>JGIcombinedJ30088_10003882_pt1 | contig 13627 bp, 10 predicted proteins | sample PinacodermPK_FD_30088 | JGI IMG/M metagenome (IMG submission 30088)
ACAGTGCCGGTTGCCGAGGCTTCAAAGGGCCGGCCCCTCCACCTCTCTTGATAAGAGTTTTGACAGGATTTCAGCGGGCAAAACTGCAGTTGGACCGAATTTGGGAAATCTTGTCAATTGGCTCGATTCAGTTGTTGGCGCCTATGTTACTCCTGAAAACGGTCCGATGTCAAATCTAAGCCGCATTCACAAGAGGCTGGAGCGCTTGAGAAGCGGCTCGCACCCGCCACCGGCAAAGGCTGCCTGACAGACCGCTGCTGTACATCATCAGCCTTCTGTCCGGTAGATGTCAGTTGTAGGAAGAGGAATGAGCGCTATAGTGTGGTATGGTATACCTAGTTATAGTATGCCCGAGAAGTGCGGCCGCTGTTGAGAGCGCGCCGAGAATTCCCTCTAAAGGAGTGGCTGATGAACAGTTTGAGTAATGTACCCAGAGTACCCAGAAGGATGCCGACCGGGTCACCATTCGTGGTTCTGATCATTGTCGTCGTAGTCATCCTGATTCTGATGCTCTTCGCCCGCAATTTCTTTTACGCATTTGAGCGGGTAGACGAACAGGAGGTCGGTGTTCAGTTCCAGGGAGGAAGAATAAAAAACGTGGTGGGGCCAGGCGTGTATACCGATGTCGGCCTCTTCGTTCAGATTGTACGCGTTTCCAGCCAGGCGATCCCCTTCAACGTCCAGGATGAAGAGATCATCACGCAAGACAAGCAGCGGATTGGCCTGTTGGTGAGCGGCGATATCTTCCGCCCAAACATCAGCCAGGCGGACACAATCCAGGCGCTGTGGGCACAGTACAGAAGCATCTACCTGCAGGACGAACTGGCCCGCAACCGTATGCAGGACCAGGCGCGTCAGGCGATGAAGGTATGTGTCGGTGATCGCACATTTGACGACGCCGTCGTCGGTACAGCGCGGGATGTGTTGCGGCAGTGCATCGACGATGAGTTGAATGCACGAGCAGCGAACTTCGGCCTCAGAGTCGAGAACCTGGTGGTGCCGGATGTAATCCTGTCCGGGGCTGTGCAGACCGCGCTGGACGCCATCGTGCAGAGCCGGCTGGAGACCGAAAAGGCGGCGCAGGATAAGCTGCGGGCGGATGCTCAAGCCGATGCCGAACAGGCGTTACAGGAAGGCGAGATCCGCATCGCGCAGTCCCGGATCCAGGAGGAGGCCCGCCAGCAGACAGCCCTGGCCGAGTTGGAGGAGCAGAAAGTAGCCGCGCAAAGGGCTGTGATCGAGGCGGAGCGTGCCAACGAGCTTGCCCGCGTCGAAGCGCAAAGGTTGGTAATTGAAGCGGAGAAACAGACTGAGTTGCTGGCCGCGCAGCGCGACATTGAGATTGCACAGTCGCTGGCCATCGCCGCCATCGAACAGGCCAAAGCGCAGATTGCAGTGGAAACCGCACTGGCCGAACTGTACGCAGTACGGCCGGAATATGTGCAGTTGCTGATCGCCCAGGCAAACGCGAGTGCGCTCAGGAACACCGACAAGGTGATCTTTACCGCCGAAGGCATGACCCCGACGCTGGTCCTGCCAGGTCCTGGCATCGTGCCGACGGTGGAGACCTCGCCCCAGTAACGACGCCAGAAAGGAGCCATGCAGGGTGCAGGATGGGCGTCGATCTCTGGGTGAAAGAGGAGAACGGATCGCAGCACGCGCCCTGCTGGAGGCCGGCCTGGACATCGTTGAGCGCAACTGGCGGTGCCGGGCCGGCGAGTTGGACATCGTAGCGGAGGAACGCGGCCCCGATTTCAGCGGCGGCGTGTCCGATGCCCGCTGGTTGGTCGTTGTCGAGGTGCGCACCCGGCGCGGCGATGACTACGGCTCGGCCCGGCAGGCGTTTACGCAAAAGAAGCAGGCGAAGCTAAGGGAACTGGCGGCCTTGTACGTCGATGAAAAGAAGTGGCGAGGCCCTTGGCGGATCGACGCAGTGGCGGTACAGATGGACAGGGTCGGCACGTTGATTAGCGTGGAGCATATCCGCCATGCCATCACCGGCTGAGCAGTCGCCGGTGATGGCGGAGCCGCCCCTGATCGTAATTCTTGGCCCGACAGCTGTCGGCAAGACCTCTCTCAGCCTCGACCTTGCAGCGCGCTTCAACGGAGAGATCGTCGGCGCCGACAGCCGGCAGATCTACCAGGGAATGGACATCGGCACCGCCAAGCCGAGCGCAGAGGAGCAGGCGCGCGTTCCCCATCACCTCGTTGACATCCAGCCGCCTGACAAGCAAATGGCGCTGGCGACCTATCAACAGATGGCCTTCAGCGTCATAGACGAAATCCACCGGCGAGGGCGCGTGCCCTTTCTCGTGGGTGGCTCAGCCCTGTATCTGAGGGCAGTGACGGAAGGGCTGCAGATTCCCGAGGTCGCGCCCAACCCGGCTTTGCGGAGCGAACTTGAGGGCTTCGCACACGAAAACGGACGCGCCGCGCTGCACGCGCGGCTGCAGGCGTCGGACCCCGTAGCCGCCGCGCAAATTCACCCCAACAATCTACGCCGGGTCATCCGTGCGCTGGAGATCGTGCAGACCACGGGGCGCAGAAAGAGCGACCTGGAAGCGGCAACGCCGCCGCCCTACCGCATCCTCAAAATCGGCCTGGACCTGCCGCGGCCACTACTGCATGAGCGCATCGACCAGCGCGTTCACGATATGATAGACGCCGGTCTGGTGGAGGAAATGGCCTCGCTTCTGGCGGCAGGCTATTCGCCAGATCTGCCAGCCCTCTCCAGCCTGGGCTACCAGGAGATTGCCGCCTATCTGCATGGAGATATCACGCTGGCGGCAGCCGTAGAGCGCATCCAGATCGAAACGCACCGTTTCGTTCGCCACCAGTACACCTGGTTCCGACGCATCCCCGACATCCACTGGTTCGACACAACCGAATATCCGCGCCCTGCCATTCAGAAACTGGTGGCGGACTTTTTGGGTTGAACGGCAACAGTTGTGGTGCCCGAGTACCCGATCCCGAGAACCAAGCCAGCAAGCCGCGGCGTGAGTTTTGCAGCGGGCCAGGCCTCGCGCTGGTCGGTCTGACGATGCGCGTCACTTCATAGTCGGGTCGTAGGTGTTTTGCACGGAATTCGTGCCATAGCATTTTCTTGAGGATTCTGGAGCTGACAGGCTGCCTGGTTGAAGGCCCGATCAGTGTATTTCCAGTGTAATTGAGGGAAATAGCCACAGATGGGCGGCTGGTTACCGGCATAAGTAGGGATTAAATCGAGGCATTGCGGGACTAGTCTATTCCCTGCTATAATGCAGGCCGACTTGAAGAGGAAGAGTAAAGCTTGGTCAAAGAACATTGAATACTCTGAAAGGACGTAGCCGAAAGATATAACAATGGCTGGCACTGAACTGGCGCCGGACCTCACTGCTGCGGACCCCAGCGACCTGCCCGACCTTACAAACACAGAGAAAAACGGCCTGCCTACGGATAGCCCGCTTCTGCGGAGCATTCCGCTTGAGGCCATCCCCCCTGTCAGCGGCGGCAAGTTATTCCTTCAGCCGTTGCTGAATCTTCACGAAATCAAAGCGCTCGAAGAATTGTACACGAGTCTGCCTGACAGTTTCAGCGCGGACGAGAGGTTAAGGATTCTGCGCGCCTACCTGGTCGCAAGNGACGCCCATCGTGAACAGGCGCGCATGACCGGCGAGCCTTTCATCCTGCACCCNATCGAAGTTACCAAGATTCTGTCGGAACTGCAGNTGGACGCAGACACGCTGGCGGCTGCCCTTCTGCACGACGTGGTGGAAGATTCAGTCTACACAATCGAATATCTGCAAAAGAACTTTAACCTGGATGTTGCCGAATTAGTCGACGGCGTTACCAAGCTCAATCGCATCAAAGAGTTGAGCAATATGCGCCACAGCGTTGCCGATGAGAAGGCGGAAAGCCTGCGAAAGATGTTCCTGGCTATGGTCGAGGACATCCGGGTGGTGCTCATCAAGCTGGCAGACCGGGTCCACAATATGCGGACATTGGAAGGCCACCCGGAACACAAGCGGCGCCGCATTGCCCGCGAGACGCTCGAAATCTTCGCGCCGCTGGCCAATCGACTGGGAATCTGGCAGATCAAGTGGGAGTTGGAGGACCTCAGTTTCCGCTATCTCGAGCCGGTAACATATCGCAATCTGTCGCGGGCGATGGACCAGAAGCGGGCCGAGCGGGTCAGTTGGATGGATGAAACCCGCGAGACGCTGGCAAAGGCGCTGATTGAATCTGGCATCAAGGCGGAGATCAACGGGCGTCCCAAGCACATCTACGGCATCTATCGAAAAATGCGGCGCAAGGATGTGCCGTTCGACCAGATCTATGATATCCACGGCTTCCGCATTATCGTCGATTCGATAGCCGACTGCTACGCGACTTTGGGCGTAGTCCATAGCCGCTGGCGGCCTATACCCGGCGAATTCGACGACTACATCGCCAATCCGAAGGACAATCTGTATCGCAGCCTGCACACAGCTGTAGTCGGCTCAAATGGCAGGCCGATGGAGGTGCAGATCCGGACGCACCAGATGCACCAGGTAGCCGAGTTCGGCATCGCCGCCCACTGGCGCTATAAGGAGAACAAACAGCCCAATCACTACCTGGACAACAAGATCGCCTGGATTCGCCAGCTGATGGAATGGCGGCAGGACGTGACCGATGCCCAGGAGTTCGTCAGCGGGATGAAGACGGACGTGTTCCAGGATCGGGTCTACGTCTTCACGCCGCGCGGAGATGTAATCGATCTGCCCAGCAGCTCGACGCCGATCGACTTCGCCTACCGGGTTCACACAGAGTTGGGACACCGCTGCCGCGGCGCGAAGGTGAACGGGCGGCTGGTGCCATTGGAATGCGAGCTGCAGAATGGTGACCAGGTAGAGGTCATTGCGGCCAAGCGGGGCGGTCCCAGCCGTGACTGGATCAACCCGAACATGGGCTATGTCGCCACCACGCGCGCGCGGGGAAAGATCCGCACCTGGTTCCGCAAACAGGCGAGGGACGAGAACATCGCCCAAGGACGCCAGATCCTGGAAAAGGACCTGAAGAGGCTGAGCGTGGCCCAGCCTTTCGATGCCGTAGCCCGCACTTGCGGTTTTGAAGACCTGGACGATTTTCTGGCTGCGATCGGTTATGGCGATGTGACGAGCCAGACCATTGCCCAGCGTGTCATCGAACATGAACGCAGCCAGCAGAGCGAAGAAGAACCAGAGCAGCCGGTCAAGCGGCCGCCCCAACGAACCGTCTCGATCGATGGTGTGCAGGTAGCCGGTCTGGACGGCGTCCTGGCGCATCCGGCGCGCTGCTGTAACCCTGTCCCAGGCGACCCAATCGTCGGCTATGTAACAAAAGGGCGCGGCGTTTCCATACACAAAACCAACTGTCCGAACATTGCGTCTCTGATCCAACGTGCGGACCATGCGCGGCTGGTCGAGGTGCAGTGGGGCGCCAAAAGCGAGGAGATGTACCCGGTCAGCATCCAGGTCAAGGCCTACGACCGCGCCGGCCTGTTGCGGGACGTTACCGGCCTGGTAGCAGATGAGAAGATCAACATGCAGTCGGCAGAGGCGGTGACGGGCATGAAGAACAATATGGCCCTGATCAACGCGACCCTGCAGCTATCGAATATTTCGCAGTTAACCCGCATCATGACACGGATTGAACGGCTGCCCAATGTGCTGGAGGTCCGGCGCCTGGTAGGATAGCAAGAGCGAGGATTAGCGAGGATAAGCGACGCTCCGCCAACGCCTTCGGGCTGTGCGCACAACCACGTAGATTCCCCTGTTTCTTCCTGGTCCCCATTTCAATCGAAAAACGAAACTACGCAGCCCCAACTTTTTTTGCGATCCTGAACGAGGCGAGCGCAGCTGTTTACTCTCTTTTTGCATCTGGGCGGTCGGGCGCAAGCGCCCTCCCTTGTGCAGGGGCTGCGCCCCCGCAACGCCCCCTACAAAACGCGTCCTGCCAGCGCCGCTCCTGTCTCTAGCCACTATCTACTTCAGTTCCATGCCTCATCGACCGTTCGTCGTCATACCAGCCGTGCGGTTTCAGCAACCCGTCGCCGCCGCCTAAAGGGGAGGCTTATACGCCAAACTTCACAGATTTTTTGCGTAGCTGACAATTTGAATCAAAAAGAATCTCTGTGGATTCTGTATGCAGATAGGGTGGATGATGAATTCGGGTATCAAGAGTGGGAGACTGATTTCGAAAGGTGCCCTAGTGTTCCATATTATCAGTGTAGACTCACTAGCTTGGAAAAGTCTAGGCGAGTCGGTGTGGGAGATTCTCCCAACCAAACGTTCATGCACACCTGCGAACATATCGGTATTGGAAGAGATCGTCACATTGTACCTCGTGATGCTTAGACGGAGGTATGTAATTGGGCTCGGTTAGAAACAAGCCTGCCACAACTGTGGTGGGCTTGTTTAATCTTTCGGAGGGGGCAAATTGAGTGACCCTAACGAAAAGCGTCTCTGGGAACTAGAGAGGCAGATGGGCCTTGTCGAGGAGGAACAGGAGGCCATCTCTACCCTTGTGATAGATTTCAGTAAAGCAATGAAGAAACGAAGTGAATCACACAAAACTCTTGCGATAACTGTACGCGACTTGACGATTTCCTTCCGGAACCTTTTCACCGGGGCGGGAGACAAATAGTTGGTAGTCAAAAGCATTTGGTTTGCAGGAGTGGGGGGAGGTGTGTTCCTGTGGGAGTGTAGCAGGCTTCACGTGAGGGGTATGGTGATGGGTTTAGAGGAAAAATACTTGGTTATAGAGGTTCCTGTTCTTGACGACTTTCCTTCAAGCAAGCATCGCCTTTTCTGTGGGATTGCCAAATTGGTAAATTTGGGGATGTAGCGAGATCACCATGATGCTGGCCAAGAGGAACTGCGGAAGGTATTACCCCAAGAAAAAAACTGTGGTGACGACATGGGCACAGCTTCTATGCGGGAGTTTGTTTCTCCCATTTAGCTCGACGATTATAAATTGGCCTCTTCTACTATAAGCAGAATGGTAGAGGAGGTCATATTCACAACGAACTGTGCCACGTGTTGGGGCAGGGTCGTGGGCAGGTTGCCTCTGCCATGAACGTTGCTTCTTGTGTTCCTTATCACGTGAGGGAGTTCGAGCAGCTTCACGTAATAAGGGTCCAAATTTGATTTCGTTACGACAACCTTGAGCAGCTGGGCTGCTTGAAGGCTATCTGGCTTCTTCTCCCAACCCTTCTCTTTACAGACAATTTTCATTACACTTTCAAGGGAGCTTGCACACATAGCTACGCAGTCTTCCCACTCATTCTTGCGGTAATGTTGAAGTGCCTTCGAGAATTCTTCATTTGCGGTTTTCCAACGCGGTGCCCGTAGCAGATTTCGGGATGGTTCAGTTGCCATCTCGTGTATCACTTCACTATCACGAGTGATGATTTGGGGTCGGGCTACGAGTCGCGATGAAGTCTCCCCGCGAGCCCGATTGGATTCCCAGTCATAGTCAGTCACATAATATGGGAGCACACAGAGGTCGAAGAATTTATTGATTTCGGATGGGAGCACATGACCTATTTCAGGACGAGGGTCAAAAGGAGGAGGGGCTTCTTGTGTCTGAAAAATGTATTCAATGAAGTCCAAGAAGTTTTCGTCAGTGCAACTGCGTAGAAACACTTCAATATCTTCAAAATGAGAATTGGAATGAAGATCTGATAGCTGTGGTCTAGCTAATAAGTATCTTAACTTTGTATGAATTTCAGACCAGAAGGGAGAGGGTGACCCAAACGCACTGCTTATTGGGTGCCTTTCCGAGCATAGCATTAGAGTACGGGTCTTGAAATCATGCGTAAGTCTCTTCCGCTCTCTAGGTGCCCTTGGACGTCTTGAAAACGTGCTGAAGACCTGACCCAATGAAATACTGGCGATCAATTTGGAATCCTCAATAGCTGTAGCAAACGGTTGGTAGAAACACAGGATACCTCAGTTGTGGTGGGCTTGCCCAATGTTTGGGAGAAAAGGGCTTAGCCTGACCCCAGAACATAACCGCGATCGAATGTTAACCTGGCCTGCCAGGGGTTGAGCCGCACCGGCACTGCCGGTGGCGCGAACGGCGCGAAGAACGAGCGACGCCATTCCTGAAAATCCTGATTCAGTGAGATTGCACATCGTTTATGGCGTGGTAGTTACGACGATTGTCTGATCTGAGATTGGCAAAATCATTGTAAGAGCTGTCCACGAAGGACATGGCAGAACTCTCCTTTGGCGCCGCGCGAGTCCGCGGAAACTCCAGGGTATCAGGGACGGAAGCCGGATTCCTGTGACCGGCGCTCACAAAAAAACAAGAGGCGCCCTCAGGTCTGAGGGCGCCTCTGATTTTCTATATGGAACTCTTGGTTTGCAACAGGACGTGCGTCAGGAAATTGTCATCGCTTCCAAATCATCGATCATCTCGCGGATCACATCGAAGCCCGCCTGCCAGAAATCAGGATCGGTCATATCAATGCCCGCCTCTTCCAGAATCTCCTGCGGCCGTGCCGAACCGCCGCGAGCCAGCAATTTCAGATAGCCCGGCTTGAAGGCATCGCCCTCCAGCTGATAGCGCCGGTAGAGGGAGAGAACCAGCAGCTGGCCGAAACTGTAAGCATAGCAGTAGAAGGGAGTGTGATAGATATGAGGGATGCTGATCCATTCATATTGGAATTCGTCTGACACCTCCACGCTGTCGCCGAACTGTTCCTGCAGATTCTCGAGATAGAGGCGGTTCAGGTCCTGGGGCGAAGCATTCTCCTGGATCGCCTTGTGAGCGGTATTCTCAAAAATCACGAAGAATGCCTGCCGCAACACGGTGGCGTAGATGTCGTCAACGCTGGCAGCCAGAATCTCTCGCCGGACCAGTGGGTCCTTTTCCTCCGCGAGCAGCTGTTCGTTCATCACCATCTCGGCGAAGACCGAGGCAGTTTCGGCCAGGGGCAGAGTGGAGTGTTGGGTCAGGACCGAGTGTTCCTCCGCCATCATGCTGTGGACGGCATGGCCCAATTCATGGGCGATCGTGGCCACGTCTCGCACCTTGTTGGTATAGTTCAGCAGCACGTAGGGAGTGATGCTCGGCAGAACAGTAGCGCAAAAGGCGCCGGCTCTCTTGCCCTTGCGAACCTCGCTGTCAACATGGTTGTCGTCGAAAACGCGCTGGGCTTTGGCGGCGAAATCGAGATCAAAGTTCTTAAAGGTATCGAGGACTTGCTCGACCGCATCTTCGTAGGGTATGTCTTTCGACGAACTGGCCAACGGCGCATAGATATCATAGCGCCGCAGCTTGTCCACCCCCAGCCACTTGGCTTTAAGTGAGAAATAACGCTGGAAGAGAGGTGCGTTGCGGCGGGAGACTTCCAACAGGGCCTCGACAGCCTCATAAGGGACGTCGTTTCTGAGATTGCGCACAGCAATTGGTGAATCGTAGTTGCGCAGCGTGACATTCTCGTTGTGCCAGTCCTGCATCAGATTGATGTAGATCTGCGCCAGAATCGGAGCCTCTTCCTTGTAGACCTTATAGATGGACTGGTAGGCGGCGGCCCGCATGTCGGGGTCAGTGGAGTAGGCGTAGGTCATGACTTCTTCGCGGGTCATCCGCTTCACCTCGCCATCCACCTCCAATTCGAACTCGAGCCGGTTGGTCAGCATCGAGTAGATGGTGACGATTGCGTTACTACCATTTGTATCTTTCAGGTTGATGACGCTTTCGGCGGTTTCTTCCAGCATAAAAGGCTTGGAAAGACGCATGGTCTCCAGGAAGTGCCGGAAGTCGGCGTAGTTTTCTGCATCCGGAAGCATGGCTTCGGCGTGCTCGTCATCCAGGGCCTTCCACCACAGGCTGAAGAAGAGCGTACGGTTCTGTACTTCCGCCATAAACTGCTGCATGCGGTTGGTGTAGGTGAGGGCGTCGGGCGACTGTGTGTCAGAAGAGAACCAGAGACTGCCGTAGGATCCGAGGCGGTAGACCAGTTCGGAGATCTCTTCGTACTGTCGCATCGCGTCGATCAGCTTGGCCGGCTCCATCTTCTCTGAGAGCACATCTCGCAGCGATTCGAAGGCAGTGACCTTCTGCTCGACCTGCGCCAGCATCTCTTCAATTGCGGCGGTGGAAGGGGTAGGTATGCCGGACCCGTTGGCCTCGGGATCGGGCGGCACGAGGGCCGAGAGGTCCCAGCCCGAAAGTTGATACCGTTCCTGCTTTCCTTCAGTGCGTACAGCCATGGGGAATATATCCTTTTTCAGTCTTCCTTGACGAGACGCCGCAAGACGGTGTGCAGAATCCCGCCGTTCTTGTAATAGTTCACTTCAACAGGCGTATCCAGCCGGCTGGTGGCGCGGAATTCTGTCACTATTCCTCGTTCACGGGTGACGCGAACCGTATACTCCTGGTTTGGTGCCATCTCTTCGGTCAGGCCCAGTATATCGAATGTTTCGAAGCCGCTGAGGTCCAGAGACTCCATATTCTGACCGTCGTTGAACTGCAAGGGGAGGATGCCCATGCCGACAAGATTGGAGCGATGGATGCGCTCGAAGCTCTCGGCAATCACGGCCTTTACGCCCTGCAGCCACGGTCCCTTGGCGGCCCAGTCGCGGCTGGAGCCTGTGCCATACTCCTTGCCGGCAAGGATGATCAGGGGTGTGCCTTCCTGCTGGTATTGGGCAGCTGCGTCCCAGATGGCCATTTCGGTAGGCGTGCCGGAGGCATCGGTAATCTGCCCGCTGGAGGGAATATAGGCGGTGTAGCCGCCTTCGACGCCGTCGAGCATCTGGTTCTTGATGCGAATATTGGCGAATGTGCCCCGCATCATAACCTCGTGGTTGCCTCGCCTGCTGCCGTAGCTGTTCCATTCCGAGCGGGGAATGCCCTTCTCGGTCAGGTAGCGTCCTGCCGGGCTGTCCGGCGCGATGGCGCCGGCGGGGCTGATGTGGTCGGTGGTTGTGCTGTCCGGCATGACCGCCAGCACGCGCGCGCCGACGATGGGCTGCACCGGCGGCAAATCAGTGCCCATATCCTGGAAGAAAGAAGGCTCCTGAATATACGTGCTGTCAGCACTCCAGGCGTAGAGGTCGCCGCCGGAGATCGGCACTGCGTTCCATTCTTCATTGCCTGTGAACACGTTGGCGTACTGCTGGCGGAAGAGCGCAGGTTTGAGACTGCGGTTGATTTCGGCCTGAATCTCCTCCTGGCTGGGCCATACATCGCGCAAAAAGACAGGCTCGCCGGTCGGGTCGTAGCCCAGGGGGTCGTTGTCCAGATCGATGTTGACGGTGCCGGCGATAGCGTAGGCGACGACAAGCGGCGGCGAGGCCAGGAAGTTGGCGCGAACATCGGGGCCGATGCGGCCTTCGAAGTTGCGGTTGCCGCTCAGAACCGACGCGGCCACCAGATCGGAATCGTGGATCGCGTCGCGGATCGGTTGCGGCAGGGGCCCGCTGTTGCCGATGCAGGTGGTGCAACCGTAGCCGACAGTATGAAAGTTCAGGGCCTGGAGATAGGGAATCAGACCGCTCGCCTCCAGGTAGCTTGTGACGACCTTCGATCCGGGGGCAAGGCTCGTCTTGACCCACGGTTTCACGTCCAGACCGCGCTCCACCGCCTTCTTGGCGAGCAGGCCCGCGCCGATCATTACCGAAGGATTGCTGGTATTGGTGCAGGAGGTGATGGCGGCGATCACTACGTCGCCATGCTCCAGCGGGAAGTCGGTGCCCTTGAAGTTGACCTGGGCGCGGTTGTCCAGTTCCGCGCTCTCGAGACCAAAGCCCTGCGGGCCAACAGGCGCCGAGAGCATCCCACTCCACTTGGCTTTCATATCCGACAGAGCGATGCGATCCTGGGGTCGTTTCGGACCGGCCAGGCTGGGTCGCACCGTGTCCATGTCGAGTTCAAGGGTCTCGCCAAATACCGGGTCGGGCGCGCCTTCGGTATGGAAGAGGCCCTGCTCCTTGCAGTAGCGTTCAACCAGATCGATCGCTTCCGGGTCGCGGCCTGTGTTTTCAAGATAGCGCAACGTCTCCTTATCAACTGGGAAGAATCCCATCGTTGCGCCGTATTCGGGTGACATGTTGGCAAGAGTCGCGCGATCAGCCAGGCTCAACTGGCCCAGACCGGGTCCGAAATATTCGACGAACTTGCCGACAACGCCCTGCTGCCGCAGCATTTCGGTCGCCCGCAGCACCAGGTCGGTGGCCGTTGCGCCCTCCGGCAGTGCGCCGGTCAACTTGAAGCCGACGACGTCCGGCATCAGCATGTAGATGGGCTGGCCCAACATGACCGCCTCGGCCTCGATGCCGCCGACACCCCAGCCAAGGACGCCGAGCCCGTTGATCATGGTGGTGTGAGAGTCCGTACCGACGAGGGAGTCGGGGTAAGCCTCGGGCGCGGCCGCGTCACCGTCAGGCGAGGTCTGCACCACGCTTGCCAGATACTCCAGGTTTACCTGATGGACGATGCCGGTAGCGGGCGGCACGACACGGAAGTTGTCGAAGGCGCGCTGGCCCCATTTGAGAAACTCATAACGCTCGCGATTGCGCTCAAACTCGCGCTCAGCGTTGAATAAGAGCGCCGCGGCCGAACCGAACCGATCGACCTGCACGGAGTGGTCGATAACAAGGTCGACCGGCACGACCGGGTTGATCTTGTTGGCGTCCCCGCCCATACGTGCCATCGCGCTGCGCAGCGCGGCGAGGTCGACGACGCTGGGCACGCCCGTAAAGTCCTGCAGGATAACCCGCGCCGGCTTGAATGGAATTTCAACTTTGCCGGCGGTATCCGGCCCCCAATTGGCGATAGTTTCAATCGCTTCGCGGGTGATCTCGAAGCCTTCGGCCTGACGCAGAGCCGCTTCCAACAGCACTTTGATCGAGAAGGGCAGCCGGTTCACGTTGGCTGAGGAGACCTTCTCCAGAGCATCGAGCCGGTAGATGGTCACCGGCCCGGAGCGCGTGTGGAGCGTATCGCGTGCGTTGAAGTAATCCTGTCGAGCCATTTCGCCCCCTCTTGCAATGGTCTGGCTGTGACGTTCTGTGCTGGGCGGGCCGGAGCGGTCTCTTGCTGCCGGCCTTGCCAGCGTCCTGACGGGTTTTGCTAATGATACCCGTTGTAAATACAGAAAGCATAATTTTGAGAGCTTTATGTGTAGCGCGGGAGCGACCGTTCTTAGGAATGTTCGTAACTACTCAGCCGCAACTGATTCGCAACCTTGATCGAGGCGAGCAGAGGTTTTCTCTCTCCCCGCATTGTCGTATTTTTGGCGGTCGGGCCTTCGGCCCTCCCTTGTGCAGGGGCTGCGCCCCCGCAACGCCCCCTACAAAAACATGCCTCACCGACCGTGTGTGCTCTTCCCCGGCATCGTGTCTGGCGAGCGGAGTCTATTCCCCCTCTGCAGTCTCATCCCCCTAACCCCTGCAGTTTTCCCGCAGTTCCCCTGCAGTTCCCCCGCAGTTCCCCTGCAGTTCCGCGCCCCCGCAACGCCCCCCTACAAAACCATCCCTCACCGACCGTGTGTGCTCTTCCCCGGCATCGTGTCTGGCGAACGGAGTCTATTCCCCCTCTGCAGTCTCATCCCCCTAACCCCTGCAGTTCCCCTGCAGTTCCCCCGCAGTTCCCCCGCAGTTCCCCCGCAGTTCCC
>JGIcombinedJ30088_10003888_pt1 | contig 13603 bp, 10 predicted proteins | sample PinacodermPK_FD_30088 | JGI IMG/M metagenome (IMG submission 30088)
GCCGGCTCGAGCGCGAGCCGCGCGCGCATCATCTGCACCGGGGTGACCTGCCGGCTGAGATCGGCGAGGCGGCCGGAACCTTCCGCAGCGAGAAACGTGCCCTTGCCGACGTGGCGCCAGATCGATCCCTCGTGCTCCAGCGCTTCGAGGGCTCGACGCAGCTTCGTTCGGGTGAGACCGAGGCGCACCATCAGCTCGCGCTCGGAGGGCAGCCGGTCGCCCGGCTCGTACCTCCCGGCCACGATGAAGGCCCTGAGCGCCGCGAGCGCATCCTCGCGTTCCACGATGTCCGGCATTGCGACCACGCACCGGCTCCCGAATTGGTTGACCAATCGTCGCGACTGGACTACATATACTCCATAAGAAGATCATTGGCAATGAACCCTTCGAAACCCGGCAGCTCGTCCCGATTGGTCGGGAATGGTCGGAAATCACCTCGACCCTCCGCGCCGGAGACCACGGAAACCACAACGGAGACACGCATGCCCACCCTCGCAATCGAGCCGCCGCCGGCCGTCACCCTTCCCGTCGCCGGCTCCGACCTCGTGTTCCCGGTCCGTCGGGTCTACTGCATCGGACGCAACTACGCCGCTCACACCATAGAGATGGGGGGCGACCCCGATCGCGAGGAGCCCTTCTTCTTCCAGAAGAACCCCGACAATCTCAATGTGTCGGGCGAGTTTCCCTATCCGCCCAGGTCCAGCGACGTGCATCACGAGGCGGAGCTTGCCGTCATGCTCAAGTCCGGCGGCGTGAACATTCCCGTCGACGGCGCGCTCGATCACGTCTACGGCTATGCGCTCGCCCTGGACATGACCCGCCGCGATCTCCAGGGGGAGAAGAAGTCGCTCCGCCAGCCGTGGGAGATCGGCAAGGCCTTCGAGGGCTCCGCTCCGGTCGGCCCGGTGCACCCGGCGTCGCGGGTCGGCCATCCGACCGACGGCCGGATCGCGCTCGAGGTGAACGGCGAGATTCGCCAGGAGGGCGATCTCAACCACATGATCTGGAAGGTTCCGGAGATCATCTCGTACCTCTCGGACTACTTCGAGCTTGCCGGCGGCGACGTCATCCTGTCGGGAACGCCGTCGGGCGTCGCCGCGGTGGCGAGGGGCGACGTGATGGAGCTCGAGGTCGATCGCCTCGGCGCCATGACCGTCCGGGTCGTCTGAACGGCGCGTCGCGAACCCGGACGTCGCGGGGTCTCCTTTCCGCAGATTTCCCGCAGTTCCGGGTCAGCGCCGTTCGAAGCCGGCGGGCGGCCCGGCGCTCCCCATCCCGACCCTCAGCACCTCCGTCTCGAAGACGTCCTCCGGCATGACGTTGGCGATGTTGACGTCGGGGCCGAATGCGCCGATGAGGAAGTTCCGGAGCTGGTAGACCTCCGCCATCGTCGTCCCCGGGATCCAGGGGCCGCTCAGCTCGAACATCACCCTCTCGACGTCGAGTCCCGATTTCAGCTCTTCCAGGAGCGGAACGTTGAGCGCGTCGTCGTCGATGAGCTCGGCGCCCTCGACCAGGACCAGCTTCGAGCCGGCCTCGAAGCAGGTCTCGGCCTGCCGGACGAGGGTCGCGGCGGTGGAATGGACGTCCTTGGAGCCGACCTCGCCGTGGACTTCGAGCCCGCAGTCGACCGCCGTCGAGATGAGCCGGGTCCGTTCTTCGTCGGTCAGGGGAACGCGGTTGTCGGAGACCTCGATGGCCTCGAATCCGAGCCGGCGGGCCTCTTCGCAGTACGGCCGCACGCCGGGGAAGCCCCGGGTGGCGAAGACGTACTCGAGGAACTGGCCACCGATGAACGTGTGGACGTCGAACTCGCGGTAGATCTCGAGCTTCTCGAGAAGGTGGTCCTCGGGATAGAGCCGCGCGGTGCCGGTGACGAGCTTCGCGTAATCCACGAAGGGCGCAATCAGATCGAGCAGGCCTCGCATGTGGTCGCGCGGCAGTCCCGAGTCCTTCATCATCGTGAGGCCCCTGGTGCGGGGCTTCGAGACGCTCCGCTCGGCGGGAAGCGGAACCATGGCGAAGGGATGCTTGGTCATGTCGGTCTCCGGCGACGTGGTGGCGGGCCGGGGCGGCCCCGGTCGGTCCGAAACCGGGAGTCTACGGCTCGCTCGCCCGATCGTGCGCCTGCCGAGGCCGTGATGGCCCCGGAATCCGCCGCCGACCTCGAGACCGAAGCCCGCGGCCGATCCGTGGCATCGCCCCGCGCCTGGCCTCGACGTGGTGACACCAAATGCCGGCGCGTACCCGTCGGAACGACTCCCGGGGTCCCTTCCGCGCCATCACTTCGCGCTGTTCGCCCCGGCAACGCTCCGCGAAAGACCGAATAACGCCGTGCCACCACGCCATCGCCTTGACTCGCGCAGCGGGCGGTGGGAGCATCGACCATCGATTTCACTCCGCGATGCAGGTGCCGAATGGCGAGCATTCCGGAAAGCTCGCCACGGCAAGGATCTCGACGACGCGAGATTCCGTGGGCAGAGCGTTCCGTCAATATTCTCGGTCCGTTGGTGATGATCATGGCGCTTTGCCTGGTCATGGCGTTTGCCGATCTGCGGTTCTTCCGTGTGCAGAACCTGATGATCATCCTGCAGGACGCGTCCATCTTCCTGGTTCTGGCCATGGGCATGACCCTGGTGATCACCGGCCGCGGAATCGACCTTTCGGTCGGCTCGGTTGCGGCGCTCTCCGCGGTGATCATGGCCATGCTGATCAAGGATGTCGGGTTCAACGTATTCGTCGCCATGGCGGTCGCCATCCTGGTGGGGGTCGCCTGCGGTTCGGTGAACGGCTTCGTCGTCACCAAGCTGCGCGTGCCCGATCTCATCGCGACGCTGTCGACCGATCTCGTCTTTCGCGGGCTGGCGCTCGTCCTCGCCGCCGGCATGGTGCTCGCGAGGTTTCCCGACCCGCTGACCTGGATCGGCCGGGGACGCATCTTCGACCTCTTGCCGGTCGCGGCCGTGATCGGGGTCATCGCGATTGCGGTCGGCTACGTTCTGTACCGGTACACGCCCCTTGGCCGCTACGCCGTCGCGATCGGCGGCAACACCGAGGCCGCGCTCCTCACCGGCATCGACGTCCACCGGCACAAGATCTACCAGTACATGCTGCTGGGCGGCCTTGCCGGTCTTGCGGGCATTCTGCTCACCGGCCGTCTCAACGCGATCCAGGCGACCGCGGGGATGGGGCTGACCCTCCACACGATCGCCGCGGTCGTGGTCGGCGGCACGTCGTTGTTCGGCGGGCGCGGATCCATGACGGGCACCCTGGTCGGCGTGCTGCTGCTGTCCATGGTGGTCAACGCGCTGGTCATGCTGCGGCTGGACTTCTTCTGGCAGCAGGTTGCGGCGGGCCTCATCATCATCACTTCCGTCGCTTTCTACGCAGCCCTTCAGGACCCGAGCACGGGAGGTCTTTCCGGGCTGCTCAGACGCGCACGCAGCGGGCGCTCCTGACCGCCGCATCGTCATCGAACGCAAGACTGTTCAACGAAAGGGAGAAACAATCATGCGACTGAACACCCTTATCGCAAGCGTTGCGGGACTGGCCCTTTGCGCCACTGTCGCCGAGGCACGCGACGTCGCGGCGCTGGCCGACATGGAAGGTTCCGGCGAGGACGGCTACTGGGAGTACTACGAAGTCACCGACGAGGCCACGCTGGAGGCGTTTCAGGCCATTGTCGGCAAGCCCGGCGCGGCGATGGCGAACCCCCCGGCCGAGCCGGTCAAGATCGCCTTCATCTATCCGAGTCAGGACGTATCGGACTTCTGGCTGCGCAACTACCAGGCGATGATGGCGCGCCTCGAAGAGATGGGCATTCCCGCCGAGGACACGCAATTTGCCTCGGACGTCGGCGATCACATCGTCCAGGCGACCTACACGGATCAGGTCGAGCAGGAGGATTTCGACTACGTCGTCTTCGGCCCCACGGAGCTGCGGGTACAGCAGGACAACATCAAGCGCCTGATCGACAAGCCGGACACCGAGGTCATCGTCTGGAACTTCACGGTGGTGCCGCAAGCATGGGGCAGCGCGCAGCCCTTGGCCTACCTCAGCTTCTCGCACCTCGCCGGCGCCTTGATCATGTGTGACTATGTGCTCAAGAAGCTCGGCACCGAGGGCACGATGGCGCTGGTGCGCGGCATTCCCGGCGCGATCGACGATCAGCGCTCGGGCGGGTTCAGGGACTGCGTCACCGGCCAGAGCGACTGGCAGGTCGCGTACGAGCACGTCGGCATGTTCGAGCGTGAGCGCGGCTATACCGGCACGCAGCAGATCCTGCAGGCCTATCCGGAGGTCGAGCTCATCCACAACGCCAACACCGCAATGGCGATGGGTTCGATCTCCGCGGTGCAGGAGGCCGGCAGCGACGTCAAGGTGACGGCCTGGGGCGGCACGGGCGACGAGCTCGAGGCGCTGCGCCACGGTGAGCTCTGGGCGACGCCGATGCGCATGAGCGACGACGTGGGTGTCGCGACCGCAGAGGTCGTGCGCGCGCATCTTGAGGGCCGAACCGACGACATCCCGCTGGTGAGTCTCGGACGGATCACCATCGTGAGCGGCGAGACGGGTGCCGACGTCGTGGACGCGATGGAGCGTGAAGCCTTCCGCTATACCGGCATCGGCACGCTCGAGCGCTGAGGCGTCACGATCGATGAACCAGCCGCCTCCTTCCGTTCGGAGTGACGCGCCGCTTCTGGAAATGCATTCGATCGCGAAGCATTTCGGTGGGGTCATGGCGGTCGCCGGTGTCAGCCTGCACCTGGCTGCGGGCGAAGCGCTGGCGATCGTCGGCGACAACGGCGCCGGCAAGTCGACCCTCATCAAGGTCCTCACCGGCGTCCATGAGCTGGACGAGGGCGAAATCCGCATGGAGGGGCGGCTGGTCTCGATCACGAACAAACGCCAATCGCGCCAGCTCGGCATCGAGGCGGTCTACCAGGATCTGGGCCTGGTCGATTCCCTCGACGCCGCGGGCAACGTCTTCCTGGGCCACGAGCTCAAGCGCCGGGTCCTCGGCCTCAACTTCCTCGACAACGATCGGATGGCCAGGGAGGCGGCGCGGGTGCTCAGGGAGGAGGTCGGCATCGAGCTCGAGGATATCCACGTCGCCACTCATCACCTTTCCGGCGGTGAGCGTCAGGCGGTGGCGATCGCCCGAGCGATCTACGCCACCGATCTCAAGATCCTCGTCATGGACGAGCCGACCGCAGCGCTGGGCCCCGAAGAGACCCGCAACACCCTCGCGCTGATGCAGAACCTCAAGAGCCAGGGAATTGCGCTCATCGTCATCAGCCACAATCTCGATCATGTCTTCAGGGTCGCCGACCGGGTCATGGTGATGCGCGCCGGTCGCGCGGTCGCGACCCTGGACCGCCGAAGCGCCACCAAGCAGGACGTGCTTGCCTACATCGTCGATGCAGTGGACACGGAGGCGGCGTGACGGAATCTGCCGGCGCATTGGAACGGGCCCCCGGGTCCGACCCGGGCCGGCGTGGAGGATGAGGCGAGGAAGCCGATGCCGGACCCATCTTGCGCACGGTGCTCGTGCATCGTGGCGGCGCGACCCCGGTAGCGGCAGGAAGTCGAAAGGACGGGGGCCGGGCGCAGCGGCCTGCCTTCCTGCGCTCTTCCGGTCCGGTCAGGGCGTCATGGGCCGGCCCAGCGGTTGAGCCCGACGTCGCGGGCGGCGGCGCGAAGGTACATCTCCCGGTAGTAGGGCTCGAGCTCCGCGGCGGCCGCCGCCGTCCGGGCGAGCTCGCGCCGGTGCGCGGGAAAGAGCGCCCGCACCTCGTCCTTCAGGGCCTCCTCGTCGACGGTGAGGACCCGCCCTTTCTCGCAGACGACCCGGCCCGCGACCATCGTCATCACCACCGACGAGCCGTTCTCCGAGAAGACGAGCTGGCGGCGAAGGTCGTTGAGCGGGGTGAACGCGATGGTGTTGAGGTCGACGAGGATGATGTCGGCCTCGCGCCCCGGGGCGAGGGCGCCGACCCGGTCCTCGAGCCCCATGCCGCGCGCGCCGCCGCGCGTGAGGCACCGGAGCAGCTCCGGCGCGGTCGGCCAGTTCCGGTACTCCGGGTCCGCGATCTTGTGGATGAGCCCGGCCGCCTTGGCCACCCCCCACATGTTCGCGCTGTCGTCGACGGTGGCCTCGTCCGTGCCGAGGCAGATCGGGACCCCGGCCGACCGGAGCCGCCGGAACGGCATGATGCCGCTCCCGATCTTCTGGTTGCTGATGGGGTTGTGGGCGACCGTGCAGCCGGAGGCGGCGAGAAGCTCGATGTCCTCGTCGTCGACCCAGATGGCGTGGATTACCATCATCCGGGGGGTGAGGACGCCGGCGTCGTGGACGTAGCGGATGAACGACTTTCCGTGCTTCTCCTCGCCGAGCACCCGCTGGAGCTTCGTCTCGAGGATGTGGATGTCGTAGGGGATCCGGTGCCGTTCGCTGAGCTCGGAGAGGATCTGCAGGTACTCCGGGGTGACCCGCTGGGGCGCGGAGCACGAGACCGCGGTGCCGAGCCTTCCCGCGCACGCGCCGTTCCAGCGCTCGATGAACCCGGTGTAGAGCTCGGTCAGCTCCTCGGTCGACTGCCGGGGGGTCTCGGCCATCCGCCGGCGGATCTCCTCCGGCAGGAGGTCGCGCAGAAACGGGNACTTCTCGTACTCGACGACGTTCGGCTGGTCGATGGTGACGACGGCGCGCATGCCGCTCTCGACGTAGGCCTGCATCAGGCCGTCGACGGCTTCCGCGGTCGCGCGCGGGTTGTAGAAGGCGTCGTCGTGAACGGCAGTCACCCCGAGCTTCAGCATCTCGACCGCGCCCAGCATGGTTCGTACGTGGTTCAGGTGCGCAGAGGGCGGCTCGTCGCTGAACGGCGGCACCTCGTGGAGCATGAAGATCTCGAGCGGTGCGTCGTCGGTCGCGCCCTTGAGGAAGTTGCCTGGCGAGTGAAGGTGACCGTTGACGAGACCCGGCATGGCGAGGAGGCCGTCGGCCTCGATGACCTCGAGGTCCCGGCCTTCGTTCGAAACGTCGAGGTCCGGTCCGATCCCGGCGATCTTCGTGCTCCGAACGAGGATGTCCGCGCGCGGGAACTCGGTGTCGTCGTCGTCCATCGTGAGGACGCGGGCGTTTCGAATCAGGATTGGCATGGCCGCCTCCATGGAATGCGCGGTCACGAAACCGCTTGGCAGCAGACTGACCGCTCCTCCCGTTCACGAAACAAGAGAGGAGCAGTTCGACGAGCCGACGCAGCGAAAGCGCAACCGCGGGAGCGGGCGCGCTCCGCGGCCGTCCGCCCGCGAGTCACGGAAGTGCCTCGTGGTCAGAGCCCGATTCGGGTCCGGCCCAGCACTTCGGGATTGACGAGATGCTCGGGCATCTCGCCGTTCAGCACCCGCACCGCCTCCTCCGCCGTGCGGCGTTCGAGCTCGATCGTCGACGCCTGCGAGAAGAAGGCGGTGTGCGGCGTGACGATGACGTTCTCGAGACCGAGCAAGGGGTGGTCCGCGGGCGGGGGAGCCGCGCTCAGGACGTCGAGACCCGCTCCGGCCAGGTGACCGCTCGCGAGCGCGTGCGCCAGCGCCTCTTCGTCGATGATGCCGCCGCGCGCGCAGTTCACGATGATGGAACCCGGCTTCATCCGCGCAAGCTCCGCCGCGCCGATGATGCCTTCGGTCTCCGGGGTGAGCGGGGTGTGCACGGTGACGAACTCGGCGCGCTCGAGGACTTCCTCGAACGTCCCGATCTCGACCCCGTCGATGCGCCCGCCCGGCGCATGCAGCGGATCGAACGCCACCGTCTCCATCCCGAGCGCCTTCGCCTTCGCGGCGACGGACCGTCCGATCCGGCCGAACCCGACGATCCCCAGGGTCGCTCCCCGGGTGCGGTGCATCGGACGGTCGAGCGCCACCGCCGACCAGCCGCCCGCCTTCACGGCCCGGTCGTGGGGAACGAAGCGGCGGTTCAGGGCGAGGATCATGCCGAGCGTGTGGTCCCCGACCTCGTCCATGCAGTAGTCGGGGACGTTGGTGACCACGATACCGGCCGCGGTCGCGGCCTCGATGTCGACGTTGTCCACCCCGATCCCGTACCGGCACGCGACGACGCACTTCGTGGCCGCCCGGAGCACGTTTCCGGTGACCTTCGCGAAGCAGAAGAGAATCACGTCCGCGTCGACCGCGAGCCCGGCCAGGGTTTCTTCCGAAGCGTCCGGAGCCGCAAACGGCTCGACCCCGGCCGCCCGCAGCACCTCGCCCTCGATCTCGATGTCGGGCCACACGAAATCGGTGATCAGGGCCTTTTTCACGTTGCGTCTCTACGTTGCAACACCACGTCGTGACTCTGCGTCGCGTCTCTCGGCCTCGAGACGGTTCGGTCCGCGGGCGGACCACGCGGCGAGCTCGAGCCGCTCCATGACCTCGGCCGGACCGCGGTTCGAGCGCAGATTGCGCGAAATCCAAAGCGTATTCAACTTGCCGATTCCCACCCTTGCGGTCGCCGTGAGGTTCGTTCCTCCTCCGGAATCGTCCGCCGGGATGCCGCTCCAGCCGGAAAACTCACCGACCTTTCTCGGGCCGGAGATTCCGGATTTCGAGGGGCGGCAGGACATCCGCCGGCTCGAACCCGAACACCCGTCCGTAGAAGGAGAGCTCCGCCTCGAGGCAGCGGCGCATGGTCTCGGCCTTGCGGAAACCGTGTCCCTCTCCCTCGAACATGAGACAGGCGACGGGGAGCCGCTGCCGCTCGAGCGCGCTCGCCATGAGCTCGGCCTGGTTCGGGGGAACCACGCGGTCCTCGAGACCCTGAAAGAAGATGACCGGACACCCGAGCCGCGATGCGTGGTGAAGGGGAGAGCGCGCCCGGTACACGTCGCGGTCGGCGGGCCACTCGCCGATCAGTCGATCGAGGTAGCGAGCCTCGAACTTGTGCGTATCGGCCGCAAGCACCTCTAGGTCGCAGATGCCGTAGTAGCTTGCGCCGGCCCGAAACGCGTCGTGGAAGGTGAGCGCCGCGAGCGTGGTATAGCCACCCGCGCTGCCACCACGGATCGCGAGACGGGCCGGGTCCGCGCGGCCGGTCCCGGCCAGGTGCGACGCGCCGGCGACGCAGTCCTCCACGTCGACCACTCCCCACTCGCCGTAGAGTCGCTCGCGATACGCGCGGCCGTATCCGGTGCTGCCCCGGTAGTCGACGTCGAGGACCGCGAAGCCGCGGCTCGTCCAGAACTGGATCGACGGGTTCAGGGTGTCGGTGGTGGCTCCGGTCGGGCCGCCGTGGCTCAGGACCAGGAGCGGCGGGGCCTCGCCGGCCGGTGCCCGGCACGACGCGTTGTGGGGCGCGTAGTGGTAGCCATGCGCAATCTCCCCTCCATCGCCGGTCGGATAGCGGAGCGCGACGGGACGCGACAGCAGGCGGTCGTCAATCGCAAGCGCGCTCGACGTGCGGAGCACACGGGTGGCGCCGGTCTCGAGCTCGACCGCCACGACCGCGGTGCTCCGGTCCGGCGCGCCGCCGATGAATGCGGCCGTCGAGCCTTCGACCTTGAGCGAGTCGATGCTCGTCCACGGCAGCGGAATCGTGCGCATCGAGCCGTTCGGATCGAGCCGGCCCAGCCGCCATCCGTCGCCCGTGCGCCAGGTGCCGACGACGCATCCGCTCGCGTCGAACCCGAACGTGGTCGTTCCGAGCTGCCACAACGGCTTCCCGAACTCGAGCCCGGCCCGATGCATGCAACGAAGCTCCCCGTCCCGCCAGCGGTGGAGATTCCACCATCCTTGCGGATCGGCGACGCACCAGAGCGCCCCGTCCGGCGACCAGGCGGGCTGGAACGCGGAGCAGCCCGAGCCGCCGGTGATTCGGGTCGGCGTGCCGGGTGCTCCCTCCCGGTCGAGCTCGGCGAGCCACAGCGCCGCCGCATCCCAGGGCATGTCCGGCTGGTCCCAGGCGAGCCAGGCAAGGTACCGTCCGTCGGGGCTGGGGGCAGGTGCGGCGTAGAAGTCACGGCCGGACGCGAGCACCCGCGCGGAGCCGTCGTCGATCGATATCGCCACGAGATCGTTGACGGGCGGGGCATCGCCCCGATGCGTCTCGCGCACCGCAAGCAGGCGCCGCCGCCCCGGGTCGAAGGTCAGATCCCCGAACCGGGCCGAGCCTTGGGGGGTGAGGGGGGTCGGCGGGGCGGCGCCCGCCCGGGCATGCACCCGACCGTCCGCGTAGCTCGAGAACCACAGCCGGTCCCCGGATACGGCGTACGCGCCGCCTCCGTACTCGTGCACGCCGGAGCGCACGTTGAACGGCGGGGGAACGAGGTCCTCGAGCCGTCCCGAAGCGTCGGTTCGAACGAGCACGTTGCGCCCGCCTTCCCCGGGACGCCCCTCGAGCCAACCGACGCGACCCGCCTCCAGGCTGACCGACGAGAGCCGGATCGTTTCGGCAACGATGGCCTCGGAGGTGATCGGGGACGGCCACGTTCCGAAGGGTAGGGTATTCATGCCGGTTCGCTCCTGGTTCCCGTTACCGGCGCGCCGGGTTCCCGGCCCCGGGCTCCACCCGACCGAAGTCCGGATGCCGGCCGGCGTCCGGAAGGTCCATTCGTGCTCGATCCGCCGGCGCGTCCGTTGCGCGGGTCAGGTCCCCGGCGACCGGCGGCACGCGGTCGGCGAGGGTGCGGATCTCGGCGAAGCGGGAAATCAGGCGCGGGCGAGGTTCGCGTAGTCGCCGATGAGAAGCCGATACGGGGCCTCGTCCTCCTCGATCTCGGGGAACCGGCCGACCGGCTGGTGGAAGCGGTTGTCGTTCACGTCGTCGTTGACCACCGAGACCTCGCCGAGGAGCACCCGCCCGCGCGGGGCGGTGAGCTTGTGGTAGCAGCCGGGCTCGAGGGTGACGCTCTCGCCGGGCGCGAGCTCGAGGGTGGTGCCCGCCGGAACCCTCCGCCGCACGCCGTCCAGGCTCAGGGTCACGTCGGAATCGGCGTAGGTGCCGTCGTCCGCGGCGTTGTACACCTCGACGCCCATGGTGCCGCCCGCCCGCACGATGATGTCCTCGACCTTGATCCAGTGGTGATGGGATGGGCAGTGCTGTCCCGGATCGATGACGAGCGCCTTCTCGCAGTAGGTCTTTCCCGCCCCGGACTTCAGGTTCGCGAGCCGGCCGTTTCGCATCGTGAACAGGAGCAGGCCGCAGGTGTGGTACTCGCCGAGGCCGAAGTCGGTGATGTCCCAGCCGAGGCCGCAGTCGACGATCTCCGAGATGTCGCCGTCGGGGCACGCCCAGTCGTCGGGAGTCCACGACGCGAACGGCGGGAGCCGGAAACGCTCCGCCTCGAAGTATGCCTCCGCGTCGCGAATGAGCGCGTTGATCTCCGAACGCAGCATGTTTTCCCTCCTTCAGTTCCAAGCTCAGCGGGCGGCCGGAAACTCCTCGACGCCGATCTTGGCTTCCCGAAGAATTGCGCGGAGCGTTCCTTCTGCCATGTCTCTGAATGGCGAGGAACCGTTACCTTCCGGCCGAAATGCGAGTGTCGCCAAATCTCGTGACTACCCGTGCCCACGCGGTCGAAAACAAAGCCGAAACGTCGAAGGCGCCGCCCAACTTCCCGGTACCTGAACCCGGACAGCCGCCCCACTACGGAACGCTGACCGGTACCGGCAAATCCAGCTCGACAGCGCTTTCGGGGATACTCGCCAACGCACGCGGGAGCGGGTCGCCGTGCTCGATGCACGACTGCGCAACCTTGCGCGCAAGACCCTGCGCAATTTCGGCCGCTTCGGTCACGCTGCGCCCTTCGGCAACCAAACCGGGCACATCCGGACTAGTGGCGAGGAATCCACCTTCTTCCCACGGCTCGATATGCACCCGGATCGCCGCTTCGTTCATGGCATTTTGCTCATTCGCGGGGTGCGGGTAGCATAGTCCAATCATGCTTCCGGACTCCAGTTGAGCAGAGGAGACCATGACGGCCTCAACCACGATTCCCGCGTCCGATCCGATCACCCTCGAGGTGGTGCGCAACAAGCTCGACGGCATCGCGAACGAGATGCAGTCGACCCTGGTCCGGAGCTCGTTCTCGCCCATCGTGAAGGAGGGACTCGACGCGTCGGCGAGCCTCTTCACCCTCGAGGGCGAGACGCTCGCCCAGGCGACCGCGATCCCCATCCACCTCGCGACCCTCATCCCGGTGGTGCGCACGGTGCTCGGCAGGTTCCCGGTGGCCGAGATGCGCGAGGGCGACATCTACATCATGAACGACCCGTACCTCGGCGGGACGCACCTTCCGGACATTGCGCTCGTCATGCCGATCTTCTCGGCCGGCCGGCCGATAGCCCTGAGCGCCGCGATGACCCACCACCAGGACGTGGGGGGCATGTCCCCGGGCTCCGTCCCGCCGAACGCGACCGAGATCTTCCAGGAAGGGATCCGCATCCCGCCCCTCAAGTTCCGGGACGCGGGCGAGGTCAACCGCACCCTCGTCGATCTCCTCTGCCTCAACGTGCGGGTGCCGGAGACGTTCATGGGTGACCTGAACGCGCAGGTCGCGGCGTGCTCGATCGGCGCGCGCCGGGTGGCGGAGCTCGCCGAGCGCTACGGCGCGAACCGTCTTCCCGCGCTCACCGGCGAGCTCCTCGCCCGCTCCGAGCAGCTCGTGCGGCGCGCCGTCGAGCGCCTCCCGGACGGGCGCTATTCCTACGTCGACTGGCTCGACAACGACGGGGTCGATCTCGACGAGCTGGTCCGCATCGAGGTCGCGATCGAGATCGCGGGGGACCGGGTTACCATCGATTTCGCGGGCACGAGCCCCCAGGTCCGGGGGCCCTTCAACTGCGTGCCCTCCGGCGCCTGCGCGGGCGCCTACTTCGCGGTGCTCGCGATGTCCGACCCGTCGATCCCGATCAACGGCGGCTGCTTCCGGCCGATCGAGCTCCGCCTTCCGGAGGGGAGTCTCGTCAACCCGCGCGAGCCGGCCCCCGTCAACTCGCGCACCTCCACCATCAAGCGCATCGCGGGGACGATCATCGGCGCGCTTCGCCAGGCCCGGCCCGAGGACGCCCCGGCCGACGCGGCGGCCGCCCTGCACGTCCTCGCGTTCGGGGGCGCCCGCGAGGACGGCTCGCGCTACGTCGTCGGCGAGCTCATCGCCGCGGGGAGCGGCGCGAGCCGGGGCCGGGACGGCGTGGACGTCATCGAGACCGACGGCTCGAACTGCATGAACCTCCCGGTGGAGGCCCTCGAGATGGACGTGCCGATTCGCGTGCACCGCTCGGAACTCCGCGCGGACTCGGGCGGGCGCGGTTCGTATCGGGGCGGTCTCGGGATCAGCCGCGAGTACGAGGTGCTCGCGGGCGATGTGGTCTTCACCCACCGCGGCGAGCGCCACCGGCGCCCGGCCCGGGGCGCCGCGGGGGGCGATTCCGGGGCGTGCGCGCACTCGGTCATCCGACGCGCGGACGGGGCGGAAGAGGTGATCCCCTCGAAGACTCTCGTGCGGCTCGCGCCGGGGGACCGGGTGGAGGTCAACACGGCGGGCGGTGGCGGATACGGAGACCCGGCCGACCGTCCCGCCGACCTCCTCGCCGCCGACCTCGCAGGCGG
>JGIcombinedJ30088_10003893_pt1 | contig 13594 bp, 9 predicted proteins | sample PinacodermPK_FD_30088 | JGI IMG/M metagenome (IMG submission 30088)
GCCGATCAATAGGGCGCGCGACCTATGCTGTCAAACAGAAATTCGGAAAACGCCCCCTTGGCAGGGTGATCCAGAATGACGGCGAACTTTAATCGCTTACGTTCTGCTGGCCCGCGGCGCCCCGGGTCTGCTGCGTCTTGGGATCACGCTTTCCATCGACCGGCGCACGCTGAAGCGCTGGCGGCGCTGGTGGCGGGAGGCGTTTGTGCAGTCGGGCTTCTGGCGTGAGCGTCGCTTCGATGTGATGCCGCTGCCCGGTCGCCAGCCGCTGCTTGGTCTCTACGACCTTGGCAGGCGCCGACGACGGCGTTTTGCCTTGCGCATCCTGCACATCCTGCACCGGTTCCGGGACCTGGCCACGGCGGCCGGCTGACGGAGGACGGCGACACGCAGAAAGTGCCTCCTGTCACGACCTGTGCTGAAGCGGCATGGTCCTTCCCATCGCTCACCGCCCGAGGGAAGGAGCCATGGACAGACAGAGCATTGCGCGGCTGCGCTTCGCGATCATCGGGCCGTTGCTGGCGTCACCGCCGCCCAGGGGCAGGTTGCAGGCGGCCATCCAGGTCCTGTCCGAACAGGACTGGACCATGCCCGATGGCCGCACGCGGCGCTTCTCGGCAGCGACCATCGAGCGCTGGTACTACGCGGCAAAAAAGGCCGACACCGATCCCATGCCCGCCCTGCGGCGGCGGCGCCGTTCGGATGCCGGACAGCGTCGCAGTGTCAGTGACGCACTGCTGTCGACCGTGCAGGAACAGTACGCCATCTGGCCCTGGTGGTCGGTCGAGCTGCATCACCGCAACCTCGTTGCCCTTGCCGCCGGGCACCCCGACATCGGCCCGGTGCCGTCCCCGTCAACCCTGCGCCGCCTGATGCGCGAGCACTCTCTCGTGCGCCGCAGCCGCTCCAACACCGGCAAGCCCCGCGACTTCCTGAGCTACGAAGTCCCCTATGCCAACAGCCTGTGGCACGCCGATGTGCACCACTCCAGCGTTGTCCGGGTCGCAACCCGCAGCGGCGAGATGGTCACGCCGAAGCTCCTGGCCTTTATCGACGACCATGCCAGGGTTCTGGCGCATGCCCAGTGGTACCTCGGGGAAACCGCCCACGTCTTCGTCCACGGCCTGACCCAGGCCTTCTACAGGATGGGGCTGCCGCGGGCGCTGATGACCGACAACGGCGCCGCGATGATCGCCGGCGAGGTCATCAACGGTCTCGATGCCCTCGGCGTCATCGCCGCCACCACAGTCCCGAGGACCCCCGAACAAAATGCCAAGATCGAAAGAATGTGGGCCACCATGGAGGGCGGACTGCTGGCCATGTTCGACCCCGACACCCCGCTCGACCTGACCACGCTCAACACGGCCCTGCACGCCTGGATCGGTCCCGGCTACCATGCCGTCTGTCACCGCGAACTGGGCACAACGCCGATGCAGCGGTTCAGGGACAGTCACAACCGCGGCCGCGACTGTCCGTCGGCAGAGCGCCTGCGCTTTGTCTTCCAGATCCCGATCGAGCGCAAACCACGGCGCACCGACGGCACCGTCACCATCGACGGCGTCCGCTTCCAGCTGCCGGCGCCATGGCGCACCCGCACCCGGGTCCACCTGCGCTACGCCCGCTGGGACCTGTCGCGCGCCGACCTCGTCGACCCCGATGACCCTGACCGCAGCCTCGCCCTCATCCGGCCACTCGACAAGACGGCCAACGCCAACGCCGGGCGCCGGGCGCAGCCCCGACAGCCGGCCGTCCACCAGGGACCGCGGCCACCGGCCCCCTTCCTCGAGCAGCTGCTCGCCCGACACCACGAAAGCGGCGGCATCGCTCCCTTCCTGCCCTTCCCCGATGACGAGGAGACCTGACCATGACACAGAACCTGGCGCTGATGTTCAATCTGAAGTGGAACCCCTTCGCCACCGAGATCCCGCTTCAAAGCCTGCTCGTCACCGCGCGCGTCGACAGCTTCTTCTGGCGCATCGAGAACCACATGCTGCGCCACGGCGGCTTCGCTCTCATCGAAGGCGAACCCGGAGCCGGCAAGAGCGTCGTCATGCGACAGCTCGCCACACGTCTCGCCGACCGCGACGACATCATCGTCGCCGCCCTCACCCACGCCTCGTCCCGTCTCGCCGACTTCTACCGCGAAATGGGGGAGATGTTCGGCATCCAGCTCTCCATGCACAACCGGTGGGGCGGCTTCAAGGCCCTGCGTGAGCGATGGTTCGACCATGTCGAAGCCACTCGCCTGCGGCCCCTGCTGCTCATCGACGAAGCCCAGGAACTCCCCACCGCCGTGTTCAGCGAACTGCGCCTGCTCGCCGCCGCCGACTTCGACTCACGCGCCATCCTCTCCGTCGTCTTCGCCGGCGACAATCGCCTCAAGTCCCGGTTGCGTACCCCGGAACTCCTCCCCGTCGCATCGCGCATCCGACACCGCTTCATCATGGAGGTCGCCTCCGCCGACGAACTCGCCGCACTCCTCGAACACCTGCTCAGCGAGGCCGGCAACCCCTCCCTCATGACACCCCAGGTCAAGCAGGCCCTGTGCATGCATGCCGGCGGCAACCGCCGGCATCTCGCCGTCATCGGCGACATGCTGCTCACCGCCGCCGTCCAGCAGCAACGCGAACACATCGACGAAGCCCTGTTCCACCAGGTCTTCGGCGACAACACACGNAGGGCAANCCCNTGACAGCCTTCCCGATCCGCAAGCCGGTCGAACTCGAACAACGCCCCGCCACGCAACACTGGCTCGTCGACACTCTCTGGGGCGAACAGGCCGTCGGCATCCTCGGCGGCGATCCCAAGACAGGCAAGACCTTCATGGCACTCGACATCGCCATCGCCGTCGCCAGTGGGCAACCGTGCCTGCGCCACTACCCCGTCCAGACCCCGGGACCCGTGCTGCTCTACGCCGCCGAGGACGCACCCCATATCGTCCGCGCCCGCCTCGAGGGCATCGCACATGCCGCCGGAACCCGCTTCGATACCCTCGACATCGCCGTCATCGACACCCCGGTCATGCGCCTCGACGATGCCGACCATCGCCAACAGCTGGCCAACACCGTCAACCATGTCCGCCCACGCCTCATCATCCTCGACCCGCTGGTCCGCCTGCACAGTCGCGATGAGAACGCAGCCGGCGAGATCGCTCCCATCCTCGCCTTCCTGCGCACCCTGCAGCGCAGCTTCGCCACCGCCGTGCTGCTCGTCCATCACGCCCGAAAGAGCGGCGGCAACCGCCCGGGAAAGGCCCTGCGAGGATCCGGTGAACTGTTCGCCTGGACCGACAGCCTCGCCTTCCTGCAGCGCCGCAAACAGCGCATCTTCATGACCCTCGAACACCGCGCCGCCCCATCCCACGATGACATCGAACTCGAACTCGTCACACTCCAGCATGGCCCCGCACTGCGACGCCTGGAAGCCAACGGCTCACCCCCGCCGGACACGACGCCACAGGACACAATCATCCAGCTGCTCAAAAACACCGACACGCCGCTCAGCCTGCGCCAGATCCGCGAACGCGCCGGTGTGCGCAACGCCACCGTCAGCACCACCCTCAAGCATCTCTGCAGCACACATCGGGTCATCCACTCCCGGCACGGCTACACCATCAACCGCGATCAGCCAGAACTCCCGTTCGCCTGACCGGAGCCGCAAACCCGCAGCCGTTCCCGGCACGCGCCCTCGAGAGTTGCAGGGAACGGGAACACATCCCTCTTCCAGGCAGTCCTTGTCGCCACAAGCGACAACGACCCCCTCGACAGACTGCGTGCCATCCCCCTGGAGACCCTCGCCGTCAGCGACCCGCGCGTGACCAGACCGAGACCCGCGGGCGGAAAGGACTGCAACGATATCCTCCGCAAACAGTCCACGACCCGACCATCAGAAACCCTGCCCACACCCGCTCATGCCCGAAAAGAACGCCCGCGACAGATCACGCTCAGCCGTGGTTCCCGTACCCGAAACCACGCAGATGCGCCCGGAACCGGTCGGCGGAACCACCCGTGACGCCTCCAACATCAAACCGCCGTCGTCACAATCCCGCCCCCGCAACACAACTCCATCAAACTCCGTGACTGAACCACTATCAGATACCGTGCTTGCTCATAACGATGACGAGGGGCACTGATCGGGCGTCAGCGGGCATGCCGTGCCGCATCGCAAGAGAATGCAGGGACGTGCGTGGCGTCATAGGGTCGTGATCACCGGACCCCGTGTTTCCCTTGCGGCGCGTTGGTCAAGTCGGGACAGAACCGGGCAACGCGTTGGAATCACCGGGGGATGGGACCGGCGCGGGTCATGACTTTCTGCGATCCAATGCCAGCAGAATTGGGGGCAGAAGCAGAAAATCGACGACGATCCCCAAGACGACCATCATCGTGACCATCAAGCCAAGTCACCAGGCAGCGACTCCGTATGGCCATTCCCAGTCTCATTATTGCGTACGATAACGTCCAACATCAGAAACAGAATTGTTACTCAGAATTCGAACAGGCGGAAATGTGCACCGGCGAGGCTCACGCCGCCGCATTGTCCATAGACTATAACACTTGGACAGGAAATGTTTTTCACCGACTCCTGCGGTCCGGTCGGGTTGCGCCGATCCGGGTCCCGACCGGGCCAGAATCGCAAGCTATTGCTCCCGATAACCTACTTGTGATAGCGTACTCTGTGGGTGCGGCGGCCCCATCTCGGCGTCTGCCACGCCGTGACGCCCCCCGGACGGCCGCCGCGCTATGACCCGGCGGCCGTCTCCGTGCATCCCCGTGCCGTTCAGTTCAGCCGCTGCGGCACGCCAGCAGACGCTCGCCGTAGCGGTTGACCATGGCGGCGGACTTCCAGCCCGGCCTGGAGGATCGCCGGAAGCTTGATGCCGGCGGCGACCATGTCCTGCGCCGCGCCCGCCCGGGCGCTGTGCCCGGACAGCCCCTCCCGCCGCCCTTGTCGACCGAGCGGAACAGCCGCCCGTCGGTTTCCCGCAGAGGCAGAGCGGCGCACATATGTACAGATCGGAGACCGTTTGCCGAGGCACTGACTGGAGCAGGTCGGCTCGAGGACGGAGTTGTCGATACGCTTCGGAGTGAGCCGACGGACATGTCACGGCTGGATTGACAGTGGGCCGCTCGACCGGGATCCGGCGCCGGATCGAACGCAGTACTCGATGCAGATGCGACCGGACGCGCCGGGCGCGCACAAGAGGTGGCTAGAGAGTTATCCGTTCAGATTGGATCATATCCGGCGGCGGCGAAGTAGTTTCGGCACTCCTGGGGCTGGATGGTTTCGAGGATGCGGGCGATGGCTCTCCACAGGCCTTCAACGGTGTGCTCGGCAGCCTTGCGCAAGGACGCTTTGAGCTTTGAGCAAGCCAATTCGATCGGGTGAGTAGGGCGGGAGGAAGAGGAGTTCGGCGCCGGCTGCCTGGATCGTTTCCCGGACCCTTGGCCCCTTGTGGCTGGACAGAGTGTCCATGATGACGATGTCGCCTGGGCGCAGCTCGGGGACCAGCACCCTCTCGACATAGGTCTCGAAGGCCAGACGGTTGATCGGACCGTCGAGCACGAAGGGCGCGATCATGCCTCCAAGCGTGAGCCCGGCGACGAAAGTCGAAGTCTTCCAGTGACTGTGCGGCTGTCCCGTGTGCAGGCGCCGCCTCTTGAGCGCGCGGCCATGGCTGCGGGTCATGTTGGTCTTGGCCCAGGTCTCGTCAATGAAGACCAGGTGGGCCGGATCGAGCGCCGTCCGGCTCTCGCGCCACGCCTGCCGGCGCTCGAGAACGTCCGGACGGTACTGTTCGCTCGCGTGGCCCGTTTTCTTCTTGCGCGTCATCTGGTGGCGGATGAGGAAGCGCTGGATCGTGCCATAGCCAAGGCCGAGCCCAGGCCCGGCGAGCAGGCGGCGCGACTCTTCGATGGTGCTGTCCGGGGTTTCAGCCAGCACGCCTTCGAATCAACGCACGATGCGCTTCGATGCGACCGGAGCGACGGTCTCCGCCTAGCGCTCTCGGACGAGGATCACCCTCAACGCGTGCCCGTCTGCAGCCAGCGGCTGATACTCGCCGCACTCACGCCAAAGCACGCCGCAGCAGCGCGGTGGCTCAGGCGCTCGGCCACCGCCTCAAGGACCCGAACACGTAGATCAAGGGAAAGCGCTTTCGACATGTCTGCCGGCCTCCTTCGCGGCAGACAGTGTGAATCACAAGTCGGACGACTTGGGAATCCCTTTCGATTCACTCAGATAGGATTGTGCTATAAAATGCAAGTATCTGCGATATCTTCAACAAACTACAAGGACTTCACGCCCGCCGAAAATCCCCCACTGTCTGAAAGCGAGCGGAATCTACCATCCTCAAAAGCTGAATTTCATTTTCATTTCCGCGAGGTAGTCGTAGGTGCTGTTTCCCGCCGTCGTGAACCCGAGCTGCCCCTGAAGAAGCGGCACGCGAGCACCCAGTCGCATAGTGCCGCCAAGACCCAAGCGGAACCGGGTCGGGTGGGCGCGCGCCGACAATTTCGTGCTCGCGACGATAATCGATTTCTCTGCGCCCAGGAACTTGTGCTCGATGTCCACCGACGCGAACAGGCGGCGCGTATCCTCCTCGCCCTTCTCCACAAGAAGGCCCACGCGGCCCACCATGCTCTCGGCGTCTTCCACCGAGATCGCGCCGCCTCCGGTGGACGCCCCGGCGGTGAAATCATCCAGTGCGAACGAAGAAAAGGAGAGTCCCGTTCTCGGAGCAAGGAGCAGACCGCCCATTTCGGTGCGGCGGCCGACCTCGACTCCCAACGCATAAACGGAACCGGAAACGTCCGACGCGATGGCGCCCAGGGAGGCGACGTTCATATCCAAGCGGTGCCAGCCTATCGCAATCTGGCCGTCGACATAGTAGCGCCCGTTATCCATAGTGCCGGAAAGACTCAACCCCTCGCCCGCCAGCGTGATTTCGCCGACCCCTCCGACATCCACGGAACTGCGGTGGTGATGCGCCGCTACGCCGAGGGCGACGTGCTTGCCTGTGGGAATGTCGAGCCCGCCTTCCAGCCGATAGCCATCGTAATCGTAGCTGGTCCCGCCGTATGTCGAGTTCCTGGCGCTCCACTTGCCGCCGCGGTATGTGGGACGGACCCAGAAACCCTGGGTGTTGCGCGCGGCAAACATCCTCTCCTGGTAAGTCGCGAGGCGCGCCTGATCCATCAACACGAATGGCAGCGCCTCGTACACCTGCGCACGTGCGCCGTATTCGCTTGTCACGGAGATGTCACCAGCATCATCTCGCAGGCTGACGTCCCAGACGCCGAGCGGCATCTTGCTTCCTTCAGTCAGTGGCAGGGTGCGATTGCCCGGCTGAAGGTATATCCGGGGCGCGCGCGTGGCTCCGTCGCCGCCAGGAAGATTCCTGATTGCGCCCTGAATCCGTTGCTCGATGTTCCCGCCCGGCTCGATCACCACTGCGACGTCGGCGGGTGCGTCGGGCGTTGCGCTCCAAGGTTCACCGAGGATCGCCACACCCGATTGCGCCGTGATTCGCGCGTGCGGACCGACGATCACCGTACCGCCGCCTTCGAGTTTGATTCCTGCGTGTCTGACGTTGGTTACTTCCCGGGTCAAGGGGTCCGTTATCGTCTGAAGCAAGGGGCCGGTCGACTCCACCTCGCCGAACACCCTCGCCACGTTGTTCGTGACGGGGAAAACACCGTTGCCCGTGTCTTCGGCAAAATAAATGCCGGTAGATCCGGATACCCTGCCGGTGCGCGCGACCGTCACGTCGCCGCCTGCGACCGGATGAACACCGACGCCGAACTGCCCGATGACTTCACCTGCAACGTGAACGAAGTGTTGGCGCCTGCCGTCGACAATGCCGCCCGTGGCCAGCCTGATGCCGTCAATCAAACCCGTCACGGAGGCTCCCTGCGATACGGAAACGCGAACCTCGCCGTTTCTCATACTGCTCGGTATGGGATAGCCGGTGTGAATGCCATAGCCGTCGAAGGACGTGATGCTTCCGCCCGTCACTTCAATCAGGATGTCGCCGGCGTTGTAGCTCACCTCGAATTCACGGGCTCTGTTCTTGTAGGCTTCCGTGTACTCGGGTGACGTCGCCAACGTCAGATTATCGAGCACCTCCTTCAGACGATCCTCGCCGGTGTCATCCAGGATTTCGCGAATGAGCTCCGCTTCCGCAGGCGAGAGGATCCTTACGGGAAGAGGATTTCCTCGTGCGTCGAATGCGCCGAGCGCACCCGCCAGCACTTGCGCAGGCGTGAGTTCGGGGGGAGAAGGAATCTGCAGCTGAGCGGCAAGGATCGTCAACTCGTCAGGCGTCAGGACTTTTGGCGTGGCGACATGAACCAGCAGATCCACCAGGTCGACCGCGTATGCCCGGATCCCCGCTCCGGCCGGGGGAATTGGAGGTTTGAGGAGTCCATTGACGATGCCGAGGTTGATCGCGAGGGAGAGCGATTGTGGATCCGGCTGGGCCGGCAGGCCGATGATGTTCGGATCACCGACCCGTATCGTTCCGCTCGAGACGATATGGATCAGCGGCTCCTCACGGGCCCCGTCGTTCATTATCTCCACGGGAGCTTGCCTCCCGCCGTCCTCTCTGGTGTAGCCGATATGTCCGCTTCTGCGGCGGGCCCATGCGAGAATGCCCTCCGTCAAGGCACCACCCAGGATTGTCCCTTTGTTGTCGATTACGATGCGGCCGCTGTTCTCATCGTTCGTCAAGAAGGCGGCAATGCCCCTGCCAAGTCCTGGCGCTCCTCTCAAGACGGCGCCTTCCTCGACCCGAACGGTTACGGAACCGTCGTGATGCTGGAATCCTTGCACGGCGCTGCTTCCCTCGCGTTTCGCCGTGATGTTGGCGCCCTTTCCGACTGTGATGGAGATGTCGCCTTTGCCCAGATGCTCGGCGTTCACGCCATAAGCGTTCTGGCCCCCCGTGATGATCGGGCCGCCGTTCACTGTGACGTCCAACGAGCCGGACCGGTACTGTCTCACGTTGATGCCGTGGCCTCCTACACCGTCAGTCTGGATTCGCGTGTGACCTCCGAGCGTTAAGGAAACGGCGGAATCCGCCGCAGACTCCACGGAAATGCCGTGATCCATCACCTCGATGCTTTGTCCGTTCGGCAACGGCACCTGGAGGCCCTGTCCGATGATCGTAATGGTGCCCGCCTTATCGGAGCCGCCCATGATCGTCAGGTCCAGTCCATCCTGCGGCACGTCCTGCGGGGAGTATTGGAGGCCGGTGTAGTCAGACCCCGTGCAGACCTGAGCAGCGGGGTTCCCGCCGACGGGCTCGCAAATCGCTTCACGGTTCTGCGCCAGGGCTGGTCCCGCTGCCAGGAAGGATACGAGAACCACGGTCGCGATGCTTCGCACCGGAATCCGCGATTCGAGGCATCTTATTGTGGCTTTCGCTCTGCAGAAGAGATTCCAGGAGAGAGAGGTTCGCAACCGGCAGCTCATGAGAGAGGTGATTTCTTTCAGTTTAGTTACTCCTGAGTTCCCGAGTTTGCGGAATTAATGATGGTTTAAAGATGCAGACCGGGCATGGGGACGCGCCTCATGACGCCCGCTTCCTGGCGGCAGAGACCGATGATCGTCGATTCCTACTCGCGGTTCGCGCCGAAGGCGCCGAGAATATGCCTTCGCTCGAAAACGCCGCTCACTTCTTCATGGTTCGGGCCAAAGAAATATCCAGATAATGAATCCGTATCGGCTCCCTCGCTGAAATGACCATCCGTGACCTGCACGTCATTCCAGTTCATATCGTCGTATTTTCTGCCGTCATCAAGAGTGGCGATATTCGTGAAAGCCAGATCGAGAACCTGGCGCGTCATATCGAATGTAATCGTGGCGTCTCCGATGAGCGGATCTTCGTCGGCCAGCTCATCGAGGCCGGACATGGCGCCCGTCCACGTGAAAGATCCCGACACCGGATTCGTGCCGTTGTGTTGCCCGACCAATGCGCTTCCAATCCACCGGATGCCGCCGGTGAATGTGCTCCGGTCCGCGCTGAAAACACTATACTTCATCCATCCGCCCAGTCCTCGGAAATCAATCACGTCAAACGCTTCATCACTCCCTACCGTTTCTCTCAGATTGACGCCGTTTCGTACTCCAATGGTTTTCGAATCCTGCTCCGATGTGAAAGTGGTGGCCTCCACGGTGTTGTAATGCAGTGGGCCGGTCGGCAGCATTGCGGTGCAGCTATCCTCAGCGCACACTACCGGGAAGCGCTCGGCCGGTAATGGTATCGGGCTGGCGGTCACCACCAGATCCGTGCTGATTATCCGGGTAGCTTTCTTTCCAATCTCGCCGTTTCGATCATGAATTCCCTGTTCCATCGGTACAGGCGCCATCATGGGGGCGCCACCACTACCGCCGCAGCCCGCCAAGATCGCCGCGGTTGCAATACTCAGCCCAATGGAAATCCATTGACGCATAGTGTCTCCCCTTCGCTGGAATGGACAATAGGAATCAGGCGCCGGCTGGTTATGCGGAACGGGACGCCAGCAACGCCACAACCTCTTCGGCCGCGTCCTCGCCGCTTGCCAGGGCGCCGTTCACCGAGGGCATCCGCATGCAATCGCCCGCAAGAAAAAGGTTCTTCACGTTCAAGCTGTTTTGTCGTCGCAATTCCGCAATCTCTCTCAAGATCCCGGGCGGCCCGATGCACAGGGCCTCCGGCCAGCGGTACACGCGGGTGAACAGCCCATCAGCGTCGCCGGGGAGATTGCTCCCGGGGGGGAGGGGATGACGGCGCACGTCGGCGAGCATCCGGTGCGTGATCTCCTCGTCGTCGAGGGGAAACAACTCCTCGGCGCGGTCGCGACCGACGAGCAAGTCGAGAGTGCTCTTGCCCGGTGGCGCACAGGCGGGCAGGTTGATGGATCTGTCCAGCAGCAAGGGAGTTTCGTCTTCGGGGTACAACACGCCGTTCCAGCCGGGCGGAAGCGGCCGATGGTCGAGTCCGATTACCACCCGGCACCCGCGCGCGTACTTGACCCTGCGGAACACGCGTTGAATGGCCTCAGGCAGGTCGGGAATGATCTTCAGGGTCGTGGAGGTGGTCGTGGTGCAGATGACGGCGTCAGCCTCCATGGGGCCGTCATCCACGACCACGCCGGTCACGCCGCCGTTTTGGATGACGACGCGCTTGACGGGCGATGAGACGCGAATGTCGGCTCCACAAGCGTCGGCCAGGGCGTGGGTCAGGGAGCCGATGCCTTCCTCCGGCACGTACAGCTCATCGGTCTTCATCATGATTTGCGCTATGAACGTCAGGGCGAACGCGGCGCTCATTTCATCGAGCTCACCCATCGTCATCTCGAGGAGTCCCCGCAAGGCCAGACGCACATCCTCCGGCACGCCTATCCGCTTCATGTAGTCGTTGGCGCTCTCTTCCTCATCGATCTCGGCGACCATCGAGTTGCTCGCGAAACTCAGGTGCTCCGGCCTGTTCTTGATGGTCCTGGACATCTTCATGCTCGCCCGGATCGCCCGGGGCGAGATTAGCCCCAGATTCCACAGCGCCGGCAGGTCGCTGATAACGCCGGCCAATGTTTGCTCCGGCGTAGTGGTGAAGAAGCGGCCGCTCTTATACCAGCCGAGCTTCATCATCGAACGAACCAGGGGCAATCCCAACTCCTCGCACAAGCGCAAGGCCACGTCGTGGGAAGCGGTGAAAAAGTCCGCGCCCTCATCCAGGAGAAAGCCGTCCACCCTGTCGCCGCCCAGCCGTCCTCCTACCCTGTCGCCTGCTTCGAGCAAGATGGCTCTGATGCCGTGTTTCTTGAGGGTGTAGGCGGCGCACAGCCCGGATGTTCCCCCTCCAATGATGATGACACTTTTCGTATTATTGTTATCTCTTTGTGTCGATTGCGGCATGTTAGAGTCCCCTCACGTCGACGGCGACGACCGACGGAAGAGCGCGCGGAGCCCGACTCCGAGAATCCCCATCGCCGGGCTACCTTTCGCTGCGTATGGAAGGCTGGCCGCAAGGCCGTTCGCAACGGCCTCGATCGCCGTTGCGGGCACCTTGGCATGCGCCGCAAAGGGCAATAATGCCTTGGCCGCCTGTCACCAGACAGAGACCCCATATGGCCATGCCCAGCCCCGTTATTACGCTCGATAACACTTGATTGCGGGACCATCATTGTCAACACGAATTCGCAATTGCGGAAACCCACACCGAGTCCGCTCCACGGCTCCGCATCATTGTAAGACAAAAATAGTCGTATAAACAAAAGGTCAGTGCGAGTCCGGCGTCCCGGTCGGGCCGCGCCGACCCGCGACTCGACCAGGTCAGGACTGCAAGATTAGACTCCCGATAACTATCTTGTGAGGCCGCATCCTGCAGGCGCGTGCGGCCCCATCCCGGCGCCTGCCACGTCGTGGCGGTTGACCATGCCGGCGGTGACCTTGTCCTGCGCCGCGCCCACCCGGGCGCTGTGCCCGGACAGCCCCTCCACCACCGCCGGCGGCAGCCCCGCCCGCCGCCCTTGTCGTCCGAGCGGAACAGCCGGCCGTCGGTTTCCCGCAGAGGCAGAGCGGCGCAAACATGTTCAGATCTAAGACCGTTTGCCGAGGCACTGTCCGGAGCAGGGCGGCTTGAGGATGGAGTTGTCGATACGCTTCGGGGTGAGCCGACGGACACGTCACGGCTGGATTGACAGTGGGTCGCTCGACCGGGATCCGGCGCCGGATCGAACGCAGTATTCGATACAGATTCGCCCGGGCGAGCCGGGCGTGCGCAAGAGGTGGCTAGGCTTCGCCCGGCCGGAGCATGCGATAGCCGACGCGGAGTTCGGTCTGGATGTAGACCGGACGCCTGGCGTCATCACCGAGCCTGCGTCGCAGCCGCTTGACATAGGCCCGAACGATGTTCGCGTCAGCGCCGGCACGCCCGCCCCAGACCTGACGGAGCAGCGCCGCGTGGCTCGAGACCCGCCCCGCATTGAGCGAGAGGGCGCGCAGCAGCGCGTATTCGGTGGCGGTGAGCTCGACAGCACGCCCAGCCAGCGTCACCCGCCGGCGGTCGTAGTCGATGGCGAGGTCGCCCAGAATGAAGGGTTCGGGGTCGGCACGCCGGCGCAGCGCCGCACGCACCCGCGCCACCAACTCGGTCGGCGAGAAGGGCTTGACGATGTAGTCCTCCGCACCCGCCTCCAGCGCCCGCGCCACCGTCTCGTCGCGCCCGTAGCCGGAGATGAAAAGCACCGGCAGATCCGCAAGGCCGGGCACCTGCCGCATGAGCTCGATACCGTCGGTGCCCGGAAGCATCAGGTCGAGCAGCACCAGCGCAGGTTTCTCGGTCGCGAGCAGGTGCCCGAGTTCTCCAGGGTCGCCGGTTGCCAGCGCGACGTAACCCGCATCGGACAGCGCGTCGCGGACCAGCCGCAGCATCTCCGGATCGTCGTCGACGGTGAGGATGCGCGGCCCTTCGCGGTCGTCCCGGTGTGCCGCCGCCCGGCTTCGCGCGGCCGCGCCCGGTCCGGCAACCGCCTCCCCGGCCGCCGGAAGCGTGAAGGTAAATCGCGCGCCTTGCCCAGGCCCGCCGCTCTCGGCGCGGATGCGGCCCCCGTGC
>JGIcombinedJ30088_10003895_pt1 | contig 13587 bp, 14 predicted proteins | sample PinacodermPK_FD_30088 | JGI IMG/M metagenome (IMG submission 30088)
CGGTCGGAGTCCCGCCACTGGCGTGGCGGAGCTTGTCGAACTGATCCAGGATCCGTTCGACCGATGCAGGCGGTGCTTCCGGATGTGCCACCCCCGGTGTAACGAGTTCGGTCGCCCGTATGGCCGCTGCCCGCCCGAAGACCACCAAGTCCAGCAAGGAGTTAGATCCCAGGCGATTCGCCCCATGCACCGAGACGCAAGCCGCTTCCCCGATGGCCATCAGCCCAGGCACGACCGCATCCGGGTTCCCGTCCCGCATCGTCACCACCTCGCCGTGGTAATTCGTCGGAATGCCGCCCATGGTGTAGTGCACGGTCGGCAGGACCGGAATCGGTTCACGGGTCACGTCGACCCCGGCGAAAATGCGAGCCGACTCTGCAATACCCGGCAGGCGTTCCTTGATCACTTCGGCGCCAAGGTGCTCCAGGTGCAAGTGGATATGATCCTCCTCGGACCCACAGCCCCGCCCTTCGTTAATTTCGATGGTCATCGAGCGGCTGACCACATCGCGTGACGCCAAGTCCTTGGCATTCGGTGCGTACCGTTCCATGAAGCGCTCGCCCTTGCTGTTCGTCAGGTAGCCTCCTTCTCCCCGCACGCCTTCCGTAATCAAGCAGCCAGCACCATAGATGCCGGTCGGATGGAACTGTACAAACTCCATGTCCTGCAAAGGCAACCCGGCGCGCTGCACCATGCCGTTGCCGTCTCCCGTGCAGGTATGCGCGGAAGTACAGGAGAAATAAGCGCGCCCGTAGCCTCCCGTCGCCAACAAAACCGTGTGTGCGTGAAAGTGGTGCAGTTCCCCGGTCGCGAGATCCCAAGCCATCACGCCACAGCACCGGCCTTCGTCGTCCATGACCAGATCCATGGCGAAGTATTCGATAAAGAATTTGGCGTTGTGCTTGAGGGATTGTTGATACAGCGTATGCAGGATAGCGTGGCCGGTGCGGTCGGCGGCAGCACAGGTGCGTTGTGCGATCCCTTCGCCAAAATGGGTCGTCATCCCACCGAAGGGGCGCTGGTAGATCTTGCCTTCGTCCGTCCGTGAAAACGGGACGCCGTAGTGCTCCAGTTCAATAATCGCCGGAATGGCTTCGCGGCACATGTACTGGATAGCATCCTGATCTCCCAGCCAGTCCGAACCCTTGACCGTGTCGTACATATGCCAGCGCCAATCATCCGGGCCCATGTTCCCAAGCGCAGCACTGACCCCGCCCTGTGCGGCCACCGTGTGACTGCGGGTCGGAAATACCTTGGTGATGCAAGCGGTCGACAAGCCTTTCACCGCCATACCCAGAGTCGCCCGCAGGCCGGCCCCGCCTGCACCCACGACCACGACGTCGTAGTGATGCTCGATCAGTTTGTATGCGGCGGTCATGTCAGGAAATGCAACAGCCCCGCGAGGGCGGCAGCGAGAGAAAGGAGGAGGACCAGTTGTGCGATCCGGTGCGTCGCCCGGTTCCAGGCCGGATCGCTGACGTAGTCGTCGACGATAACCTCAAGCCCGAGTTTTGCGTGGTAGAGGGATGCCAGGAAGAACAGGCCCAGCCAGATAGCCGTGTCCGTCTGCCCGACCCACTGCTCGAAATGAGTCCGGTCCGACAGGCTCTGGCTGCCCAAGGCGCAAATGAGCCAGACCGACAGGGGAATCAGCGCGGCCGAAGTAATCCGTTCCAGCCACCAGTGCCGCCGAGCCGAGCCGGAACCGCTCATGCCCAAATCCAGGTCCAGACGGCGATCGTCAACGTGGTGGAACCCGCGAGCACCAGCCAGTTGCTCGCCTGCACCGCCGGCATGCTGAGGCCAATGCAGGCATCCCAGACCAAGTGCCGGATCCCGGTGCACAGGTGGAACGCCAGTGCGAAGGTCCAGGCAATCAGCAGGATCTGCCCCAGGGGATGCTGCAGCACGGACATGGCGATCTGCCAGAGACCGGGCGCATAGGCCGCCGCCGCGATCAGGAAGGCCAAGGCCACCGTGGCGGCCGTCAGCAAGACTCCCATGATGCGGTGGCTAATTGACAGGAGCGCTGCCAGCGGCAGGCGATAAATCTGCAGGTGGGGCGATAAGGGATGCTCGGGCGACATCGTGCGCGGAAAAAAAGTTGGGATGCAATATTACAGACAAAATCTCGCGTTATTATGCCAAACCCGGCTTCCATGCCCCATTACGACCAACCCGATTTACTCGAAGGGGGTTGGTGGAGCTAGGCGGGATCGAACCGCCGACCTCTTGCATGCCATGCAAGCGCTCTCCCAGCTGAGCTATAGCCCCGTCACCGTGGCGAGTTATTTTCCCTGTTCGACAGGAAGCTGTCAATGCAGCCGATAAGGTAGAATCAGTCCGATTATGTGGACACCTCTACGCCAATCAGGTATATGGGTCGCCGCCGGGCTGATCCTCCTGATCGTCCTGTCCCGGCTCATCCCGCATCCTCCGAATTTTACCCCCGTGCTGGCCGCAGCACTTTTCTGCGGCACTCTGTACGCGCGCCCTTCCCACGCCCTCTTGATCCCATTGCTGGGCATGGCAGCGGGAGACCTCGTCCTGGGGCTTCATGACCAGATCTGGGCCGTCTACCTGGCGGTCGCCCTGTGCGTCGGCCTGGGCCGCTGGATGCTTCGTCCTCCCGGCGTCCTGACTACCGTGACAGCCGGCGTTTCCGGATCCGTGTTGTTCTTCCTATTGACGAACCTTGCGGTCTGGCTGCAGGGCGACCTGTACCCGCTGACCGCGGCCGGGCTTCTCGCCTGCTACGTGGCCGCGATTCCGTTCTTCCACCACACGCTGATCGCTACCCTGATGTTCGGGCTCGCCCTGCTCGGCTTCGCCCGGCTTGTCCGGAACAGTCAGGCTCCCGGTAACCTGCTCCCTCTGCAACACTCCTGATGGCGAGAAAATCAATTGTCCTGTGCGGCCTTTTTGCACTGGCCGCAAGTTTTTCCTCTTTCGCGACAAGCGACTCCGCGCCGCAGGTCCTGGACGGGCTATGGAGCGGCGTTTTCGATATCAATGGAGAGGGGCAATTTGATTTCACCGCCTTGTATATCGGTGGAGTCGTCTCGGCTTACAGCGTAGACTCCAACGTAGTCTACCGAGGGACCGTGGCCGGAGACGAACAGCAGTACCACTCCGACATGGCCATATTCCTCCGGGACGGCTCCCTTTTGGCAACCGTGGAGTTGAACGGGACAGTCAGCGAGCAAGCCACCATGATTACGGCACGCTACCTAACCACGGGCAAGGACACCGGCACACTAACCCTGAACTACGACCCGCTGTTTGAACGGGCGGTCGATGTAACCGAGCTCGCAGGATTATGGGAATACACCTCGGAGCAGCTCAGCATCAGCATCAACGTGATGCCGACAGGCGAGATCAAGGGAACGGACAGTGCCGGATGCAATTACTACGGAGCCCTAGAGAAATTTCGGGCCGGCATCAATGCCCTGAGCGTAAACCTGGAACTGGCCTCCTGCAACATGACGGACGGCCACTATGCCGGAATGGCCCATGTCGGGGACGCCAAGACCCAGAACGATACCCTGCACCTTCACATCACCGGCGACCACTTCGGCCTGTACTACCCCCTGCACCGAATTGTGCTAGCGCAGTAATTCTCCCCGGCGCAGGTGCGCCCCGACTCGTTCCCTGAAAAACTCGCGTGCACGGCGCACCGCATCCCGTGCCACCTCGGCATCGTAAGCGACCCGTTGCCCCAAATAGATGCTGTCGACCCCCGGCGCATCGAAACTGTGGAAAGCATCTTCATAGACGACCAGATCTACCCGCTCGGGCCGGACTGAGATCATTACCCGGCAGCGCTGCGCCGGCGTCCACTGGTCCTGCCCGCCAATCAGGATCAGCAAGTCCGTACGGGAGTTGCCAAGCTGATCCAGGCACCAGGGCGCGACCGCAATGGCACCGGCGAAAGGCTGCTCTGCATTCACGTCATCGTCCAAGGCCAGCAGGGTCGTCGTCGCCCCGTGCGAGAACCCGGTCAGATAAACCTCTTGCTCGGCCACCCAAGGCTGCGCCTTCAGCCAGCGCTTCGCCGCATGCGCATCCCGCGCCCGGTGCCAGGTGGGGACAGCGAACAGGTTGCCGCAGATATTTTTATGCCCCCGCGGGCCGAAGCTGTCGACTTGCAGAACCGCAAACCCCCAATCAAGATAGCTTTCATACCAAAGTTCCGAGCGAACCGGCCAGATCCCGTTGCAACCGTGCAGGTCCACGATGGCCGGATGCGGACCTTCCCCTTCCGGTCGGTACAGGTAGGCCGTCAAATCAATCGTGTCTTCGGACTGGTACACCGGCGCGGTGAACGTAATCTCCTGCGGCGGCGGCAAGGCTTCGGCCGCAACGGCGAAAAACCACAGGGCCGCGGCAAGTCCGTATCGGGATCTATGCATTGACATGACGCGCCAAGCGACGGTACCAGCATTGGAGATCGGAGAGCGAGTAGGCCGCATTGGCCGGACTCGGGTTGGGTGTGACATACACTCGCGCCCCTCCAATCACCCTCGGCTGCATGCCCCAGCGGATTTCCTTGGGAGATGCATCCAATGCGTATTTCAAGAAGTGTCGGTACGCCTGCTTGCCGTGAAACCAAGCCCAGGCCGGCCGAACCTTTTCAATCAACCGCAGGAGCCGCGGCGCATCGCGCCGGAAATCCTCGGCCCGCAATTCGTGCCCCTGCCGGCTTGGACGCTTCACGACATCGGTGAATCCGATTCGATCCTGTTTTAGAAGGATCTGATGACGTAACCGCGAGGGTTCGCCTTGGGATTCGGCCAGCCCGGACTCGCCAAAAGCCTTCCAGAAGCGGTTCCGCGGATTAGCAAAATAGAAGCCCGCGCGAACCGAAGGGACAGAAGGATTCAGCCCCACGGACAAGACGCGCAGACCAGAGTCCACGTAATCCGGAAGCGTCGTGCGAGATGAGGCCATGAGTTGCGCTGCCTTCTACTCGAACAACTCCGCCTGATCGGACGGGGCGCGGAACCGGTCGGTCCGCAAGGAGTGGCGCTGTCCATTCATCCCATGCCGCTTGCAGGCCAGCGTGAAACGCTGCCGCAGCAGGTGTGCGAATTCCCCCTGCCCGCTCAGGCGGCGCCCGAACTCGGGGTTGTAGTCGACTCCGCCATGCAGGCTTCGAACCACATTCATGATCCTATCGGCGCGTTCCGGGACATGCTGCTCAAGCCACTCCCGGAACAATTGCTTCAGTTCGTGCGGCAGGCGCAGGACCACGTATCCGGCACAGTAAGCCCCTTGTTCCGCCACGGTTTTAATGATGTCTTCCAACTCTCCGTCGTTCAGGAACGGGATCACCGGAGCCGCGAGGACGCCCACCGGGATCCCTGCCTGTGACAACGCCCGCACCAGTGCGAGCCGGGAGTGAGGTGCTCCGGCACGAGGTTCGAGGGTTCGGCTGAGACTTGCGTCCAGCGTGGTGACGGACACGATCACCTCCACAAGACCTTCGTGGGCCAGATCCTGCAGGATATCCAGGTCCCGCTCGATCAACCCGGATTTGGTGATCACCGAAACCGGGTGGCGAAACTCCCGCAAGACCTCGAGAATCGAGCGGGTGATCTTGAGTTGCCGCTCGACCGGCTGGTAGGCGTCCGTGTTGTAGCCAAGGCCAATCGTCGCGCACCGGTAGCGGGGAGCGCGCAATTCGCGCGCCAGGACTTCCGCGGCATTCGTCTTGCAGAAGATTTGAGTCTCAAAGTCCAGCCCGGGCGACAACCCAAGATAGGCGTGATTAGGCCGCGCGAAGCAATACGCGCAGCCGTGCTCACAACCACGATACGGGTTGATAGAGCGGTCCAGCGCGATATCGGGCGACTGGTTATAGTTGATGAGGCTTTTCGCGGGTGCGTCGAAGTAGCGAGTCTCAAGGGCCTCCTCCTTGTATTCTCGGCCATCATGCTGGAACTCAATTTGTTCCAGTTCGTAGCGGCCTGACGGGTTGCTGATGGCGCCTCGGCCCTTTTGGTAGGTCCATTGAACTGGATTTTCAGTCGGATCCACGGCGTTAGTTTGGTGTTATTTCCTCTGCACTATTCGCCACATATCTCACATCACAAAAGCGATCTTCTTTGGCCTGATGCAGCCACTTGTCAGCAGCAAGCCCAACCGGAATTTCTTTTTTCCGCATGAGCGCTAACAGGTTAGCAAGATGCCTGCGGTGGTGCACATGCATCTCTTCATCAAGCCCTGCTCGCACAAAGGTTTCATGTGCTTCTTGATCATATCCTAAATTAAGTGCCGCACTTTCGACAGCATCCGCTAATTGATCTAAGTCATAGTCTTCATTTCTCAGATAATCTTCAGCAATAAGTCTGGAAATAACATTGCAAGCATGGCAACTTAGCCATCCGTGGAGGTTTCCTATGGTCATTACCAGAGATTCAAATACACCATGTGGCATTGGAGCAAGCCCTAGCCGATCCGATGAACTCTGCCACCGCCAGCACGCATTTAGTGTTTCGTTTGCAACGTCCGCGTCACTATGCCATAACGCAACCCGCAGTTTATTCCAATAAACTTGTTGTGATTCTCGGTTTAAATAGGCGTAAACTGGATAGCAATATGGAATGAGCTGGTGAAGGTGATTTACTTCATTTAAAAAATCCGAAAGCTCACATGCATCTGTCTCAGCCAAGGTCTCTTTTCCAAGTGCACAAGTGAAAATAACTTTCAAAACCAAGTTGATCCTGTTGCGAATATCATTGCCAAAAAATTCTGGTTGATACGCTTTCTGCTTAAATGTATTTTGCTCACGCTGCCACCACTCTAGTATCGCGTTCAAACTACATTTTCCATCATTGACTGTTGGACCAAATTGACAAATGGGGCGAACTCTTTCGGATAAGTGCGAAAGTCCTCTTCTGTCAAAATAAACGGTCCATTAGATGGGAATGAACCATGTAGTTTCACGATACGGGGGCGCCTCCGATAAGAAATATCCGTTACCTCTAAAACAACGCTATAGCGTCGCTCAATTGGTTGAGATACAGTGCGCTCCAAAAGCGTATCCCAGTTAGTGGTGAAAACATCAGACCACGGAAGATCCATAGCTTTCGTATGTAACTCACTAGGTTGGAAATGATTATCAGGAATTTCTGCCTGAAGAAAAGCATCGAGATTTGCCCGGCCATGTAGTGCCACATATTCTTCAGCAATCCGCAACGCCCCCCTTGCTGATCGCGACATGGCCTGTAGTGCAGTTCTATCACCGCCTAACGCCACAATTTCTTCGACCATGCTTCGCATGAGGGCTGACCAGTCTGGGTAAAAAATGTGAGATGAACTCTCTGATCGCGCATTTAAACTAAAGCCCGCTCCGACCATTAATGCGGCACGGCCATATTCGCCACCCGTCCACAGCGCCTCACGTATTTTGTCTATATGAGGCTGATCAGAGATAGGATTTATGTTCATAGCTCAGGTTGGAATTAGATTTATAAGGTTTTGGCGTCTCTTGTACGTAAACGTGGAGGAAATTTCAGGCTAGCATGGTTAGGACACTCTCATTAATGAAGCCACTCACATAAACAGCCTGTAGTCATAAGACAGGGCTCCGAAACGTTGCAGCAAAGAACCGATCTTAGCGATTTCATTTGACGATTCCAATGACGCCGGATGCTTCGTATACAAGTCAAAAGTATTCCAGTTCATTTTAGACAAACCTAAAATTTCTGATGCAACATCCCGTAAAGGAGTATCCCCTGCATAACGTTTTATTGTCAATGGCGCGGGGATTCGCCTTTTACCCTGGAAATATTTGTAACGAGGGATGAGTGCTGTTGTTGCACCATGTACCCAAAGTAATGCCGTAAAGTCATCTAGTTGCACGACCGTCCCTCGCCGGACGGGAAAATTGTCTTCAGTTAGTGTCTCCCTAAGGCGTTGAGTTGAAGCCATGTAGCGTAAAGCGTGATCAATCTGAATTTCAAGCATATCGATACACTGAACACCGCCGAGACCATCACTAAATCCTTCACGCTCTTCTTTGGTGAAAGGTGTCCGTTTATGAAGAACAACTCTCCTAGGAAGCTTCATATGGGCGTCGAAGAAAAGCTGACGGATTGTCTCTCCAGTACGACGAGCGTCACCACGAGACATAAAAGGATTACCACGCCGAATAATTGGGTTTTCAATTTTTGTTAAGCGGTATTGAAGTCCTTCACCTCTGGCACTGTAGATATGGCTACAGCCAAGAACGATATGGCGGCCGCGTTCCTCCGCATGGTTTACGCTGAACCCAAGGCCCACGAATGCCGTTTCATCTGCCAAATTATCCAGCAACCACGGTGTCCGCATTCCTTTAACGTAAAGCGCTAACGACAGCCACCACCACACTCGGCACTGGTTGGTGTTCACGAGGGTGTCCTGGTTCAAAAACTGTGTTGCAATGCCACGTTGAACGCAATATGCCTTAACAAAATCGTGGACATCAAAACCACCCTGATCGCTCGTATATCCTCGAACATTCTGCCATCGGTCAGGAAAAAAAATAAGTACAACATGAGGCGCATATGACGATTGGAGGGCATCGACTTTACCGTTGATTAGGTGTGCAATTTCTGGGGACCCTTGCACTGGATCGTATGTGGAAGGATCTGGGCAAGTAAACCATCCTGGCGAACCCGGTGAAGGCAATTCGACAGACAAGTTATAAGCATTTTGAAAGCCTGGATAATTAAGTAAGTAATCACGATCGCTGTCAGCTGGATCGAAAGTTTGATGAATCTTTTCAAGGTAGAGACTAAGTTTATTAGTCTCAGCGACCGGGCAAATAACACCGACTCTAAGAGATGGAGACAAACCCTTGCTGGTGAGTGGGTAGTCATAAGGTCGGTTTTCGAGAATGCCTCGGACCGGATGTGTATCCTCGACTGTGTTAGTTCCGTCTCTGTTTGAAAAAACGAGTTTCGGCTCAGGCAATTCCTCTCCATGATGCTTGACCAAAGGTTTTATTTTTTCTGAGAAACGAAGAGTTTTCCCTCCTAGCGAGGATCCAATTTCGGCAAAAATTGGAGAACGATTTACGTGAAATTTAAATGGCGAACCACAATCATCAGGAAACTCGAATTCTAGAGCTCCCTCTGTCAGGAATAAATCCGTGCGCCATTTGTTAATTGCCTCATTGAATGGTTTGTTGTGCTGATATCCAAGTATTTTCAGCTTAATTGGGTTTGCGATCTCTCGAGGGGCCTCAATTTCCTCTTGATTGAAGATAATGAGCGAAGGCATCAAGATGAGATATTGCTTTTCACCAATACGGCGCAGATGAATTGTGGCTGATTCGTGAATGTTGTAGCTTTGGTCTCCGTGTTGTACTTGTTTATATACCTGAGAACGCCATAACCGTTTCGTGCCATCAGTTTTCATCCCGGCCTTGCCAGCCATCGCTCGCACGAGCGCCTGCCTCATCAGAGAAATGATAGCTCCATTTTCATGTCGAAGATCATCGGGGCTCACTGGTATGCGTTCAATCGGCCCCTTTATGTTCTCGCCGAAAGCATCGCGAATGTCTTCGATAGTGCCGAAGGCTAAAACTTTACGGAATGGAACCACAACCAAAGGGCGATCTCCCGCCAATGTGCGCAGGGAACTCCAAACTTTTTCCTCCGGCCAAACCTTTAAATCAAATTGGAGGGCCTCAGGTGGGCAACTAATTTCGAAAGCATTGCTCTTGATGAGTGTGACTGAATCATATTGCGGGATATGGAAAGGTTTCCGGTCAAGTAGGTTCTTCGGGGCTAAGCTATCAATACAATGGCGGATATTCTCACGTCGTTCATTCTCAAGACAGTGTAAAGACATGCGAGTCATCAAGTCGTCAAATCCTAATGTCGGGATATAGAATGCTTCCCTGCCATGTGCGCGAGCATGCTGAATCAAAGCCATAATGTGTTCTGCTGGGTCATGACCAGCAAGTCCGCACCAGTAAAAAGCCCCAGACGCACCGTTAGAGCAGGCAGTCTCAAAGGCACGCATAATTGACTGGTCACGGCCGCTATAGCCGATAACAATAAATGGCATGCTCTTTACGTCTTCAACTAAAGCGCTACGCAGTTCGGCTTCCTGATTCTGAACCTCCTCAGAGGTGTTCTTTAACTCGTCATATCGGTAGTCACCATGCAGAGAGACACATAAAACTTCCCCCTGCTCAGGTTTGTGTGTGATACGTTGTTGGCTATCGATTCCAATTTCCAAGGGTGTTAGGTCGAAAGAAGCCGCTGCTCGGGCAGACAAACTATCAAAATTCGTCGACCAAACAGTTTGAATGACATTCGCTTCAGCAAGATGGCAGAGCAACTGGTAGCCAGTATGTGGCCGAGCTACGCGAACTTTATCTTGGAAGAAAACCCGTCGATCATCGGCCATGGGAAAACATTCCTGAATATAGAAGCCGTATTCATCAGGGGCATGGTTTGGTGGGTAGCACCTTTGTTTATCAAGCCACTGCTGGATTTTATTCTGGACGCTGGGCAAAGAAATTTCTGAAAATTGATCTTCCAGTCCAGGATTATTAGTTAAAAAGATTCTGCGCTTCCATTCCCAAATGCACATCTCGGCAGATGGCAAACCAGAACTAATTGATGCCCCAGCACCAAGAAAAATAGATATGGGTGTAGTTCGTCGTATGCCGATTGAACGGATAAGGGCATCAATAGGCAGTACGGCATCTTTCTGAATGTTGTTCATGGCTAAACAATCATTGCGAACCTTCCATCCGCATTGCTGCATTTTTTAGGCTAGTGTCAAGTTTAATTAATTAAGGTTAAGAGTTTTTCTTCCAACTGGTCTGGCCCAAACCAGTTAGGGTCATTCTCCATCAGTACAAGAGGGGTGCGAGGGATAACCCCATTCTCATCTGCAATGGAAGCAGGTAAGCAAATGCGCCAATCAAGGTATGCATTTCTGACAAGTTCCTCATCTGTAGAAACTTTGTAGAAATTCTTGGCCCAATCTATCGCCTCAGAATCATCCAGCAAGGGAAGTCCTGGGGTCATCGCTTTCCCTTTAAATAGTGCATTAGAAACGTTACAGAGAAGAAGATCAAATTCTCCTACTAGATATCTGTCATTTGTCGTCTTTTGCCGTTTCAAATGACTTCTGGACTTATGGCATTTCACTTGGAAACACGGTTGTGAATTGGTCCTCTTGGTAAGCTTGAAACCACCACGAACTGCGTTCTTGGTTTCAACTTTCAACCGGCGGCCAGTTCTGAGAAATGTAACGCTTACATCCTCGTCAATAGTCCCAGGTTGGGGATTTAAATTAAGCTTCTGGACATCCCATTCAGCTGGATTAAGTGTCTGTTTGAGGAAAGCAGCGCCAGCATACTCAGTCGCTTTACCTCTAATCATCGGCAAGACTTTCTGGTCTTCCAAAATGGCAATTAAGTTTTCAATCGGGACGTTATAGGCTAAGCAGTAGGCCATGACCTCCTTATAGATCATAAGAGCCTCTTTCCTATTTTCTTCAGACATCGTAGTTACGGATGAAAATTTCTCGTCCCTTATATCTCTCTCTCCGAAATCCGTCCTTCTTCTTCACACCATTCTTCTGGTCGTCAGTCCGGTTGATTGTGTAATTCCATTGTTGGCCATCAATTGATTTCGCCCATTTATAAAGATCCCGAACATCCATGTGATCATCGTAAGTCAAAAGAAATAAAAGCCGGTCTGAATGCCTGCGCAAACATGCAGATAGCCGCATATGGTCTTCTTCTACGAATGTGCAACTGTAGAATTTCTGTTGATCGGCATTATAGTAAGGAGGGTCAACAAAAACGAAACTGCCATCCGGCATGCTGTCAATAACTCTCTCAAAGTCGGATGAGATCAATTCAGCATCCTGAAGTTTGTCGGAGACAGTACGGAGATGGGGAGGCCAATTTTCAGGTCTCATTGAATATTTTTCGCCAAATCCCCAATAGCAATTCTCTGGACGCATAATGCCACTGTAAGAGGTGCGATTCAGGTAATACCACCGGAATGCACGTTCTAAATCGTTTTTAGGCTGATAAGAATTTTTGTAAAAAGCGTGGTTTTCTTTCGTGGCGCGAATACCATGCAAAAGTTCGATCAGCTCCTCAACATTGTCTCTGATTTGTACTAGGGTATTTATGACCTCAGAGTCTAGGTCGTTAAGAATCGAGACTTTCGCTTTTTCCTTTGCAAAAAAAATTGAAGCGCCACCAGCAAAAGGCTCGCAATAGTAGGCATGCTCTGGAACCAAATCTAGAATAAGACGGCGCGCATAAAATTTTCCGCCAGGGTAACGGAAAGGAGAATTAGATTTGCAAGAACGCGGCGCGCTGGTTTCTGTGGCTATCTTGCCTAATTGGGCATCCTTAGGAGAAACCGTTTCCTCTTGGCCTGCCGGAATAAGATCGGGCATGTCTAAACCCATACATCTATATCTAGTTTTCAGGTTGTTCAAGTATACCAGATATAGGAAATCCCTCATTGTGCAGAAATTTCATGCTCAATTCACTGAGCAGAAACAGTTTTAAGGACTTTCCATACATTCGCCACAAGACCCGCAAGTCAAGATTTCCTTGCCGAGATTCCATACATCTACCCGAAAAAGTGTGTTTTTCCTACACTTTTATGTAGCAAAAAGTGTTCATTTCACGCATTTTTATGTACATTAAATTGTCATCAAACGGTACTTATTTTTACAAAACAAGCTCTGTTTCAATCTGTTATGTGAAATTCCTAGGGAATTGCAAGGCAACCCTGGAAAATACCCTGCCCCAAGGACGATACGTAGTTTCTAAGATGTGATATTGACCAATGTCTGGATTGTAGAACTGTTCGATTTTCGATCCTATAAGTACCTTCTGTTTGGTGCCCTCCAATTCCGTTGAGAGATTCTGCTTAAAAATCCTTCATGTTGAATACATGGTGCATCCTCTGTCTGACGCTCAGACTTGCTTATTTTCTCCAGAGCCTCCAGGTACTCGGAAGAATCGTAAAACCCCCAACTCTTTGGTTTATCTTCAGATTTCATGGCCATTGCTCTTATTTCTTGCAAGCATCTGCATTGATGCGCAGATATTCATCAATGAATTTATCTGTCATCTGAGATAAATGCGACAAAATAAAGTTAGGATCATCGCCGTGGGTCCCCAAGCTTCCAGATTCCCAAGTAGTTAAAGGATACATGGACCCTGTAATAGGGTCTATCATTTGATCTTTTAAGTATTCAAGTTCTATATCGTACGCCTGTCCAACAATGTGTATACCTACCCCAAGCGTAGTCCTTGGTGGAGATGGCAGATCTTCTGTTGGTTGATTATTTAATTTCCTCTTCATAGATTCACCAAGCCAATCCTCGAAAGTGAGGTCACTAAATAAACGGGCAGCCCGAAGTCTGCTGCGCACAAGTGTCTCGATTGTTCCTTCCGCTAGTTCAACAGATGTGTCGTTGTTCTGGAGAAAAACGGACAAGTACATAGTCGTCCCTGAAGTATTCATAACGAGTTGATTTTATTGACTTAAAAGCCGTTTTTTCGTATAATGAATCGCAAGAAAACCCGGCCGTTTGGCCCGATTC
>JGIcombinedJ30088_10003896_pt1 | contig 13584 bp, 13 predicted proteins | sample PinacodermPK_FD_30088 | JGI IMG/M metagenome (IMG submission 30088)
AGTTTCATCTTGCGCTCGCTTCAGAGTGGCTAGTATTGGTTCTGCCAAACCTCTTAATTGATCCAGATCATTTGTATCCAAAGAAGCTGCAGGAAGAGTGAGCANACCTCTATACGGATCCAGAAGTTCTTGAGCTTTTTCACACCATAACTGAGGAGTCAAAGGTCTCTGGATAGCAGATAGATGCTTCAAAAAACAACAAAACTCTTTATCAGATCGCTCTCGATCTCTCTGACAGAAATATTCTAAAGCGATCACTAATTTGTCACACGCTTGTTGGTATTCTTTTTTGAGGTAGTATGACTCAACAATGCTAACTTTTTTATAATTCTCTAAGTACAATAAACTATTATACTCTAGTTCCAATCGAGCAAAAGACGCAACAAATGTTTCTAGATCAAGGTGAGAATCCGCATAAAAGCAAAAGTCACCATACTTGCCATTTTGAATGCTTANAACAATAGATTTTTGTCTATCCATTGCAAGTATATTAGGAGATGCNCTCACAATGGCATCAAGGGTAGCGGTTACGTCTTGCATCATCTGATGCACCTCCTCCAGCTCATCAATTGGCACCAATATACATGCACCCTGCAAGCACGGCAAGAGGGATTTTTGCATCTGCTCTCTGATAGGATTCAACAATTTTTGAGATTGTTCCCACTCGATCAGAAACGAAAAGAATATGGGTCGCGGATCACATCCGTAAGCTCCATCAGAACTCAACCATGTTGAATGAGTGCGAAATGCTGCTTCAGTCCACTCTTGATCTCTCATACAGAAACCTTTCAACGCTGATAATAAGCTACATAATGCATTGCCACATTGGTTTTTGATATAATATTGATCCAGCGCCAGATTGCCTCTCAAGAAAGTCTGATAATCTTTTATCAATCGCAAGCAAGCATCATAAATGGTTCTGAGGTTAATGTGCTTATTATACTGGCCACTTCGCAATTTTTGATCGGGTACATCAGAGGGCATCATTGGCTCAAGCGTAGATGCTACTTTCTGCGCTAAAGATAATGAGCCTTGCCCATCTCTGCAATCAATAGATATAGGGAAGATAGACAGAAGGCTCTTTCTTTGCGCATCTGGAAAAAAAGATTGAGACTCTCGCCATCTTAATTCTGGAGGCACACCTCTCACAGAAAAATATTCATGCGTTTGGAGAAGAGAGAGAAGATTCTTTTTTTTCGCATGCGGCAAAAAAGATTGAGAGAATGCCCTTTTGTGCAGCAAGGGTGCCTCCTCATCGCATCCTTCCAAAAATCCATAAGCACACAAACAGATTAAGCATAATAAAAACACCATTTTTCATGGTACCATCGCATCACTCTATCAACAACAAAACATCCTAGTGGTTAGAAATCACCGCCCCACACCGAACGTAAAAAAAGAAGGTGCGCATATCAAGATAAAATGCATCAGATTCAATAGCCGACATTTTCCTCACACCAATCCTTATATCTGAGTCATATTTTCTTTCTTAAAAACACTAAGGTTTTTGTACTATATCTGAAAAGGGATAAAAAACCTTAACGTTGAAACACCAAAATCATGCCCTTTTCCTTTTTTTTACAGTATAGTGCAGCCGTCTTCAGACACTCTTCTTAATGCAACTTTTAAAGGCGCCTGTCCAGATTGAGCGTTTTGGGGTAAAAAATTTATAGCACGAAAAACATATGGTAAATTGTTTACTTTTGACTGTGCATACTCAGAAAAACGAAGCGCATCCCCTCTATTTATAATTCTTTGATCGTAAAAAGCTATCTGCCTTCCAGACGAAAAAAAGCATTGCACACAGAGATCGCCTGACGATTTTTCTGCAAACTGCAGCAATATCTTAGGGAATGCATCACTTACATTAGGTTTGATTTTCCGTTGCACACCTTCTATAGTGCGCATAAGGTTTTTGTGACACTCATTGTCATACTTCTTTAACAGTAATAACAAGGAGTTATCCTCCATACTCCCACCTTCAAACAGGACAACTTCCTTACCTTCAAACTCGACAATACTGCCTTGCAGAACTTTCAGAAAGTGTAATAGATCAACCATATACTCATGGCCTGATTCCCCATCATATAGAATCTTTTCCTCACCTGAACAAAGATTAACACATAACAATAGCAGTAATAATTTAAACATAAAAAAACACCTCCCGACATACACTCTTATCACACAAACACTATCTTCAAATGAATTATTTTTCAACTTCTATGGTGGATGATTTTAAGGGCCATAGCTAGGTATTAGTCAACATATGACTTTATAGATTGAGATTGACTGTGTTTCCAGCCGTGCTATACACATGACAAGAAGTTCTTAAAAAAAAGAGCTATATTTCTCATCAAGATAAAGAAGTGATTCCTGATTACGAGTTTGGCTNAACTGATCAAACGAGTTCGATACCTCAACGCAATATAAAGCGATTGTTTTTATCCGAGGACATTCCCCCTCTACAAACATCTTCCGTGTGCATTCGTTCCACAATATCTATTATGTTTTTGAAAACAGATATGATTTCGCAGGATCACACTCATCATGGTACGTTTTGAGAAGTCTTTTTAAGACTTCCCTCCAGCACGGCAGTCAAACTTTCTTATACATCGCTGGATGCACGTCTTTGTTTTACATCTGGGGCTTCAGTCAGACCTATGGGTTTTCTTTTTTTTTGCATCAAGTTTTTCCTCCCACAAAGCAGCATGATATGCGGTTTCAGCCACATCTTTTTCTCCTAATAAGTATTTCTGAAAAGAGGATAATAAGAAGGGATACGCCTCTATCCATTTGGGGTCGGAAGAGCTTGAAAAATCTGCAGATTGTTCAGCAAAGTAACCAAAGGTGTGAAAGTATGTTTGCAGATTAAGATGCACTCTACCAGACAAAGCATCCAAAAAAATTCAATACGTATTAAAGAAATACTGTGACTTAAGCCACATGTTCATCAGACTTAATAAATAGCTATATTCTCTTCACCAGCGTCATTGTATTTCAATTCACTTGCTCTACAATAAAATATACTATACGATCACTATATACTATACGATCACTATATGGAGTATTTATGATAACATTCATATTATTATTCGCCTGTTTACAGGTTTATGGAGCCTCTGCTTCCTTGGAAGATAAAGGATCTTCTCCTTACGCAGAAACAAAAACAGCAAAACTCTTCTGGTCACCAGCTAAAAAATTGGCTCGCGCAGAAGCAGCAAAACTCTTCTGGTCACAAAATCAAAAATTGATGGATACAATGGATACAGAAGACGCAAAACTCTGGTGGTCACAAAATCAAAAATTGATTAACGATGAGAGAAGCGCTCTAACGGCATGCGTCCATGCTGAAATTGGCGATCTAAAATACGGTTATTTTGATACGCCTGAAGAAGTACAGCAGTTTGTAAAACCAATCATAGATATTCTGCAACAAATACACAAGGAAGGTCTTGATAGTGCAGGCTGGCCCGACCTACAAACAATGACTTCATATTACACTGCTTACTCCGACGCGTTTGATCAGATTAAGACAACTCTTGATCTGGAATCACAGATGTATAATGACATTGACTCTTTATTTTGGTACTTCTTGGAATGTGTGCATGCCTGCTGCAAAAAAGATCAATGTCGAGCTGTCGATACATATATTAAGTTTATGCGTCTTGCTTTCAATATTCCGAAAGAATGCGAAAAGCAATCGCAAGTCACACGAATATATTCGCTACATGCTTCGAGGGCTGAACGCGAGAGTATTGTAGCAAACTGTGTTCCTGATACTCAGAAGTGCACTCACACCATAGAAGCGTACTTTTCACCTTCAGAATTGATGAAAAATCACGAAAGAATACTGCAAAATGGGGAGGAAGATTGATAATCAATCACCCCTATCTTTAACAAATTGAAAAGATCTTCTTGAGCAAATCATGGATTATTTTGAGTTATTGCAGCTCACAAATTAGTTTTAATTTATCAATGCAAAAATCGTATTTTTTATATTAGGTAGCCAAACTTTCTTCTACATCACTGCACGGATATCTTTCACTTGGTGCTTCAGTCATATCTAAAGTTTTGTTCTTTCTTGTGCATCGCATGGCTCCCTCCACCAAGCACTATCATATTTGGTTCTTGCTACAAATTCATTGCCTTCTAAGTAGTACTGAAAAAATGCAATAAGAAAACATACGGAGCAATCCATTTGAAGTCGGCAGATCTTAAAAAACGAGCAGATTGTTCAGGAAAGTAACTAAATTGTGAAAGTATGCTTCCAGATAATGCATTGCCATATTTTTCTTTGAGATAGGATTTATCCAGCGCACTTAGGTATCCAGTAGCGACTCTCAATATAAATAGCTATATTCTTCATCAGATTCATTGTATTTTTAATGGAATGGCCTGATCTGTTTGCACAAAAATACACTACCAACACCACACGTTTGTTACGCATAACCATGACTATGCCGTTAGATCAAAGAACCTTAAAGTTTGAAATACAAAAAATCATGCCCTTTTCCTTATAAGGTCATGATTGATTATGCATAAACCAACATGTTATAATTTATTGGCTTTGCCTATGAAGATAAACGTTTAGTGCAATAACCATGTGGACCCGGGGGCGGTACCCGGCACCTCCACCAATTATGGGGGTGAAACAGGATCGACGCGTGCTAAAAGCTAGGCCTTCTTTCGGTTAGACCACCGTAAATGGACAAAAAAAAATAAGTGCTAATGTAACAAGAAGACGTCGTAACATACGTGTCGCTAATCGCAACACAAATCGTCGTCGCGCACTCGCTGCTTAATTTAGAAGCAAGCGCGGCTGGGAGGAGCCGGTCAACAGAATCCTCCCACAATTGAGGATTTTATGGATTACAATACAATTATTTCCAAACACTTACGAAGCGCTGTAAAGGAAATGCTGCAGCAAATCAGTCACGATTCACTTTCTGGAAATCAGCAACTTTTTTTAACGTTTGCAACACAAAATCCAGGAGTTGATATTCCAGATCACTTGAAATCCACATATCCAGAAGAAATGACCATCGTTCTACAATACGAATTTGAAAACATGTCTGTTTTTGAAAATCACTTTTCTGTAAGCCTGGTTTTTGAATCAGAAATGGAACGCATCACCATACCGTTTACAGCAATCATTCATATACAAGATCCCAACAACGACCTTGATTTAGAGCTTGAACCAGTGAGCGTTTATGATCTTTCAGTCATGGAATCGCAAACTCCCGACATTGCTCCTGACGTGCCNGAAAAGCAGCGTGGCCGCATTATTAATTTAGAAAATTTTCAAGATTAATGCGCCCTGTTGTTGAAGACTACACCTACTTTGACTATAACGCCTCATCTCCTTTACAACCAAGTGTTTTGGAGGCCATTGCCCATGCCAGCAGATTTGCTGGCAATCCTTCTTCTGTACATCAACCGGGTCAACAAGCAAAACATTTATTAACAAAGTCGCGTCATGTTTTGAAAAATTTTTTACAAAGCCAAAGCGCACGAGTCATTTTCACAAGCGGTGCCACAGAAAGCAACGCCTGGATTTTAAGCCACACCTGGGATGCAGTTTACACATCACCCTTAGAGCACCCTTCCGTTTTACTCAACAGAAAACATACAGTGTGCCCTGTTGATAATCAAGGTTCAATCAACCTATCTGAACTGGAAGACATGCTTTGTCAAGACACGCGCACTCACAAATGTCTATGCGTGCAGTGGGCAAACGGCGATACCGGTATTATACAAAACATCAAAGAGATTGCCAACATAGCACACAAGCACAATACCTTCGTGCACACAGACGCAACACAAGCCTTTGGACGCATTCCTTTACATTTTGATGAAAGCGGCGTTGACAGCATGAGCTTATCCGCCCATAAATGTGGAGGTCCCAAGGGTGTTGGCGCTATTGTTTTCAAAGAAACAGGCTTCTTTCCGCAATGGACTCAGGGAGGAAAACAAGAATTTGGTTTACGCGCTGGCACAGAAAATCTTCCTGGTATTGCAGGATTTTCCGCTGTATGCCACACCATTAACTGGGCACAAATTGATCACCTTCGCACCTTACACAATGATTTTGAAAAACGCATTGAGTCTTTATGCCCAAATGCGTGCATTGCGCTTCAATACCAAAATCGCTTACCCAACACTTCGCTTATACACATGCCTCATGTACAAGCAGCAACACAGATCATTCAATGCGATCTTGCGCGTATAGCTATTAGCGCGGGCCCCGCCTGCTCTTCAGGACAAGAAAAGTCTATGAAATCTCTTTTAGCGCTTGGTTACAGCGAAGAAGTTGCTCAAGAATCCGTGCGTATTTCTTCAGGTTGGTCCACAAAACCGGAAGATTTTGATCGATTGTATGAGCAATGGATACAAATATGGCGCGCAGCAAAAAAATAACAAAAAAAAACTCATATACTCTTTTGCATTTCCTATTATGTTGCTAAAATAGTATGGGCTATCGTTGGGTAGCGTGTTTGGCGAATCAGGTCAGGTCTGGAAGGAAGCAGCCTTTGTTTAAACACCTAGGTCAGCGGTCGCCCTGTTCAGGGAATTAATGAGTCAAGCACCTTATCAACCACTCGCACGCAGGTGGCGACCCAATACTTTTGCTTCCGTTGTTGGACAGCATGTTCCTTTATCTATCTTGAAAAACGCTCTAGAGGCGCAAAAAGTTCCCCATGCTCTTTTATTTCATGGTTTGCATGGCACAGGCAAAACAACATTGGCTCGCATTACCTCTAAGGCTCTTAATTGCTTATCACCCACTTCACCCCATGAGCCCTGCAACAACTGCGAAAGTTGCAGCCTTATTGATGGCGATGCACACCCAGATGTGCGAGAAGTAGACGCAGCCAGCCGCACAGGCGTGGACGACACACGCGAAATGCTTGAAAGTTTACCTTATCAACCAGTGCTTTCTGCGTACAAAGTTTATATTATTGATGAAGTGCATATGCTCTCTAAAAGCGCCTTTAATGCGCTTTTAAAAAGCCTGGAAGAACCACCAAGTCACGTTAAGTTTATTTTTGCAACCACAGAACTCTACAAAGTACCTGCGACGACCCTTTCTCGCTGTTTAATACTGGATCTTGCACCTATTACACGCCAAAAATTAGAAGAACACTTAGGCAGTATCGCCAAAACAGAGAAAGTAGACATTGATCAAGACGCTTTATCTTTATTGTCAGAGCATACAAACGGATCCGCTCGTGACGCCGTTATGGCATTTGAAAAAGTCATGCATTTTTCCGGAAAGAAAAAAATTACAGCAGAAATTGTACAAAACGCTATGGGCGTAATATCTCTAAAATCAGCTTATGTTCTCTTAGAATTTGTTTTGTCAGGATCCTCCGATGACACACGCTCACACGTTGCTTCTTTTTATAAAAAAGGCATTACACCTCAAACTATTATTTCGTCGCTCATGAACGCTCTTTATCTTCTTATTTGCGCTTTAAAATCCCCAGATGAGTATGCGCACATGCAAACTATGGTCGATGAATGTGTAAAAGGAAAGAAAGATAAGGTTACACTGCCATTTTTATTATTTGTGTGGCAAATCATGCTAAGAATAAAAGAAGAAGTAGATTTTTCTGCAAATGCTCAGAACGCTCTCGATATAGGACTGCTGCGGTTTGATGATGCTATTTTGTTACAAGAAGCCGTTGCGGCGCCCGCACTTCCATCAACAGAAGAAAAAGCCACAGCTGTGCTCAAAGCCATTAAAAAAGCCTTTCCCGACACAGAAATTATAATGAAAAAATAGGAGGAATATATGGATCGCGATGATTTACTAAAACAAGCGGAAGATTTTCAAAAACGCATGGAAGAGGCTGAAAAAGCTTTGCGAGAAAAATCGGTAACCGCGGAAGCTGGTGGTGGCTTGATTGCCATNGAAGGTTTTGCAAACGGGCATGTGCAAAATGTCTTTGTCGACGCAGCTATTTACTCTCAAGAGTCACGCCAAATGTTAGAAGACTTGCTTAAGGCAGCCTTTAATGTATTTCAAGAAAAAGTGGTAGAAGCTGCTCGTGACGTTTCTCAAGAAGTGTTGCGCAATCAATAATGAAAGATATTCAAACATTAATTGATACACTGTCTAAATTACCTGGAGTTGGCATGCGCGCCAGCCAACGAATAACACTGCATTTATTAAAAAACACACACCTTCTCACTGAAGTCATCTCTTCCTCTTCTCAAGCCCTCAAAACTATTCAAACCTGCTCTGTATGCGGCAATATTGACAGCGTTTCACCCTGCAGTTTGTGCACAGACGCCAAACGTCAAAACGATATTATGTGTGTTGTAGAGCACATAGAAGATATTTGGGCTTTAGAGCGAACGCAAGAGTTCTCAGGACGATATCATGTTTTGGGAGGAAACCTTTCAGCGCGCACCGCCACTAAAACAATGGAAAGAATTAACGACCTCATAGAGCGCGTCCAACAACAAAACATTAACGAAATCATCTTGGCGCTAAGCAGCACTTTTGACGGACAAACCACTAACCACGTTATTATGAAAAAATTAGAAAATTGTGACATTCAAATATCACAGCTTGCTCACGGCGTACCTGTGGGAGCAGCGCTGGATTATATGGATAAAGAAACACTCATGATGGCCATTAAGGCTCGTAAACATTTTCGTTAAGAGGAAAACAATGCAAAAATGGCTTTTAAAAACAGAACCTTCTTGCTGGTCTTGGGATGATCAAATGAAGCACAATGTAACACACTGGGATGATGTCCGCAATTTTCAAGCTCAAAAGTTTATGCGCAGCATGCTTATTGGTGATGAAGCTTTTTTCTACCATACAGGCAAAGAAAAGTGCATTGTAGGCATTGTGCGTATAGTGAGCTCCCCTTATCCAGACAAAGAGGCTAAAAACGAGAACCAAATAATGGTAGACATACAAACACAACGCACACTCCCACACCCTGTCACCCTTGCCACTATCAAATCTCATCCTCAACTACAACATCTTGCGCTCATCAAGCAATCACGGCTATCCGTTGTCCCCATAGATGATCAATCTTGGAATCTTATCTTAAATCTTCCCGCGCTGTGACACTCAGAAAAAATTAAAATATCACTCCCAAAATACGCGAAACATTAAAAATTGGCCAACATTATATGCCATCAAAAGCAAAAAAAGATTCTATATTACATCTGTGATTTGCTTTACTGATTAATTGATCAATTGAAACTGGGTAATATTTGACACTAAGAATCGCAATAATCTTTTATCCACAGCAATGATCAATAAGTCTTTGATTTGTTTATCAGCTATCATTTCTGTCCATCAAGCAGATAGTCTCAAACGTCATCAATTTTCACCGGACACATAAACCTTCTGTATTGCTTGATGTCTATTGATTTCAAAATGTCTTTACTCATATCTTTCAAACAAAGATAGAATATTTTTTATTTAAATGGGAACTAAGTGATAGTAAGTTTTGTTCTCCTCCACAATTGATCCAGGTCAAATATACAAATATGCACTACCGCTTATTATTAGATATACATAATTTCTGAATGGAAAATAGAACTAAAGAAAGATGATCCTATTAAAAAGGCAGCAAAAATTCATGAGATTTCACTATCTTTTTGTAGTAATGACTTTTCGTGATATAGTGACCCTATACTTTATATTTAGGAGTATATATTCATGGCACTAGTATTGTTATTTTTAATGTTTGCAAGCGCCCATGGCGCTACAGGAGGCGGCACTGAAGATGAGTTACACGCTCAAGTTCTCACACAGGTCAGACAGATAGCAGAAAGACTTAAGCAAAGTCGTTTGATGAATAATCGGGCGCAGGCGGCTATAGAGCCATACAGACAAAAGATACTAGATAGACTGGATGATGGATCTTATCTGAAAATAACGGTACTGCGTGAATTAGTAGATTTCGTAGAACCAATCATCGCTATGCTGTACGACTCCTTATCTGTCACTCAATGGCCTGCGGAGATGTTAGAAATGAGTAGGGTTTGTGAAAAAAATGGTCGTGTTGACACACCACTTTTTCATCAAGCCTTTCTTTTCTTAAAAATCTATCTGCCCGCAAACCAAGAAGGACCCCTTTGGATTACTACAGAGAAAGAGTTGGCAAAAGACCCAAGAAACCTTAATGTCTTCACAAGCGCATTTAAAAACTTAATCGGATCATTACATTTATACTGTCAGCAGAAGCCAGAATCAGCTCAAAAAATGTATAATGTTTTTTCGGACCTACTTTCAGCAAATACTTTTTGGCAATTAGCTCAAAAATCTATAGATCCATACAGATTAAACATGCTAGATCTATTGAGTCACTCTTCCATTGACTCTGCTGATCAATTCATTCGTTGTACAACACCAATAGTAGAGATACTTAAAAAAGCCAGCAAGCACAGTCATGATTATTTGAGCGCAGATTTTTTTCAGCCTTACAGATTGCAGACCTTAAAATCACATTATCTTGATCCAACACTGTTCCTTCAGGCTTTGGACTGCTTGAGGATCTGTGCATCTTATGCGAAAGGAGGATGGGTTGCAATGGCGTACGAATCTGAGTACGTATCGAATACACAACAGAGGGACAAAGCACTGCTCTTGGATACAGAGCATATGAAGCAAGCAATGCGTCAGGCAGGTCGATTATTCTTGGCAGCCTTGATGGATTTTTGCTATGACGATTGGGCAAGCGCCGCAAAAAGTTTTGATGCGTTTTTGAAAGTAGACTTAAAGCGAAAATACATCTGATCCTATACGGTAAGACCGAAGGCGAATATACCAAAAACGACAAAAAAACTGTATCACATGATTTGGGTTGGAGGCAAGACAGATACAGGCGATGCGAATCTTCTTCGCAGCCTTACTAAATCATGCAGATGAAGATTGGGAAGACGCCGCAAAAATCTATAATGCGTTTTTGAAAGTAGATTTATAGCCAGAATACAGATCGATAAAGTATAAGTAAAATACCTTAGCTCATTATCAAAGATAATCTGATTGCATCCGTTATATTAAAAAGGGGAAATCCACCATATTCTTCACACTTTCTTCCTTCCCTCCCCTCTATGTGTAAATTTGCCAATAATGACTTTTCGCAATATAATGATTTAACATTTTATTTAGGAGAAATATTCATGGCTATACTATTATTATTTTTAATGTTTGTTAATGGTCATGGAGCGACCGCAGACTACTCTGATGCTGATTTATGGCAACAAGCACAACAGGCTATAAATCCATACAGACCAAAGATACAAGCTATACTTAATCCTCCAAATTATTTGCAAATAACGACACTAGGTGAATGCGTAGATTTCATACGGCCAATACAATATATCCTGCACCGTCACTTGCCTTATTATAGTCTGGGTTCAGAGATTGGGTTTTGTCTATCAGATGATCGCCTTAATCCATCACTTTTTTATAACGCCTTTAACAAATTAATAGCCTCTCTTCCCGCACGCAATAGAGGATTCATCTGGACTGCTAAAGAGGTAGAGCTCGAAAAAGATCCAAGAAACCTTAATGTCTTCACAAGCGCATTTAAACTTTTAATCGAAGCGTTACATTTATTCTGTGATCAGAAGCAAGAATCCGCTCAAGAAAAGTATCGTCTTTTTTGTGGCAAATTGTCAAAAGATACTTTTTGGCAATTAGCGCAAAAGTCTATAGATCGATACAGAGCGCCAATACTAGCGCTACTGAATCCTAAATCTTATAATTCAATGCGCCATTTTGATGAATTCATACATTTTACAACACCAATAGTAGAGCTACTTAAGGACGCCGCGCATAATAGTCGTTATTATTTGTGTCAAGGTGCGTTTCTGAATCGGTTGGAGTGTAAAAGAACAGATCTTGATCCACCACTGTTCCTTCAGGCTTTGGAGCGCATCAAGAGACTTACAAAGATATGGACGATAGACGTAATAGGCGAGGGAGTGGCAGTATTAGATAGAAAAATGCTCGANAAAAAAGTGACAGAAGCCTTTCAACTATTATTGAGATCCTTACTAGACTTCTGCAATGAAGATGAAAAAGGCGCCACACAAAATCATGATGAATTTTTAAAAATATCTTTAAATCCAGAAGACTACATAGTACACGAATCTGTTGTGCGTATCGCAATAATAAAGCCTTGCTCAAAGATTGTGTGATTGCATACCTTATGCTTAAAACACAAAGTTGATCATACATTATTCCCTTCCTACCTATCTTGTAATCTTAATAATATTGTGATTTTCTTTGCAATCATGACTATTCGTGATACTATCATTCAACATTTTATTTGGAGAAATATGCATGGCACTACTATTGTTATTTGTAATCTTTTTTAACGCCCATGGCGCTGGCACTACAGACTCTACATGGCTAGGCGGCTCTGATACCAGGACATTCTCTGCATGGCTAATACCCAACCAACTCACTGCAGCTGAAACAGGCGACTCTGACAATGATGTTCAACAAGCTATACCTGACAATGATGTTCAACAAGCTATAGAGGGCTGCAGAGCAGAGATACAAAAGAGACTTGATCCTGAATTTTATTTGACAATAACGGTACTGCGTGAATTCGTAGATTTCGTAGAACCAATCAGAACTATACTGCGCGATTTATTACAGAACAATCAAAAGGATTTGTCTAAGAGTATGTTGAGACCGATCAGTATTGGCGGCAAAATTATGGTGCGCGATTTATCATGGAACACTGAAAAGGATTGGCCTGATAGTAACAGGTTTTATCACAGAGATAGTTTTGTGGACCTACCACTTTATCATGCTGCCTTGAACTCCTTGATAAGCTATCTTCCCGCAAACCAAGAAGGACCCCTTTGGGTCAAGAAAGAGGAAGAGTTGAGCAAAAACTCAAGAGTATTCACACAGGGATTTCAATTATTAATCTCATCGCTTCATGCGTACTGTCGGAAGGAAATAGCATCAGCTCAAGCAACGTATGATCGTTTTTCTGATATGTTGATACCAAATAATATTTTTTGGGAGTTAGCTCAAACATCTATAGATCCATACAGAGTGGAGATAAAAGCTATACTGACTTCGGAAGATTATTCTTCAATACAACATTCTGATGATTTTATAGCTTTGACAACACCACTAGTAAAGGTACTTGAAAACGCCACAGAGCACAGTCGTGATTATTTGTGTACAGCTTCTTTCCCAGAAGATAGATTTGAGACCGCAGTGTTACATTTTCTTGATCCACCAATATTCCTGCAAGCTTTTAGCCGCCTCCAGCATCTGGCCCATCATGATACAGCTAAAAACAATCAAAAACTACGACAAGCATCTCCCTACTTATGTGCAACCTTGTTAGACTTTTGCTGTGACAATCGGGCAGGCGCCTCAAAAAGCTATAATGCGTTTTTGAAAGCGATTTAAAGCCACAAATACAGACCGATAAAGTATATCAGTAAAACACCTTATCTCATTATCCAAGATAGTGTGATTCCATCCGTTATACTTAAAATGAAAAGCCCAGCATATTCTTTGCACTCCCTTCCCGCTTGTGATTTTGATATTTTTTTATTTAATCATTATTTTGTATG
>JGIcombinedJ30088_10003898_pt1 | contig 13579 bp, 12 predicted proteins | sample PinacodermPK_FD_30088 | JGI IMG/M metagenome (IMG submission 30088)
CCGTCGATTAGCCTTTGGATACAAGGCGATTCTGCTATAATCGCGGCCCGGTGCAGCGCTGGCCCGCCTGCCCCGGGCGACGATCCGGGGCCGGCCTTCGCCGGAGCGCTTCCGGGGCCGCTTTTGCGCAGGCGCACGGCCGGCTCATTTCGACGGTCGGGGAATCCCGCCCGAGCCTGACGAAGGGGCGCTCCCGCCCGGAACCGGGCCGGCGTTCCGGCGCCGCACACGAACAGGATACCGCTGACACCGTCCCATGAAAATATTCATCGAACGNGCCGCCCTGCTCCGCTCTCTGGCCCATGTCCAGAGCGTGGTCGAGCGGCGCAACGCCATTCCGATCCTGTCCAACGTCCTCATCGAGGCGAGCGGCGCGACATTGCGGCTCAACACCACCGACATGGATATCTCCATCGTCGAGGCGACCGAGGCGAGCGTGACGACGGCCGGCGCGACGACGACGCCGGTGCACACCCTTCACGATATCGTCCGCAAGCTGCCGGAGGGCGCCCAGGTCGAGCTGGCGCTCGAAGACGACGGCGGCCGCCTGGCGCTGCGCGCCGGCCGGTCCAGCTTCCGGCTGAGCTGCCTGCCGCGGGAGGATTTCCCGGCGATCGAAGGCGAAGGGATGCCCCACGAGTTCGCCATGAGCGCGGCCGACCTGCGCACGGTGATCGACCGCACCCGCTTCGCGATCTCGACCGAGGAGACGCGCTACTACCTCAACGGCATCTACTGGCACGCCAAGGAGGAAAACGGCGTTCAGCTGCTGCGCGCCGTGGCGACCGACGGCCACCGGCTCGCCCGGCTGGAGATGCCGCTGCCGGAGGGTGCGGCCGGCATGCCCGGCGTGATCGTGCCGCGCAAGACCGTCAACGAACTGCACCGCCTGATCGCCGAGGCCGATTCGGCCGTGCAGGTCGGCCTGTCGGAGAACAAGATCCGCTTTACCTTCGGCGATATCGAGCTGACGTCGAAGCTGATCGACGGCACCTTTCCGGATTACGAGCGGGTCATCCCGACCGGCAACGACAAGGCGATGACGGTGGCGACGAAGCTGTTCCGCGAGGCGGTCGACCGGGTCTCGACGATTTCCACGGAGAAGTCGCGCGCCGTCAAGCTCATGCTCGGGCCGGGCAATCTCACCCTCCAGGCGACCAGCCCGGACGCCGGCAGCGCCACCGAGGAGCTGGAGATCGCCTATGGCGACGAGGGCATGGAGATCGGCTTCAACGCCCGCTACCTGCTCGATATCGCGATGCAGATCGAAGGCGAGGAGCTGAAGTTCGAGCTGGCGGACGGCGGCTCGCCGACCGTGATCCGCGACCTGGAAGACGATGCCTCGCTCTATGTCCTGATGCCGATGCGGGTCTGACGGGGCCTTCGACCGCTGCTCGACCGAACGGAAAGCGCCGTGCGCTACACCGCAATCCCCCTCCCCTTGGGGGAGGGGTCGTCTGCCAGCGCGCTCACGTCCGGTTCCGGGATTGAAGCGGAAACCCGCGGACCCCGCCCCCCGACCCCCTCCCCCAAGGGGAGGGGGGGCGCCCACCTCCGTTGCAGAGCCCCGACCACGGCGTGCCGCAGGGGAATCCTCGGGGGAGAGGCCCGCCCATGACACGCGCAGACCGGGCTCCTTCGACGCGAAGAAAGGCGTTCAAGACCGCCCTGGCGAAAGACCTCCGCACGGCGATGACCGACGCGGAAAGGCGTCTGTGGTCGAAGCTGCGCAGTGCGCAGTTGGGCGTGCGATTCCGGCGTCAGCAGCCGATCGGTCCCTACATCGTCGATTTCTACTGCGCGGCGGCCAGGCTGGTCGTGGAAGTCGATGGCGGCCAGCATAACGGGGCGCAGAAAGCGCACGATGCAAGACGGGATCGCTGGCTCCGGGACGAAGGCTATGAGGTCCTGCGATTCTGGAACAACGAGGTGCTGGCAAATACCGACGGGGTCCTCACCGATGTGATGCTGGCGCTGGAAGCGGCCGGCGTTCGCTCCGATCGACTCCCCGTCCCCGGGGATTCCCCCGGAAATGGGGATGCTTCGGATCGAATCCCCCTCCCCTTGGGGGAGGGGCCAGGGGAGGGGTCGTCTGCCGGCGCGCAAATGCCGCCTTCTGTACTGCCGCAACCGCCGCGCACCCCTCCCCCTGACCCCCTCCCCCAAGGGGAGGGGGGAATGGCGGCGCTGTTGCCCCAGCCCCAGCCCCAGCTCCAGCCCCAGCCCCAGCCGGCCTTTGCCGTCCGGCGGCTGGCGCTGACCGCCTTCCGGTCGTGGCGCAGCGTGCGGCTCGACGTGCCGGCGCGCACCATCGTGCTGACCGGCCCGAACGGCGCAGGCAAGACCAACCTGCTGGAGGCGCTCTCGCTGCTCGCGCCGGGCCGCGGCCTGCGGCGCGCCCGCATGGCGCAGCTTCAGCGGCGCGGCGAGACCGCCGGCGCAGCCGCGGGCGCCCCGGCAGCGGGTTGGGCGGTCAGCGTCTGGCTCGATACTCCGGAGGGGCCGCGCCGGGCGGGCACCGGCCGCGATCCGGCCTGGACGCCCAACGGAGATCCCGACGCCGAGCCGGCCGCCAACCGATCCGGGGGCGCCGGGCGGCGCATCGTGCGGATCGACGGCGTTGCGGCGAAGGGGCAGGGCGACCTCTCCGCCCTCGGGGCCGTCACCTGGCTGACACCGGAGATGGACGGGCTGTTCTCCGGCCCGGCCGGCGAGCGCCGCCGCTTCCTCGACCGGCTGGTCGCCGGTTTCCTGCCGCGCCACGCCACCCGGCTCGCCGCCTACGAGAAAGCGATGCGGGAGCGCAACCGCCTGCTCAGGGAATCGGCGCCCGATCCGGCCTGGCTCGATGCCCTCGAGGGGACGATGGCCGGACAGGGCATCGCCGTCGCCGCCGCGCGCGCGGATTTCACGGCCCGGCTGGCCGCTGCCTGCGCGGCGCAGGTCTCGGCCTTTCCGGCGCCGGACCTGGCGCTCGTCCCGGGCGCCGACAACGCCGCCGCCGGCGATGCAGCCGACGACGCGGCCTGCGGCGCCGCCAGTGACGCGACCTGCAACGCGACCTGCGACGCGACCGGGGCCCTGGCCGCCGGCGCGCCGTCGCTGGTTGCGGAGGATGCGCTCAAGGCGCAGCTCAGGGCGTCGCGCGGCCGCGATGCCGAGGCCGGCCGGGCGCTGGCCGGGCCGCACCGGGTCGACCTGGCGGTCCGCTACGCCGCCCCCGGTTCTACAGGAGATCGTACCGGGGATCGTACCGAAGATCGGATCGGGGACATGCCGGCGGCATCCTGCTCGACCGGCGAGCAGAAGGCGCTGCTGATCGCCCTGGTCCTGGCCGCCGCCCGCCTGCAGGCGGTCGAGCGCGGGGCCGCGCCGCTGCTGCTGCTCGACGAAATCGCCGCCCATCTGGACCGCGATCGCCGGGCGGCGCTGTTCGACGAGATCGAGGGGCTGGGCGCCCAGGCCTGGATGACCGGCACGGACCCCGGCCTGTTCGACGCCCTGCGCGGCCGCGCCGGCTTCGTCGCCGTCGAAAACGGCGCGCTCGCCCTCACCGACTGCCCGGCAGGGTCGGCATGAGTGGGGGCAATGCCCCCGCGCCGCTCGACGGCGGCCCGCCGCCCGGCCTCGCCAATGCCCCGGGCGAATCCCCTCCGGATTCCGGGGAAAACGGCGNCGCCTACGACGCCGATTCGATCAAGGTGCTGCGNGGCCTGGATGCCGTGCGCAAGCGGCCGGGCATGTATATCGGCGACACCGACGACGGCTCGGGCCTGCATCACATGGTCTACGAGGTCGTCGACAACGCCATCGACGAGGCGCTGGCCGGCCATTGCGACACCATCCTGGTGACGCTGAACGGCGAAGGGTCCGTCACCGTGATCGACAACGGCCGCGGCATCCCGACCGAGCTGCATCCGGAGGAGGGCGTCAGCGCCGCCCAGGTCATCATGACCCAGCTCCATGCCGGCGGGAAATTCGACCAGAACTCCTACAAGGTCTCCGGCGGGCTGCACGGCGTCGGCGTGTCGGTGGTCAACGCGCTCTCCGAACGGCTCGACCTGCGCATCTGGCGCGGCGGCAGCGAGCACGCCATGACCTTCCGCCACGGCGAGCCGGACGGCGCGCTGGCATTCGTGGCCGACAGCGGCGGCCGGACCGGCACGGAGGTCACCTTCCTGCCGTCGACCGGGACCTTCAGCATGACGGAATTCGATTTCGGCACGCTGGAGCACCGGCTGCGCGAGCTGGCCTTCCTGAATTCCGGCGTGCGCCTCACGCTGACCGACAACCGCCATGTCGAGGAAAAGTCGGTCGAACTGCATTACGAGGGCGGCATCGACGCCTTCGTCGGCTATCTCGATCGCAACAAGACCGCGCTGCACCCGGCGCCGGTCTCGATCGCCGGGGAGCGCGACGGCCTCGGCATCGAAGTCTCGCTGCAGTGGAACGATTCCTACCACGAGACCGTTCTCTGCTTTACCAACAACATCCCGCAGGCCGACGGCGGCACCCATCTGGCCGGTTTCCGCGCCGCGCTGACCCGTCAGATCAACGGCTATGCCAACGAAAGCGGGATCGCGAAGAAGGAGAAGGTGGCGCTGACCGGCGACGACGCCCGGGAGGGCCTCACCTGCGTTCTGTCGGTCAAGGTGCCGGATCCGAAATTCTCCTCCCAGACCAAGGACAAGCTGGTGTCGTCGGAGGTCCGGCCGGCGGTCGAGAGCTTCGTCAACGAGCGCCTCGCCCAGTGGCTCGAGGAAAACCCGGCGGACGCCCGGCGGGTCATCCAGAAGATCGTCGAGGCCGCGGTCGCGCGCGAGGCGGCGCGCAAGGCGCGGGAGCTGACCCGGCGCAAGGGCGCCTTCGACGTCGGCTCCCTGCCCGGCAAGCTGGCCGACTGCCAGGAGCGCGATCCGGCGCGCTCGGAAATGTTCATCGTCGAGGGCGATTCGGCGGGCGGCTCGGCCAAGCAGGGCCGCGACCGGCTGTTCCAGGCCATCCTGCCCCTGCGCGGCAAGATCCTGAACGTCGAGCGGGCGCGCATCGACAAGATGCTGTCGTCCCAGGAAATCGGCACCCTGATCGCCGCGCTCGGCACCAGCATCGGCCGCGACGAGTTCAATATCGAAAAGTTGCGCTATCACAAGATCATCCTGATGACGGACGCCGATGTCGACGGCTCCCACATCCGCACCCTGCTGCTGACTTTCTTCTACCGGCAGATGCCGGAGATCATCGAGCGCGGCCATCTGTTCATCGCCCAGTCGCCGCTCTACAAGGCCAAGCGCGGCCGGTCCGAGGTCTATCTGAAGGACGACCGGGCGCTCGACGCCTTCCTGATCGATACCGCGCTCGACGATGCCGCCCTCGAACTCCACGACGGCAGCGCCATCGCCGGGCCGGACCTGCGCCAGCGGGTCGAGCAGGCCCGGCGCATCAAGGCCCTGATCCAGCCCCTGCTGCGCCATGTGACGGTGCCCGACATCCTGGAGCAGGTGGCGATCGCCGGCGTGCTGAACCCGGATATCCTGGATAACCCGGAGCAGGCGGTGGATGCGGCTACCAATGTCGCGCGCCGGCTGGACGCACTGGCGGCCGAGCATGAAAAGGGTTGGCAGGGAACCGTGCCGGAAGAGGGCGGCCTTTTGTTCCGGCGCACGGTGCGCGACGTCGCCGAGACGCACCGGATCACGCCCTCCCTGCTGCGCAGCGCCGAAGCCCGGCGGATCGACGCCGAGGCCGGCCGGCTGCAGGCGCTCTATACCCGGCACGCCACCTTCCGCGCGAAGGATAATGCGCACCGCATCGNCGGNCCGATCGCCCTGTTCGACGCCGTCGTGGCGACCGCGCGCAAGGGCATGTCGATCCAGCGCTACAAGGGCCTCGGCGAGATGAACCCGGGCCAGCTCTGGGAAACGACGCTGGACCCGAACGTCCGCACCCTGCTCCAGGTCAGGGTCGAGCATGTCGGCGAGGCGGGCAAACTGTTCGAGACCCTGATGGGCGATGTCGTCGAGCCGCGCCGCGCCTTCATCCAGAGCCACGCGCTGGAGGTCGCCAATCTCGACGTCTGATCCTTATGCAAGGCTGAATCCGGGCGCGGCGTGACGAAGGCGATCCCTCCGGAAGAACGCCTGATTCTGGCGCTCGACGTGCCGACCGCCGGCGAGGCGAAAGCCATCGTGACCGGCCTGGGCGAAACGGTGCGCTTCTACAAGATCGGCCTGGAGCTGATGATGGGCGGCGACTATTTCGCCCTGCTCGACTGGCTGACCGCGCGGGACAGGAAGGTCTTCGTCGACCTCAAATTCTTCGACATCCCGGCGACGGTCGGCGCTGCCGTGCGCAACCTCTCCGGCCGCGGCGCGACCTTCTGCACCGTGCACGGCAACGACGCCATGATGGAAGCGGCCGTTGAAGCGGCGGAGGCAGACGACGGACTCGGCATCCTGGCAGTCACCGTGCTGACCAGCCTCGACCGGGGCGATATGGACGATCTGGGCTTCGAGGCGGATATCGGGCGGGTCGTGCTGTCGCGGGCGAAGCGGGCGCTGGCGCTGGGCTGCGCCGGGGTGGTGTCGTCGGGCCTGGAGGTGAAGGCCCTGCGCGAGAGCGTCGGCGACGAGCTGATCGCGGTCTGCCCCGGCATCCGGCCCGGCCTCAACCGGCCGTCGGACGACCAGAAACGCGCGGTCGATATCGAGCAGGCGTTCGATCTCGGCGCCGACTATCTGGTGATCGGCCGCCCGATCCGCACCGCGCCCGACCCGGCCGCAGCAGCGGCGGCCATCCAGGAGCGCATCGCGGCGAATTTTGCTTGATTGCTAACCCTGTAGTTGCGGGAAAAGCCGTTTCGCCGGCATAGCTGCCTTCTGAAATCAGCGAGTTTCGGAACAGTCAATTGGCTCGGGCCCTACCCAGGCTCCCAGAATGTTGCCCCGGACGGAGCGCAGCGACGATCCGGGGACCAGAGCCAAAGGGATAGGCCTGTCGGGTCAGCTCTGGGCCCCGGCTCTCCCGTTGGTCGGCCGGGGAAGCACTGTGGATTTTCAGAATAGCTCACTTCGTCTGCAGCGAGGGCCTTCGGCGAACGAACCGGCCTCCATTGGCAGGAAATTCAGTCAAAAGAAAACGGCCCGGCGCTGGGGCCGGGCCGTGTTTTCCGCCGGACGTGCCGCCGGGCTATTCGCGGTTGCCGAACAGCATCAGCAGTAGCAGGAACATGTTGACGAAGTCGAGATAGAGCTGCAGCGCGCCCATGATCGCCTTGCGGGTCATCACGGCGGTGCCGTCGGCCGCAGCGTACATCGACTTGATGCGCTGGGTGTCGTAGGCGGTCAGGCCGACGAAGACCAGCACGCCGATCACCGAAATGGCGAAGTGCAGCGCCGGGCTCGCCAGGAAGATGTTGACGACCATGGCGATGATGACGCCGATCAGGCCCATCATCAGGAACGAGCCCCATTTCGTCAGGTCGCGCTTGGTCGTGTAGCCGTAGAGGCTCATGGCGCCGAAGGTGCCGGCGGTCATGAAGAAGACCTTGGCGACGCTCATCGAGGTGTAGACGGCCACGATCGGCGCAATCGCCAAGCCCATTAGCCCGGCATAGACCCAGAACAGCGTTTGCGCCGTGTTCGGGTCCATGGTGTGCAGCCGCGAAGCGAACACCCAGACGAACAGCAGCGGCGCGAACAACGCAATCCAGCCGAACATTGTCAGCTGGGTATAGGTGTAGCCGCCCGATTGGATCGTGGCGAAGAAGATACTGGAAATCGCCGGAACATTGATCACGGCGAAGGCCACGGCGCCCGTCAGGACGAGGCCGATCGCCATATAATTGTAGACCTTGAGCATATAAGCCCGCAGGCCCTCGTCGATCGCAGCGGCGGTTGCGGCCCCGCTGGCGACGCCACCCTGGTAACGCGGATCCATGGTTCTCGGAGTCCCTCGGTTGAGTTGATTGAAGCCCGTACGCTATTTTGGCGTCCGGGCGCGAAAAATCAATGGGCTTNNCCCGCGCATTCCGNCGGCNTCGCCGCCCCGGACGGTTGCCGGCTCATTCGTTGCGCAGCAGGGCGGCAGGCTTCTGTCGCATCGCCTGCCAGGTGCCGACGAAGCCGAACAGCAGCATGACGGCAAGGCAGAGCAGGGCCGTGCCGATGGCGGTGGCGGGCAGGAATGTCCAGGGCGAGCGCATCGCCAGGGTCAGCACCGCCCATGCAACGACCGCGCCGAGAATGGCGGCGATCGCCGCCGTCACCAGGCCGAGCAGGCCGTATTCCAGCAGGAAGGCCCGCAAAACCCGCCAGCGCGTCGCGCCCAGCACCTTCAGCACCACCGCATCGTAAACGCGCCGGCGGTGGCCGGCGGCAATCGCGCCGGCGAGGACCAGCAGGCCCGCAACGAGGGTCACCAGCGCGGTCGAGCGCAGCGCGACACCGATATTCTCCAGCAGCCCGGCCGCTGCGCTGAGCGCATCGCGCACCCGGACCCCGGAGACGTTGGGCAAGGCGCCGTTCACCGCGGCGAGCAGGCGGTTTTCGGAGTCCGGNCTCGCATAGACCGCCGCGATGTGGCTGTGCGGCGCGTTCTCCAGCGTGCCGGGCGCGAAAATGACGGTGAAGTTCATGCCCACCGTACGCCATTGGATGCGGCGCAGATTGGCGATCGTCGCGGTAATCTCCCGGCCCAGCACGTTGAAGGTGATGGTGTCGCCGACGCCGAGGCCCATGCCGCGCGCCAGTTCGGCGTCNAACGAGACCAGGGGCGGNCCGCGATAGTCCGCCGGCCACCACTTGCCGGCGATGAGGCGGGAGCCTTCGGGCAGANTTGCGGCATAGGTCAGGCCGCGCTCGTTGCGCGTCGCCCAGCGCGCGTCCGGATGCACCGCGGCCNCGGCGGCAGGAACGCCGTTCAGCCTCGCGATGCGGGCACGCACCATCGGCATCCGGGTCNCCCGGCTGACGCCGTCGGTGTTCTTCACNGCCGTATCGAAGCGCGCCACCTGGTCGGGCAGGATGTCGATGAAGAAGAAGGCAGGTGCCCGGTCCGGCATCTGGCGNCGGACCTGGTCCATCAGGTTGCCCTGGATCAGCGCGATGGCNACGAGGACCGTCGCGCCCAGGCCGAGCGACAGGATCACGCTCGCGGTCGGTGCGCCGGGCCGGTGGATGTTGGCCAGCGCCAGGCGCAGGTTCGGACCGCGCCGGATGGCGCGCGCCGGATCGGACAGGCCGGCCGCCGCCCGCGCAACCAGCCAGGCCATGCCGCGGAACAGCAGGAAGGCGCCGGCGCAGCCGCCGATGAAGATGAGCGCAATGAACGGATCGGCCGCGGTGAGAATCGCGAGCGCGGCCAGCGCGGCGACGAGCAGCCCGGTCGCCAGCGCATAGATCCGCCGCGGCCGGCCTTCGATGGCCGACACGGTCTGGCGGAACAGCATGGCCGGCGGCACTTCGCGCGCCCGCGCGATGGCCCAGAGCGAAAAGGCGAGCGCGGTCAGCAGGCCGAACAGGGCGGCGACCGCCAGCGGCGCCGGATAGATGCCGAGGCGCAGCGTGACCGGCAGGATGCTCTCGACCGCGCCGGCCAGCAGGGCGGGCAGGATGGCGCCGGCGGTCAGGCCGAGGGCGATTCCGGCGAATGCCAGAACGAGGACCTGGATCAGATAGGTGAGGAAGACGATGCGCGCCGAGGCGCCGAGGCATTTGAAGGTGGCGATGGTCGCGATGCGGCCGTCGAGCCAGGCGCGCACCCCGTTGGCAACGCCCAGGCCGCCGACCAGCAGCGCGGTCAGGCCGACCAACGTCAGATACAGCGTGATCCGGGCGAGGAACTGCCGGGCGCCGGGAGACGCCTCGCCCAGCGAGCGCACGCGCCAGCCGGCCTTCGGCAAGGCCGTTTTCAGTCGGCNGGCAAATGCGGCGGCATCTGCGCCGGGCGGCAGTTTCAGNCGGTANTGGAAGTAGATCAGGCTGCCGGTCCGAACCAGGCCGGTCGCGTCGAGCCCCGCGCGGCTCACCAGGACGCGCGGCCCGAGCTTGATCAGGCGGGTGCCGCGGTCCGGTTCGCCGGTCAGCAGCCCGCGAATTTCGAACGATTGCCCGCCGATACGCAGCCGGTCGCCGATCGCGACGCCGAGCCGGATCGGCAGCACCGGGTCGACCAGCACGCCGTAGACCCCATTGCGCGCCGCCAGCAACGCGGCAATCCGGTCATGCCCGGCAGGCCCGCCGTCGACTGCGGCGCTGCCGTAGAGCGGCCACAGCCCGTCGACGCCTTTCAGTTCGACGAGAGCCCGGCTGCGCTGCCCGGTCTCGCCGCCGGTCGTATAGGCCATGGCGCGCAGGTCGGCGGCCTGCGACACCGTCGCGTTGCGGCGCAGCCAGGCCTGCTCGGCCGGGCTTGCGTCGCGATGGATCAGCCGGACGGCGACATCGCCGCCGAGGATTTTCCGGGCATCGGCGCGCAGGCCTTCGCGCACCGCTGTGCCCAGAGAGCCGATGCCGGCGATTGCCGCGACGCCGAGCGCCAGGCAGGCCAGAAAGATACGGAAGCCACGCACGCCGGCGCGCAGCTCCCGGCGGGCGAGCCGGGTGGCAATCGCCAGATCGGCGCCGAATCCGTTCATTCAGCCGCCACGGCCGGGGCCAGGCCGTGATCGGCGATCCGCCCGTCGGCCATGCGCACGATCCGGCCGCAGCGCTCGGCCAGGACCGGATCGTGGGTAATCAGCAGCAGGGTTATGTCCAGTTCGTCCCGCATGTGGAACAGCAGATCCATCACCGCGGTGCCGGTGTCGCCGTCCAGATTGCCGGTCGGCTCGTCGGCCAGAATGAGGCGGGGCCGCGCGGCGCAGGCCCGGGCGAGCGCGACTCGCTGCTGCTCGCCGCCGGAAAGCTGGGCCGGATAGTGGGTCAGNCGGTGGGAGAGGCCGACCTGGGCCAGCCCGTCCTTCGCCATGTCGAAGGCGTCGGCCCGGCCGGCAAATTCCAGCGGCATGGCGACATTTTCCAGCGCCGTCATGGTTGGCACAAGATGAAAATTCTGGAATACGATGCCGATAGTGTCCCGGCGGAACACGGCGAGCGTATCCTCGTTCATCGCCGTCAATTCCTGTCCGGCAACGGCGACCGAGCCTTCGCTCGGCCGCTCCAGGCCGGCCAGCACCATCATCATCGTCGATTTGCCGGAACCCGACGGGCCGACCAGCGCCGCCGCCGCGCCGGCGTCGAGCGAGAAATCGATCCCGCGCAGGATGTGAACCTCCCCGGCCAGGCTCCGCAGGCGCAGGTGGATATTGGAAAGTTCAATCATCGGCGGTCCGGAAAGATCTGGCGGTTGAACGCGTCAGCCATGGAATCCCGGCGGCGCGATCCCCAGATGACCCTTATTCCGCGAACCCGGCCGGTCCGACTNGGCCGGCGCTGCTCAAGGAAGCTGCCATGGCATATGTGACCGGCCGCCGCCGGATCAACCGTTGGGCTCCCCGTAGCATCTGGGCNNTNGCCCTCTTGTGCGGCCTGGTCGGCGCGNCTTCGGTGCAGGCGGCATCCCGTACGCTGCTGGTGCTGGGCGACAGCCTGGGCGCCGGTTACGGCCTGCCGGCGGCGCAGGGATTCACCGCCCGGCTCGAGGCGGTGCTGCGCCGGCGCGGCCACGACATCAAGGTGATGAACGGCAGCATCTCCGGCGATACGACCGCAGGCGGCCGCGCCCGGCTCGGCTGGGCCCTGTCCTCCAAGCCGGACTATGTCCTCGTCGAACTCGGCGGCAACGACGGCCTGCGCGGCCTCGACCCCGCCGAAACGAGGGCGAACCTCAAGGCCATCCTGGCTCGGCTCAGGGAAAGGAAGATCCCGGTCCTGCTCGCCGGCATGATGGCGCCGCGCAATCTGGGCCCGGAATACGAACGGGCCTTCAACAGCGCTTATCCGGAATTGCGCGGCAATACGGCGCTGTGCTCTATCCCTTCTTTCTCGACGGGGTGGCGCTGGATCCGAAGCTGAACCAGCCCGATCTCATCCACCCGAACGCCAAGGGCGTGTCCGTCATCGTGGAACGGATCGTACCCTTCGTCGAAAATCTCGTAATGCGGACCGGCGGCTAGCCCGGTCGAGAAATACGCTTCCCACACGGCCTGCTCTGGCGTATCCGCTGTGCCGCGGTCCGTTCCGCGAGACCTTTTCGCCCGAATNCCATGATCCGCCTTTTTGTCGGCCTCGGCCTTCCAGANACCNTGCGCGAGACGCTTTCCATGATGGAACGCGGCATTCCCGGCGCGCGCTGGATCGACGCCGACAACTATCACGTCACCCTGCGCTTCATCGGCGAGGTGGCGGAAGACAGGGCCGAGGACATCGATTCGGCGCTGGGCGCGGTCCAGGCGCCGCCTTTCGCCCTGTCGCTGGCCGGCGTCGGCCATTTCGGCAAGCTGCGCAAGGCCCGTTCGGTCTGGGCCGCGGTCGAGGCGAACGAGGCGCTCGACCGACTCCAGGCCAGGATCGAGTCCGCCATCGTGCGCGCCGGGCACGCGCCGGAGGAGCGCCGGTTCAAGCCCCATGTCACGCTGGCGCGGATCAAGGGCGAGACCGGGCATCATCTGGCGAATTTCCTCTCCGAGCANGGCGACTTNCGCGCGCCGCCGTTCGAGGTCGATAACTTTCGCCTCTACGAAAGCCGGCTCACCCGGCACGGCGCGGTGTACCGGTCCCTGCGCAGCTACGTCCTGGCCTGAAGAGGGGGGACAGCCGCGGCGGGACGGTGACCGGTGCGCCATGCTGATACCNGCGTCCACAGGATCGTGCCGGTCTGGAATGCAGGCCTACGGCTCGCGGTCCTCCAGAAAACGATCGATCTGGTGCATCCGTTCGTGCAGAACGGTGACGATGCCGACCGCCCCGTCGCCCATTTTCTTCCAGTAGACGAAATGCTTTTTGTACCGGAAAACATAGCCGTCGACACCGAATTCCGCCGGAACCGGCCGCGACGCCGTCTTGCCGGTTGCAATACCCTCGAACGCTTCGAACATCCCCTCAATGCAGGCGTCTGCCTGGGTCACGCCCCAGCGGTCGCGGGTGTAACGGTAGATTTCGTCGATGCGGACTGCGGCTGCGTCCTGGACGCGCACCGGGGTCATGCGCCCGATCGCGCCCTGTTTCTCGAGATGACATCGGCGGCCGACAGCACACGAAAGGTATCGTCCGGCGCTGCAAAGGCGCGGCCGAGTTCGGCCTTGAGGCGGTCGAAGGCTTCGCGCTCGGACCGTTCCTTGTCGCGCCGTATCAGATCGCGAATATACTCGCTGACATTCTCGTAGGATCCGGCCTCACCGACATTGGCCGCGACGAAGTCGCTAAGCGCGCCGCTGAGACGAACCGTCATCGTTGTCGTTCGCCGCACGAATCGATCTCCTAAATCAAACTTGTAATCAAGCTAATTAATAACGAATACACCCGCAATCAGATTGGCGCGCATGATTGGATTTTGGACACCGACGAACGAGCGGCGGCACCCGCCTTGCGCGGTCGGCCGGCGTGCCGTAGGCAGGGCGGAGAATCGGGGTTCGCGATCGGGG
>JGIcombinedJ30088_10003900_pt1 | contig 13577 bp, 15 predicted proteins | sample PinacodermPK_FD_30088 | JGI IMG/M metagenome (IMG submission 30088)
TTACTCTCTCCGGCCTGACCCCCGGAACAAGATACTACTACACCATCCGTACCGTCAACGCGGCCGGCGAGACAAGCGACTGGCTGGGTAGGAAGACGAACGAGTATCCGTCTGTGACCGTATCTCAAGAGGTATCGGATGGTGGCGGGACGTCAACGGTCACACCGACGCCGACGGCCACTGCGGCCTCCGGGCTGTCTGTTCCAACGCTGACCGTGCAGGCGATCGAAGGCGGCGTGGAGCTGAGTTGGGGGATCGTACAGGGTGCGATGCGCTACGAACTGATGGTGTGGTGGGATCCGCTTCCTGCCTGGCTACCGATAGGCGGAGACGATCTGACCGGCACGTCGTACAGGCACACCGGCCTGACCCCCGGAACACGATACTTCTACACCATCCGCACCGTCAACGCGGCCGGCCGAAAGAGTGAATGGCTGGGTGAGAAGACGAAAGAGTATCCGTCTGTGACCGTATCTCAAGAGGTACCGGCTGGCGGGACGTCAACGGTCACACCGACGCCGACCGCAACTGCAGCCAGCCTTTCGACACCGGCGCCGACTGCCACTGCGGCCTCCGGGCTGTCTGTTCCAACGCTGACCGTGCAGGCGACCGAAGGCGGCGCGGCGTTGAGTTGGGGAACTGTGTCGGGTGCGGTGCGCTACGAACTGATGGTGTGGTGGGATCCGCTGCCCGCCTGGCGACCGATAGGCGGAGACGATCTGACCGGCACGTCGTACAGGCACACCGGCCTGAACCCCGGAACAAGATACTTCTACACCATCCGTACCGTCAACGCGGCCGGCCGAAAGAGTGAATGGCTGGGTAGGAAGACGCAAGAGTATCCGTCTGTGACCGTTGGGCAGCCGCGTTGACGCCTTCCACATGCGGTTCATCGACTCGGTGCCGCAGCATCGTAACAGCAGGGCACCCCTTGTGGGTGCCCCTGCTTTCGTACGCGGCTCCGCCATACGGATATTCCCCCGGATATGCCCGGAGCTTCAGCAAACCCCTGTCTGTCAGAGCTCTCTTGCGAAGTAAGCGGAACCCGGACCTGCGGCGCCGAGTTAAACGAAGACTCCGAATCCTGCGCCGGAATGTTGCTGGCGGCCTGGCTGTTCTCGCTGCTGACAACCATTCTACCCGCATGGCAGGCGTCGCGCATCTATCCGGCAGAAGCCTTGCGGTACGAGTAGCGGCAAAACGAGCTTCACCGTTCACGCACAGCTCCACGCCTACGAACAGATACAGAAGAAGCAGCGCTTGCACGCGGCGGCGTCTGGTACCGGTCCAGGCATCCAGTGGAAGCCGGCATTCATACAGAGCCGGTACGTGCTCGACCACCACAATGCTGTGAAAGACTGCCACGCTTGCGGCCGGCGTCGGCGACCTGAGAAGGGTTCCCCAGTCAAACTCTCTCCATTGCCGAGGCCTGCCTCCCCGCGCAACGGCAGCGTTTCGCCGCTGACCGGCGCCGGCGCGGCACCCTCCTCCTTTGATAGCCACCAGCAAGACTTCCCCTTACGGTTACAGGCCTCAGAATTCCCCTTCCGGCGGGGTCGACTCTCTCTGTGACCGGCTGGGATGGGGGAGCTGATGCAAGGGGAACGGCTCCGCCGGGCATCCTTGACGCCGACCGAACCTAAATTGACACGATACTGGCACAAAAAAAATGGAAATGACATTTGGGTGACATAACAATAGTGTATAGTGGAAAGGCATTGCATAGACGCATAGTCCATGTATCCTGGCAATGCGTTTCAGCCTGCTAGGGCGGATGGTTTGGCGTCGCGGTGAATCCGGGCAGTCTGCGCGGCGTGCAGATCCGTGAGATGTTTTACCTGACCCCATCACTCGCGAGGACCGATCATGCATCCGCAGTCCATTAGCCGTATGATGCCTTTCCTGCTCTTGGCCCTTTTCGCCATCCTCATCGCACCGCTCCTGCCGGGTGGACACGCCCAGGCACAGCAAGCGCTGACAGCGACGCCCACGGCAACGAGTACCCCGCTCGCCTTTCCAACAGCGACGCCCACAGCGACGCCTGCGCCGCCGGCAGTCCCGGGTAATTTCGCTGGCAAGGTGACGGCCAACGGCATCGCCTTGAGTTGGTCTGCGCCCGCGGGCGGGGCGAACGGCTATGATATTCATCGCTTATGGCCGTACCACAGCACCTATGGCCCCAACCTCCTCTATCTCGTTCCCGGCAGCTCTACGAGTTATACCGATAGCGACGTCGTCGTCGCTGGCAATTACAAGTACAGAATACGGGCATTCCGCGGCGACCTGCCTGGGGGCTGGAGCACCTTGACTGTCGTCGTGCCGGCGAGCGCAATCCCCCCCGCAACCGGCACGCCTGTTCCGTCGACGGCTACACCGACCGGTACACCGGCACCTACGGCAACGCTGACAGCTACGCCCACGAATTACCCGCCCGGCTTTCCAACACCGACACCTACGGCAACACCGGCACCTACAGCATCGCCCACGAGTACCCCGCCCGGCCTTCCAACAGCGACACCGGCCTCCGCGCCCTCCTGCGCCAACAGCACGGCGGTCCCGGCACCGGCTTCGAACGGTCTGGTCGCCGATTGCGAGACGCTCCTCGCTCTTAAGGACCAATTGCTCGGCGACACCACACGGAATTGGAGTGTGAATACGGGAATCTTTTTCTGGTCAGGTGTTGGCGTCAGCAATGGTCGTGTGACGCACTTGACCCTGAGCTCCGGTATGAATGGTACACTTCCCTCCTCGTTGGGCAACTTGACGGAGTTGAAGGTGTTGTCCCTCGGCCGCAACCAATTGACGGGTACGATTCCGTCCTCGTTGGGCAGGCTGACCAAACTGGAAGTGTTGTCCCTCCACCACAACCGACTGACCGGTAGTATTCCCTCCTCGTTGGGCAGGCTGACCAACTTGGAAAAGTTGTTGCTCAACCACAACCGACTGACGGGTACGATTCCGTCCTCGTTGGACAATTTGGTTCGCCCGGGTGGCCCGTTGGTCGTTGTGCACCTCGCCGCCGGCAACGACTTGTGTGGTCCCATCCCGCCGAAACTGCATGCCTTTGAACATAGCGACGTAAAACGTGCCGTCTATCCCTCAGGCACGCTGGGAGACTGCTCCTCGCTGCCTGCGCCAACAACGACACCAACACCGACGCCCACGAATACCCTGCCAGGCTTTCCAACAGCGACACCAACAGCAACTTCGACGCTGACATTCTCATGCGCCAACAGTGCCGCGATTCCGGACCCGGAAGCAGCCGGACTGGTGGCGGACTGTGAGACGCTTTTGGGTCTCAAGGAGGAGTTGGCCGGCTCTGCTGCGCTGAACTGGCGTGTGGATCGTCTCATAGATAACTGGGAGGGCATCTCAGTCGAGAGTGAGCGTGTAGCCGCATTGTCCCTCGCCAACAGTGGGCTGACGGGAGGCGTACCGTCTTCGCTGGGCAGCCTGGCGGCGCTGGCGGTGTTGGACCTGTCCTCCAACGGGTTGACGGGGAGTATTCCCTCCTCGCTGGGCAATCTGACGGCGCTGCAGATTCTGATCCTCGAAAAAAATCAACTGACGGGTAGTATTCCCTCCTCGTTGGGCAGTCTGACGGCGCTGCAGAAACTGCTCCTCCATGACAATCAACTGACCGGTAGTATTCCCTCCTCGCTGGATAGTCTGGTTCCCCCGAGCGGTAGCTTGTCGGCGGTGTGGCTCGCTACCGACAACGCCTTATGCGGACCGATACCGCCGCAGTTGCATGCATTCGTCCCGTCCAATCCTTCTTCTAATAACGACGTAAGCAGCGTCAGCTATCCCTCAGGCACGCTGGGAGAATGCTCCTCTCCGTCTACGCCGACGCCGACAGCTACTGCGGAATCCGGGCAGGCGGTTGCGGGCGCGGACGAATCGCGCTCGGCGACATCTGCGGCAACGTTGACCGCGCAGGCGGGCGCGTCCGCAGTCGAGTTGCGTTGGAACGCCGTGTCGGGTGCGGTGCGCTACGAACTGATGGTGTGGTGGGATCCGCTACCCGTCTGGCAACCGATAGGCGGAGCCGATCTGACCCGCACGTCGTACAGGCACACCGGCCTGACCCCCGGAACAAGATACTTCTACACCATCCGTACCGTCAACGCGGCCGGCCGAAAGAGTGAATGGCTGGGTGAGAAGACGAAAGAGTATCCGTCTGTGACCGTATCTCAAGGGGTACCGGCTGGTGGCGGGACGTCTACGGTCACACCGACGCCGACCGCAACTGCAGCCAGGCTTTCGACACCGGCGCTGACGGCGACGGCGACAGAGGGCGGCGTGGCGTTGCGTTGGGGAACTGTGCCGGGTGCGGTGCGCTACGAACTGAAGGTGTGGTGGGATCCGCTGGCAGACTGGCAACCGATAGCAGCAGTGACTGACACATCCTACACGCACAGCGGGCTTACGGCCGGAAGAAAATACTTCTACACCATCCGTGCCGTCAACGCGGCCGGTGAGACAAGCGAATGGCTGGGTAGGAAGACGAACGAGTATCCGTCTGTGACCGTTGCGCAGCCGCGTTGACGCCTTCCACATGCGGTTCATCGACTCGATGCCGCAGCAGCGAAGCAGCAGGGGCACCCACAAGGGGTCCCCTGCTTTCGAACGGCTCCGTAATGCGGATATTCCCGCCGGATACTCCCAAAACTTCAGCAAACGCCTGCCTGTCAGAGCACTCTTGCGAAGTAAACCGAACCCGAACACCAGCGCCTCCTACCCAGAATAACGCTTCTTCCGCAACCGCGATTGCAGAACCGTAGCGCGGGAGTCGACCTCAGAGTCAGCAAGAGAATGGTTAGAATGAAGAGGGCCGGGTTCTTCATTTGTCGTTCCCCTTTGTGTGAGCGCCGCCGGCAGCCAGGCGTCATCATCGCACAATCCCAATTGCGTCGCCATACGACCCAAACCGCCATTTCCCCGGGATGCCCCGATCCAAAAAGCCGCACAGGAGGCCCGTAGAGCGGTTCTTCTGACCCTTTAGGTCCTACAGGACCTTACAATTCGTAGCGGCAGGCCCGCCTTGCACGCAGGCTACTCTGGCCCAAGCTGAATCCAGGAGCAGACCACAACGAAGTCAACTCTTCGCCTTCATGCACCACGACCCGACCTCGACCGGCATCTGCACTGTACACCAGCGTAAAGGGAACGCCGCGGAAGCCACCGACGCCGCGTTCATCAGAAAACCGGATCTGCTCTTCTCCACAGACCCACATTTGACCAACCAAACCGCATACCCAGGCCGGCATTCATGGAAGGCCGGTAAAAGCCCTCTCCCCAAACTGCCGGGGAGGGTCCTTTACCGGGCGGCGGCAGACCGCCGCAACACCACTCGACGACCACGCTGGCGATCTGCCGGCTTGCAAGTTGGACTAGCAGCCCCTTGCCCACGTGTCGCATCAAGTGCCTATGAGTTGTCGCCATCTCAGGGCCGGGAGTTGCATCGCCGTTCTTGAAAAGCTCCGCGATGCACAACTCGGCGAATGGTTGAAATAGTGATTTACGCGTGATGAAAGGAGAGTAAGGTGGGACGGGATCGGCGACGCTGGAGATCGACTGGGTGGCAGATGTGGCGCCGTTGACTGGGCTGCTGGCGGGCGGTTGGTACTTTGGCATCGTTTCCAGCCGCTCCAATGTGCAGGGCGTGGGCGCGCAGTTCAACCCGATCGAGGACCCGCAGATGCGGGATCCGACTGCGATTGGCCGCTCGCTGCTGCTGCGGCTGGAGTTTGGAAACGGGGGCGGCGCGTCGGGCGGGGTGTGACGCGAGCACAATACGGGGCTGAGTTTCGATTTCTTTACGCGCGTGACGGCCGAGGGGCTGACGCGACGGCTGGCGAGTGAGCATAGTAATATCGGCACGCACCCGTTGAATGAGGGCGGAAGGCGTGTACCCCGCGCAGGTGGCGCTGTACGGGGAGGGCGATTCGACGTGGCGGCAGTCGGTGGACCAGCTGAGCTATGCGGACCGGCTGTGCTGCAGCATCAACGCCCAGCGGCTGCTGCGATTCTGGTCGGCGGACGTGGCGGACGCGGAACCGGTGATCTATACGCAGGGCGGCGCGAACCTGGGCGCGTTTATCGGGCGACGGGTGCTGGTAGGAGACGAGGCGTTTCCGTTGACAGGCGCGAGTTTCGACGCGCTGTCATGGCAAGTGGACTTTTCGAGCCCGGGCAAGTCGTCGGCGACGGAGGCCGGTTGGCGGCTGGGAGACTTGCGGTGAGGGTGGATGAACAAGGGGCCTTACGTACCTTGATCTTGGTTAGGTTTCGACCTTTTGTCTAGGAGTTGGACTATATAAGGGACCACCCACCTGTTCACCACATCAATCAGGTATGACCACAAAAGGGATGATAGCCAAAAGCAAAACAACGAAAATGGAAGCCAGAAAATCAAAGAGTACCAACTAGAGTCAAGAAGATAAATGTCAAGCCAAATGATCAGAAGGAGGCTAATGGACGCTCCTGCGATTAATGCAAACAAGATCCATCCTTTCTGCTTAATCATACCGACACCTCCTTGTAAATTCTACAACAATTCGTGAACATTGTGTCTGGCGATATTCTACCCATCACATTGTTCACGAATTGGTACTGTTGGTCAGGGCACAGGCCGTTAGTCACAGTAGCCCAGATTTTTGGGACCACAGATTGCTGTGCATTTTATATGGCCTCCCCCACCTGAACGAAGGCCGCAGACGGCGCCGGCGCCCTGGCCGCAAAACAGTAGTTATAGGGAATGCCCGCCTATCCTGTTCCTGCTTTTCTCTGGGGAAACTGTGTCCGCGTGCGGACATCGCCGAGGCACGAGATCAAAGAGGTTGAAAACACGTATTTTTCGTATAGTCTTCAAAGGTCCAAATCCCCATCACCTATAACAATCATCTCGCACCTACAGACAGACCACACCAGGACCAAATCAAAGAAGCGCAACTACAGGGCGGCAGACCCCAATACGCCAACCCAGATCTTCCCGGGGGTTTAACATACATGTACGCATCAACGATCTGGATTGGCAGCCGGACCCGGAAGGTTGTGTCTATGCCGAGGTCCACAGCCATCAGGCCGGCGAGGTCTATCTCGAGGACGCGCAGCTGCGGGCGGTCGCATGTTGGATGCACGTAACGCGCTATGAGAGAAACACGGCCAGCACAAATCCCTAAGGGATGAGGAAACAGCCCAGAACCACCTGAGCCGGCCATTTTCAACCTGATTCCCGCGAAACCGACGCCGCTGCAGGCCCGTAGAGCGCCGTTTCCACCCCTTCATGTCTTACACACCTGGCAATTCGGCCCACCGGCGGTATGGATGTCCGGGCAGGGGCAGAACAACAGAGGAAGGGGACCGCGGCTACTTGGGTTCAACCGGCCAATCGGGCACTGTCCACGTAATCTGATGTTCCGGCGGCGGCGGCCAAAGCAGGTAGACGTCGACCCAGCGGTTCCACAATACGAGATTATGGTCGTCGTAGCCCAGGTCAATGCGTCGCAACTTGATGGCACCGCCCGTATCCAGTGCGTCCCCGAAGCCGTAACCGGGCACATAAACTTTACTGTGCAGCGGAATGATAGACGGGTCGACGGCCACGATTCCCTTCCGCATCATGTCCCCGGTGCGAGCGTACCCGTACCAGGGAGAGCTAGGCGAAACACCGGCGGTAGACGCGCTGTAGCTGGTTGCCCGCATTCGGATCTTGCGCCAGTAGGTAATGTCTCGGCCGTTATCGTCGACGAAAGTCTGGGGAACGATCTTTTGGCCGTACACGATTACATGGTTCTGCGGCTCCTGCGCTGTCCATACGTCCTCCAGCGCGCGCGCGACCTCCCGGTTGTCTTCATACCGAACCCGATAGCGCCAGCGCGTGGTTCCATCTGCGCCCGCCCGCACCTCGCGAGAGTCGATGGGCAGCTCTCGATCTCCCACCCACACCATGTCGTAGGGGACGATCTTATCTTCGATTTCAGTCTCCTCCCGCACGCGAACGATCTGAATCTGCATGTCCGGGTATAGCCTGGCATTCAGAGGAAAGGAAATACGGTCGAGTCCGTTGAGGCCGATGCCCAACTCCGTCAGAAAGTCACCAACCTTTCGGCTCTGTGTACGCGTTTTAAAGAGACGGCCATCTGCCACCAGGCTGACCGGTATACTACGTCGGATGATTACCCGTAGTCCGGAACTGACCGGTGTACCCAGCGCCGGCTGGACATGATCACCAAGATAGATTGTGATACCCGCATCGTGGAGAGCCTCGCCCACCGTCTCGACCAGCGTGTGAATCGTATAGGGCATTGCTCCTTCATAGACAGTGAGCCGGACCGAGCGGTTGATCTCCAATCGGAGCGGCTCTCCCTCATCCCGTTCCCAAGCGGGCCCGCTGTCGGCGTCGGCCTCTCTTTCGTGGCTTGACCGCAACGGCAGCGTGTCATCCCATCCATAGAGCTCACCGCTAATAGATACTTGGTCGTATGGACTGAAGGGGATTCCTGCATCGGCCAGTAGCTCGGCAGGCGATTCCGCCCAACTCGAGACCTGCTTCTCGCGTCCGTCCGCAATGATACGAAACGGTCGCGGTCGCTGCACCGAGATTCGCAATCCTTCTGAAATTCTCGTGTCCCCGCTGTGGGACAGTCGCAAATTCTCTCGGGGCGCCGCCAGAGCTTCGGCAACGCTCAATCCGGCTCCTGCATCGCCTCCCGTGCCGGCCGTTGAGTCGCCGGCCAGCTCGGGAGGCAGTGTCAAACGAACGGGAACGCGTGAATCCTCGGTCGTCACTTCTTGGATGCTTGCCTCCGGTCCGAGCAGCAAGCCGGCATCGGTGAGAAAGCCGCTTAAAACACGGCGATGAGTCTGGACAGTGTCAGAAACACCGTCCACTTCGATTACTACGCTGGATGCTGTCCAGTTCCAGAACATCCAGAGTCCCATTATCGCGACTGTCAACGCAGATATCTGTAGGAACGGCAGGATCTGCCGGTGCAGCTGTCGCAGTTTGGAGCGATCAGCGGCATAAGCTTTGGGCTCGATTCGTCGAGTGACAGTAGCCATGGCACAGCTTCTTCCCATAAGAGACATTGGAATATCTTTGCTGCCAGTTGTCACTCAGACATTGCAGAAACGAAGAAAGTTCCCCAAATAGATGAAATGATCTCCAATTGACACGATTTTGACACAAAATATAACAAATTGGCATAAAAATAACATGTTGTTGGTTCATGCTGGCATACATGTAATCCGGAATGCATCTGTCTGGACTCGCGGTACTGACTGCACACCCGTCCTTCACAACATGCCGACCGCCCCGCGTATCCCTAGGCAGCCCGCTCGTCCAGCCAGCGACTTTAGAAGGGGCACGCCCCCTCGCAAACTCGCCCCGATTCCATGAGGCAAACCCCCCGACACAGCCACCTTGACTCCGCAAGACCAGCAGCACGCTAGGCCGGCAACACAGGACCACCATGACGCCGCAAGACCAGCTCACAGGCATCGCCGGCAGGACGACAAGACCATCACCACACAACGCGTAACCCGGGCCGCGCCATCCACGCCCCGTTCCTCGAACGCGCCGAACGTGAAAACGCCGACCCGCATACATGGCCAGGTTGCTACTGCAAACTTCACAGCAGATTCGTCAACTTACCATTGATCCTCTCGATAAAGTAGGCAAAAAAGAACGCCCGGAAAAAACACGTCCCTCCAGGCGTTTCTAATTACCTTTGCTGGATACACGACTGCCAGGTCGTCACTGTGGTGGCTCTTACACAACGGCAGGCATCAGATGTCCCATGACTGTGTGATTCCAAGTGCGGTCGGGCAGTGCGCAGGTTGGGCATATGGCGCTTCGCACCGACACCCGCCAGGCGCGACCAAAACGCGCCGCGCCAGCTGTGCCGGACCATGCCCGCCTATTCTGCTCTTCTCTGGAAAAGCTGTGTCTGTGTGCGGACGCTGCCGAGGTGCGAGATGAATGGTGTCGACAGTCCTAACATTGAAGTCGATTGAGTACAGGACCTTTCGCGTAGTCATATACAGACAAACACACCATAATCCAATCAAAACAAAACTATACACAAAACAGATCAATCCTTTCGATAGACGTAAGCCCAGCCGCCGGCCATCTGCTTATTGGTCGACAGCGGTCGGCGGTCTCTGATCTTGATCAGCTTGTCCACGCTGAACGGTGGGAGCAGTCGGACTACGTTGCGAATGAAGATAAGGTTGACAAAGCCCTCCTCGACACCGAAAATACCGGGATTATATTTCCATTTTCGGATCGACGCGTCGATCCGCTTGAACTCTTCACCGTCTGGATCCATCAGCGTCTTATCCCGCCAGCCGACGATATCGGCGCGATACGAGACTACGGCAAGTTCTTCCTTGGTCGATGCGTACATAACGGTCGGCGGGTCGACCAGTGGACCACGGGAGAGGAATCCCGCGATTGGACCGGAACTGTGAGGCTGCACGTAGAAAGTGTCGCCGGGCGCCTTCCGCTGGGCGGCGAGCATCGCGTTCATTTTATCCGCATAGAGTCCGTACATCATCAGGGCGGCGTCTGTCACACCAATCCTCCTCATGAATGGCTGGATAGCCGATAACAGTGTTTTGGACTGATTCGACAAAATTCGACGCTGCAGGAGCCGTTCTGAGCGACGTCAATGTGAGTCATGGTATTTCCTCCTACGCCAGCCACTTGGCGGCGCGTCCTGCCTCCTCCGACCGCGTATAGACCTCGACCATGCGCGCCGTCTTCCAGCGTCCCTGCGCCATAATTCGGCTATCGCTACCTCGGCCTCTCTCAGCTCGTTGATCACCTGCTCCGGCGTATGTCTCCTCTTGGCCATCTATCCCCCTTTCTACGGCCCAATTCTAGCATATTACCTGGACCAGTTTTTGGGGGCCAGGTTAAGTCGATCGGCTCGTCAGAGGGCGCCGCGGACAGTAGGTCGTGCTCTTTAAGGGGAGCTATCAGCTCGTTACTTCCATTGACCCAGGAGTTGACTTGCTCGGTGGAGGCGTCGGCGGCAGCGTAAGACTCGGTGTTAAAGTTCTGGTTGTGACATTCGCGGCAGACGCCCTGTATACGCACTCTGTTGTCCTGCCAGGCGGGACGGCGGCTACTGATCGGGGCGAAGAGGAACCAGATCGGCCGGTCCCCGATGTCATGGGTCGTGCCGGCGCTGCCGAACCCGCTCATGTGGCAGGTGGCGAAGGTGGGGTCGGGAAAGACGGGCGCGTGTGGGCTATGCAGGGTGCTGTAATAGGGCGTCGCGTAGGTCCAGGTCTGGGTGACGGTGCCTGTGAGCTGGTGTGGTCGGTGTGGTGTTTCATCGGGTCCAGCACCGGGCGCTGGTCGTGGTGCAGCCGCGAAACGCTGCCGGGGGGTGTGGAGGGCAGCCCCCCTGCCAAAGGGAGAGTTTGAGAGGGGTATCCCTCTTTCATGCTGCCGGCCCGGGAGAGCGCTCTTTATTCCGTATAATAAGTTTTATACCAAGTAAAATACCGGGGGAGGGGGCCGGCTTGGCCGAAGTGCTCACCTTCCACGGGACCGCCCACCGATGTTGCTGTACAGGAGTTCCTTGGCTGTTCTCCGATCGAAGTCGCTCGTTTCTGAGGAATTCTCAGGCAGTTTCGTGCCCCCGGCATGTTCACCCGAATGCAAGCACTCCATTTTGGAAGGATTCTGGCTCGCGTGTACATTACCATTTAGCTAACCCGCAGATCCTGTTCCCACCCGGTCCGGCGAGGACCGCAAGGCATCTGCCTCTTTGCATAGATAATGAATAACGAATCCGAAGAGCCGAAACCCGGAAACACACTCCACACCGAGAGTAGTGATTCCGGCGAAATCCTGCTTAAGCTCGGACCGGAGCCCCACCAGGCGCCGCCCGCAAACCGGCCAGGGCAACCCCGCAATGCCGCCGAAGACCACCGACTGGCAAGAGCGCAAGCGCCGCGCCTGCTCATTTTAGGCTTTGCCGGCATTGTCTTTCTGGGAACGCTATTACTGAAACTGCCCGCCGCCGCGACGCCGGGCGTGTCGATCTCATGGATCGAGGCACTGTTCACATCGACGAGCGCAGTTACAGTCACGGGGCTGGGCGTTCGCACCACTGCCACAGATTTCAGTCGTTTTGGACAGATTGTGATCCTGATCCTGCTTCAGGTGGGCGGCGTAGGCTTTATCGCCTTCAGCGTACTCCTCTTCCGTCTGGTAGGGAGGCAGGTTACTCTGAATGAACGTTTTGTAATCCAGCAGTCGCTCGGCGCCGACAAGCAGTTCACCATCACGCGCAACTGGGGGCGGCTCGGCAGCGTTGCCAATCTTGCGCTGTATGTCCTCATCATAACAGTGTCGATCGAAGCAGTTGGTACGCTGCTGTTGTGGCTGCGCTGGCGGACAGAATTCCCCGCGGGCGAGGCGCTGTGGCTGGCGCTATTCCACGCCGTAAGCAGCTACTGCAATGCAGGTTTCGACCTCTTCGCCGGCAGCGGCCACCCGCCATTGTTCGGGTTCGGCGCCGACTATTTTACGCTCGCAGTGATGTCCGCCTTGATTATCCTGGGCGGCTTTGGCGTTGCCGTTCTGTACGATGTGGTCAGCTACTTCAGGAATCGATTGCTCGCCCTGAACACGCGCATCACATTAGGGCTGACCGCGGTTCTCCTTCTCGTTGGGCTGGCCGTGATGTTACTTGATCGCCCTCTATATGAAGCCACCTTGGCCGCCCACTCCCTCGGCGAGCAACTTGCAATCAGCGTTTTCACAGTGATTTCCGCGCGTACTGCCGGTCTGACTATCCTTCCCATCGATCAACTTAGTCAAAGTACGCAGCTCATGCTTCTGTTCTGGATGTTCATAGGCGGCGCCCCGGCAAGTATGGCCGGCGGCGTTACCAGCAGCACCGTTGGTGTGTTGCTCATCTCCGCCCTGGCTACCGCCAAGGGGGGAGACAACCAGGCTGTGGCGTTTGGCCGGTCCGTGCCCAGAGAGACGCTGAACAAAGCGGTTGCAATTATGACGGTCAGCACGCTCCTGGTTGGGGCCGTTACGATCGTCTTGTCTCTATTGAACCAGGGCGACATCTTTGAGCTTGGCTTCGAGGTGGTAAGCGCTTTTGCGAATGCCGGCTACTCCCTTGGCTTCACGCACAAGCTCAACGCATGGGGACAGGCACTGATTGCCTTTACCATGTTTTGGGGCAGACTGGGGCCATTAACCATAGTCATTGCTCTGGCGCAGCGCGAGCGCCCCTCCTTGCTCCAGTACCCCGAAGAGCCGGTTATACTGGGTTAATGGTATCCTCTACAGGAAACTACTCAGCCATCGCCAATTCGCATCGATGTTCTCATTCTACTCACTCCTCTATACTCTCTCTTTGCATATGGGCGGTCGGGCCTTCGGCCCTCCCTTGTGCAGGGGCTGCGCCCCCGCAACGCCCCCCTACAAAACCCTCGCTCACCGACCTTGTGTCCTCATTCCAGCCGTGCGGCTCCAGCAACCTGGCTGCCGCCAACCGAATACGCAATCAGATAGCCTGAATGGCGGCAGGGATAAA
>JGIcombinedJ30088_10003903_pt1 | contig 13565 bp, 9 predicted proteins | sample PinacodermPK_FD_30088 | JGI IMG/M metagenome (IMG submission 30088)
CCGGTAATTCCTAGAACGTTATCGCTGCATCGGTCTTCGGAATGTGGTAGAATTGCCCAAAGTCTCGGCAGAATTTCTGATTCATTTCACTATTCGATTCGGAGTAAAGGGGTTGCGCAATGGCAGCGTTGACCACTGAGCAGAAACTCGAAATCTTTTACTGGATGGTATTGACGCGAACATTCGACGAAGGCATGGTTTCGCTTTGGAAGCAGGGACGGGGATTGGGCGGAACGTTCAGCGAGCGGGGCCATGAGGCCGTCAGCGTCGGCTCTGCCTATGCACTGGCGCCGGAGGATATCATCGCGCCAATGCACCGTGACATTGGCGCATACTTTCTGCGAGGTCTGACCCCGCGTCGCGTCTTTGGAAACCTCCTTGGTAAGACCACCGGCGTGACAGGCGGTCGCGACGCCAATATCCACGGCATGGGTGATTTGAGCCTGGGAATTGTAGGCTATATCAGTCATATTCCGATGTCGATGCCCATCGCCCTTGGGGTCGCCATGAGCCTCAAATTGCGGAGTGAAGCCCGCGTGGCGATGACTTATGTGGGTGATGGCGGCAGTACTGCCGGACTGTGGCACGAATCACTCAACATGGCAGGTCTTTACCAGGCCCCCTATGTCCTGATCGTCGAGAACAACCAGTATGCCTACTCCACTCACGTTTCCCAGCAGATGCCGATTGAGAATATCGCCGACCGCGCTGCCGGCTATAACATTCCGAGCGAGATTGTAGACGGGAACGACGTGGAGGCTGTATATNAGGCCACCTGTGTGGCCGTTGAGCGGGCCAGGCAGGGGGGAGGGCCCTCCCTGATTGAAGCAAAAACCATGCGCATGATGGGACACGCCATTCATGACGGCGCCGAATANGTGCCGCGCGAACTGTTGGCCGAATGGGAANAGAAGGANCCTGTTGCGCGCTATCAGGACAANCTGTTGGCTGAGGAAGTTACAGATGAGGACGAATTGAACGAAATCAGGCAACGGGCCGCCGTCGAAATCGAGGACGCAATAGAGTTCGCCGAGGCCAGCCCTCTGCCCGATCCGGAAACTGTGATGGACGGCTTGTACGCGCCGTAGAGGAAGTTGCAGCAAGGTTCAGATGATCCAGGGACAGCATTTCGGAAGCTCCCCGGTAGTACCCCGTCATTGCAACCTACAGCCAGGCGCGCTATTCGCCGGCCGAACTGTGGCCGGCGTTTCTGTTTGGACCTTCGCTTAATTTTCCTGAACGTCGCCAGCCGCTGACTGGAAAAGGCCTGCGTAAGCGAGGCTGAGGGCACGGCTAGGACGTGGAGTCGTCTATGGTCTCTCCTGTAGCCATCGAAATCTTGCCTGAATGTGTCCAGACGTTCTGGGACCGGGGAGAAACGGGCACCGTCAACGATATATGGCGGCGCTCGCACCGCGCCGACAGTTCGGGGATTCTCTACCTGATCCCACGGGAATCCCAGAAAAGCATCCGGCAGGACATACCGTGGGAAGTGGTGGCGGTTTTTTTTGAGGAGCTGAACGAGGAAGAGATAGTGGATGGGGAGGCGCTGACAGCCCGCGTTGGTGCCGACCAGGAGGAGGTCGACAGGATCCTATCCCGCTACAATCTTCTTAGCGGCCTTCCAGCTGTGAAAATCCCTAAACGGCTAGAAACTTCAAGCCTGCCGCGATGACTCGAACAGAATCTCATTCGACCTTCCCAATAGTTTTGGCATACTGCGCGCTGGCTGCGCTCTTCTTTGCGCCACACCTTCTCGGACTGTCTGCATTTCTCGAAGGCGACTTTACTCGCCATTATCTACCCTACAGTTTCTTTCAACAGAAGTCGTTGCTTGCAGGAAATTTCCCGGTCTGGAATCCCCACGTAAATTCGGGCCATCCTTTCCTGGCCGACACTGAGTCCGCGGTGTTTTACCCGGTCAGCAACATACTTCTGATTATCACCTGGTTCAGTCGCACTGTTGCCGGAAGGTTATATTGGCTGCAATTCGAAGCGCTGATCCACATCGTTCTGGCGTGCTGCTTTACGGCATTGCTAGTGCATCGATTGACTGGGCGGCGGATGGCCGGCTTTGCCGCCGGTCTCGTGTTTGGCTTTTCGGGCTATCTTACGGGCTATCCGCCTCTACAGTTGGGAATACTGCGGGTGGCTGTCTGGCTGCCGCTGATCCTCTGGTTGCTACTGCCCGACGAGTCTGGCAAGACGCGCTGGACCCGCTGGCTAATTGCTTGCGCCGTCCACGCAGTTGCCTTTTATGCCAACCATCCACAGACTTTTCTCTTTCTATCATACGCGGTGGCCGGCTGGATGCTGACTTTGGTAGTCGTCCAGTTGCGCTTGCTATTGCCTACAGGAAGCACAGGCCGGTCTGTGTCAGTAGCAGGAGGATCAGTTGCTGCTCGACTGGGCCAGCAGTCGATGCGAGTGGTTTTGTATGCGGTAATTCTATTAGGTCTGACGGCAGCGCAGCTGTGGCCTGCCCTCGAATACACAAGACTGACAGTGCGTTCCGCCCGCCCCTTTCACGAGCTGAGCAGTGGTTTCCCGTTTGAAGATACGTGGCAGTTCATTGTGCCGGGCGTATTGACCTTCTACTCACCGTTATATGTAGGCATGGTTGGGATGGGCCTTGCTCTCATCGCCGCGGCCGCTCTCTTGGCGAACCGGTTCGAACTTTCCGAAGCTGCTTCCTTCGCCCGGCCTGCCGCTATCTTCTTTCTTATTGTGGGCGGCTTTGCCTTGCTGGTCTCTTTTGGAGAAAAACTACCGATCTATCCTCTGTTGTACCGCTTTGCGCCAGGCTGGTCGCTATTTCGGGGCCAGGAGCGGGTTGCCTATCTGGTGGCGTTCTCTCTTAGTGTTCTGAGCGGCTTTGGCTTTGCACTTTTGCCTTCGCTGGCTGCCCGCTGGCGCCAGAGAGTTTGCTGGGGCTTCATGGTCTCGGTTGCGGCATTAGTAGCGCTGGTGTTCATTTTCTGGCAGCTTCCCAGTCGACTCGAGGCCTCGAGCGCGGGATTCCTGTTCCATGCGGGGAAGTCCCTCTTGATTGCAGCGGTGTTTGCCAGCCTGTGCAGCGCATTGCGCCCTACTCGCACTCGCCTAATCCTGCTGCTCTTTGTCGTTGTCGTGGACCTTTTCCTTACCAGCTTCACGTTGAATCTTGCTGACGGGCACGAAGCTCGTTATGCGTTGACACCACCAGAGGCAACTGCCACCTACGAGGCGGCGCAAACTCTGGCAGACGAAACTGCCGCTCTGCCGCAGCGCGTATATAACGAACGACGTCTGCCCGAAGATAGCGGGATGTTCGCCGGCTGGGAGGATGTTTGGGCTGCCAGCGTTCTGCGGCTGTCTACCTACAACACTTTCTTTGAGAGCTTCCCGGTTGACAGAATGTGGGAGGTGACAGGGGTTGGCACCGTTCTTACCTGGAGGGAGGAACTTGTGGTCGCCAGCCAGTTGGTGGAAGAGTTCCCGCTTGAGGACGAGGCGACCCGCCTGCACCGACTGGATAGCGTTTCGCCGCGCCACTGGTGGACACAGCGTGCACGGCTCGTAGACGACCGGACAGCGCTCGATCTGCTGGGCGACCCCGGCTTCGACCTGCAGAAGGAATTATTGATCGCGCAGGCGGATGGTGATGCGGTGGGTTACGACTGGGTAGAGGGGCGCATGACGCTGGGAAGTGGAGGCGCTGCTTCGATAGAGGTCGAAAGGACGGGGGCTTCTCACCTGATTTTCAGGATAGAGAGCGATGAACCCGGCCTGCTTTTTGTCAGCGAGAACTACCTGCCTGGCTGGCAGGCGGAATGGGCGGGAGCGGATCGAACCTCGCAGCCCGCTGACCTGCCGATCGTGCGCGCCCACCAATCTTTCCTGGGCATACCGGTTCCCGCAGGCAGAGGAACACTGGACCTGTCCTACCGTCCCTTCAGCGTGCGCTGGGGCCTTGCCATTAGCGGCGCGAGCTGGATTATTCTCCTGTTGGCGCTGCGAAGCCCGTTAGCTGGGGGGTTTAGAATGACTTGGAGGCGTGGCCGGTCATTCGCCGAAAAGCAAAGAGCTTTTCTTTCCCAATCGTTTTCCCATGGAAGGGGGCAAGTCATGGCCTCGCGAATTCAGCAGGAATCGTGCAGCGCCAAGCGGATAAATCTGGCCGACAGGGAATTTCAAAGAATTACGGTATTGCTCATAATCCTCGTTGGATTTGCGCTACGCTTCTACCGTCTAGGAGGTCAGGAACTGAGCGACTTGGAAGCGTTTGCATATCAAATCAGCCGGTTGCCATTTCTGGCGCAATTCGGGGTTTTTCCTCAAATTCAAATCCCTTATATGGTTGGCAGCTTCTGGGTGCAGCACATTTGGCTTGGCGTAATAGGGACAAGCGAGTTTGCTGTGCGTTCGGCATCGGCTCTCTGTGGCACGATAGCTGTTCCATTAGCTTTCCGTCTGGCGACTGGATTACGGTTGAGCGCATTCACCACTCTAGCGGCGACACTGTTAGTGGCTGTGAATACGTACGCCGTCTGGGCCAGCCAGGATGTCTTACTTCAGACTCTCGGCTTGGTTCTCGCTACTTGCAGCGTGATCTTGGCATTGAGAATACTTAGCGGTAGGTCGAGCCGAAAAGACTTCTTCTCCTATGTAATCGTTACTGTGGTCGCCATTTACACTCAGTTTTTCGTCGTTCTTGCCTTTTTGATGCAGAACCTGTTTGTACTGTTTTTGCTGGCGCGTGAGCGGCGCCCGAGGCAAAGTGAAGAAGGGACGCGACTGAGTGGTCATGTCTTGAGAAGCTGGGCTTGGGCCCAGATCGCGATCGTGGCCCTGACCGCGGCGTCGTCGTTATTCGGCGTCTTGCCCAGGGTGGTTCCTCTTGGCTTGGAAGGCACTTACTGGAAGACTTGGGCATGGCTCAGGTGGATGTTTGGCCGCCTCACACTGGGAGAATATGTGCCGCATGTGACTTGGCAGAACGTTGCTTTCCTATTCTCGCTCGCCGTGGTGGCAGTTGCGGTGGCCAGCGCATTATTGACTGAAAGAAGAAAGACGGCTCAATATGAGAATGTCGACGAAGACTTGACAGACGTCGAAGGTGGGGAATCTTCAGAAAGCGAAGAAGCCGGTTTCCGTTTCAGAGGCCACTACGGCGTCGTCCTACTCCTGTTGTACCTGCTGGTTTCCCTTCTCCCGGTCTGGGTCGCCCCATTTTTCTGGTGGTCTCCGTTCTATTGGAGCTTTCATGCCATAGCGCTGCTGCCCTTATTGTTTCTTCTGGCCATTGGGTTCAAGAACATCGGAGATATTGTAGAGAGTCATTTGGGGTGGAGATGGAGAATCTGGGCGGAGGATTCCGAGGCAGTCGGCCGGTTCACCTTGGCGAAGATTCCGGTAGGGGGTGTGGCTGCAGTCTCTCTCCTTCTTCTAGTCGTCGCCGGCAATCTTTTCGCCTTACGAAATTATCACTTTGATCCAGAGTTTACGAAGTCGAGAGGAATGCGAGACCTGGCCGGACTCTTGGAGCGCTGGAGTGCAGGTCTCAGCCCGGCGAACATCCATTTTATTGAATCTGCAACTGGTTCTTCGCTCTGGTACTACTATACTGGAAGTGTTGAACACTCAGCCCTGCATTCGCTACCGGGAGAATCCAAGACTGCCGGGGAGAAGGTGAATGATCTTCTCAGTGATGGCGTACGAAGGATCATCCATACGGCCCCGTTAGAAGGAAACGATGAAACCAAGGAAAATTCTCGTCAAGCGCTTGCCCATTTTTACCAGCTGGCTGCGCAGGAGACGACAGGGCCATGGCTTGTTGAACTCTACGCACTGCCAGACCCCCAGGAATGGCGGCTTCTCGACGTCGAATTCGTAAACGGCTTGACTTTGGAACGCGCCCAGGTCAGCCCCAACTTTCCCCCTGCGGGCGGCAGACTAGTTGTTCATATGGAATGGAGCGGAGATCCGTCAACCTTAACTGGCGGGGAAAAGTTCTTCCTGCACCTGCTCGACGAGCCCGGGAACCTTGTTGCCCAGTGGGATCCTGAACTCCGAATGGACAGTTCGCAGGTTCTCGTAAGTGCGGCCATGCCGATTCCGGCGACGCTTCCGCCTGGCTCTTTGCGGCTTGTTGCCGGCCTTTACGATGTAACCATCGATGGCGCGCCGCGGATTCTGACGCAGTCCGGGGAAGACTCTCTGCAGCTGGCTTACTTTCACGTTTCAGATTGCGATGTCTGTGGGCGATGACCCGCCTCACCGTACTCGAAGTCCGGCTCAACACGAAACAGGTTATGGCACCTCAATGGCCAAGAATGGTCTTGTCGAAGGACACCTAAGGACATTGACCGCCAGCGTTGAAACATTTCAAGGCGTTGTTGAAAGGACCTTCTTGCAGATCTTCGTGACCTTGGTACTCTTGGAGGAGTGGAACGCGGCGAAAGGAGCCCAACATGCTCTCTGAGTCGCGCGGGGGACCAAGAGTGGAGACTGTGTTGGTCGGCCTGTTGCTGGGCTTATTTTTGTTGACAGGCATTGCCTACAGTCTGGTCGTTCCACCTTTTGAGACACCCGACGAGATCTACCACTATGCCTTTGCGCGGCATCTGGCCGCGGGCAACGGGCTCCCTGTGCAGGGCCCGGAGATAACGGGACCCTGGGAACAGGAAGGCAGTCAGCCGCCGCTCTACTATGCTTTGGTAGGGCTGGCGACGGCAGGTATAGATCAGAGCGGGCTCGATGCGTTCGCGGTACGCAACCCCAGGGCGAATCTTGGCAATCCACATCAACCCGGCAACAAGAACTTCATGCTCTTCAGCGCACAGAGCAGACCTCTGCAGGGCGTTGATCTGGCGTTACGCGTTGGTCGCTGGATTTCGGTAGTACTCGGCACGTTTACAGTCTTGCTTACGTACCTGCTTTCCCGGCATACATTTCCGACGGACCGTTGGTCGCGGCTGCTGGCAACCGCCCTGGTTGCGACCATTCCGCAGTTTACATTTATCAGCGCAAGCCTTTCCAATGACAACATGATAACCATGGTAAGCGCGGCGGCGCTGGTATACATGGCGGTGCTGGCCAGGCGCGACCGAGGCCGGGGATTACTCTGGTGGCATTGGGCGGGACTTGGCCTACTGTTGGGGCTGGCAGCCTTGAGCAAGCTGCAAGGGTTGGGTCTCTTACCTCTTACGGCCTTCACTTTTCTATTTTTGGCTGCGAGGCAGAAAGCATGGCGAACGGCTCTGAATGGAGGACTTCTCGTCGGTGGGACCGTGCTGCTTGTCGCCGGCTGGTGGTATGCCCGGAATGTGCTCCTCTATGGAGATCCTTTCGGCACCGAGAATTTGCTCAGCGTCACCGGGTTGCGGGTGGAGCCTGCGACTTTACAGAGCATAGTTGGTGAGCTGCGAGGTCTGCAGATGTCCTTTTGGGGCATTTTCGGGTGGTTTAGCATTCTCCTTCCTTCTTGGACTTATAGCCTTTTCGAACTGTTGTCCGTTCTGGCCGCGACGGGGGCCGTCCTAGCCTGGCTGCGGACGCGGCGGACAGCCGAGGGAGCGGCGGGGCTGCAAGAACAGAAAGACGACGCTATGGGCATTGTATGGATATGGATAGTTATTTCGCTAGCACTTCTTGCCGGTTGGATTTCCGTGGCACAGGGCTCGCAGGGACGGCTGCTCTTTCCGGCCATCAGTGCACTGGCCGTAGCGGCCGTGTACGGACTCCGATTCTGGGCCGGATTCCTGCCCCGGTTTGGACGCACGGCGCTGGGGCTGGTTGTACCGGTGGGCCTTTGGTGCTGCTCGGTCTATGCTCTAGTCGATTTGCTGCCCGAGTCGTACGGGTTGGGCGGCATGGCCAATGCGGTTGAAGCTGTGCCGGCAGACGCACAGCCGATAGGGAAAGTGTACGGAGACGGGGTGGAATTGGTTGCGGCCCGTTTTCCCGAGCCTGGCTCGCTAAGCGGCGAAGAAGCCGCGGTTACACTCTACTTTCGCACGCAGAAGGAACAGATACGGGACCTCGAATTATTCATACACTTGTTGGACCCAAACAGCATGCAGATTGGGAATGTGACCACGCATCCTGGCTGGGGTGTTCGGCCTCTTACACTTTGGAAGCCAGGCACTTTGTATGAGGACACTTACGTGATCCCGTTAGACCGCGCGCCTGCTGTGGCCCGACTGTATGTAGGTTTTGTCGATCCGGAATCCACAGCCTTGGAAAGCGAGGGACTGCTACCGGTGGCCGGTGGAGGTCCTCGGATCGAGAGCCGCGTTGTCTGGACTCACTACGAACAGCTGGAGCCGTTGGCGGTAGAGTACGATAGCGGCATCGCTCTTGCAGGGGTCGCACTGGGTCAGGAGGAAGTCCAACTCTCGGTCAAGCAATTGTCAGATCTGGATCGCCTCAAACCGATGTGGGTTGCAATGCGATTTCGTGAGCTCGTGGATTCTGAAATCAGCTACGCGACCTCGCTCAGGCTCTATCCGGTGGAGCAGGACGGTGGCTGGAGCTATCAGGAAGATACGGAGTTGTGGAAACCTGAACATTCGACACTGCAGCCTGGGGCATCTGCCCAGCCTTTGGACACGCTCGTCCGCCTGGTTTTCCCGCCCGATCTCCCCGCGGGCGAGTACGAGCTGCGTCTGGTCGTCTACGATGTCGAGACTCTCGAGCCGGTAGTACGGGTTGGCGTCTGGGAGCCGGAGCTTCTGCTAGCACGCTTACTGCTGAAGTAAGACGATGTTATTTCCAGTGGGCTCATTACCCGTACATCAAGGGGGATTCGTCTGTTAACCTCCGAACGTTGCCAGTCGCCGCCCAGCTTCGTGCAATGTCTCAAGCCGTTTGGCAAAGGCAAACCGTATTATCCCCTCGCCGTACTTTTCACGGTCGCGTGTATAGAAGTTGATACCGGCAACGGAAGCCACGCCAACCTCGGTCGTCAGCCAGCGGGCGAAGCGGTGCGAGTCCCACTCTGCCTGCGGCGCGGCAATGCCGGTGTAGTCCGCCATTGTATAGTATGAGCCTTCAGGCCTGACCGGGCGGAAGCCGGCATTTTGCAACATAGCCAGCATTAACTCTCGGCGCTCGCCATAGTCCTCACGCATTTGCGACCAGTAGTCGCTCGGCTGATCGAGGGCGACGGCGGCGGCGGCCTGCAATGGTGTAGGCGCGCAGATCGTCGAGTAGTCGTGGACGGTGCGGATGGCAGCGGCCAGGGGTTCGCGGGCTATCACGTAGCCCAATCGCCAGCCTGTGACCGCGAAGCTCTTGCCCAGCCCGCCGATGGTAACTGTGCGTTCAATGAGACCTTCCCGGCTGCCGGGCGAAGTGTGAATGTGATCGTCGTAGAGAATGCGATCGTAGATTTCGTCGGTGATGAGGATGAGGTCATGGCGGTTGGTAAAGTCGACCAGAACTTGCATTTCTTCGTCATCGAAAACACGGCCGGTTGGGTTGTGGGGCGTATTGAGAAGCAGGGCACGGGTCCGAGGGGTGACCGCGGCTTCCAGGCGGTCAGCGTCGATCCTGTAGTCGGGCGCTTCCAGGACTACCGGCACTGCCACGGCGTCGGCCAACAGCGCTGACGGGCGAAAGTTCTCGTGCCCTGGCTCGAGGATGATCAGTTCGTCGCCAGGGTTGAGCAGGGCAAGGAGCGTGGTGGTAATTCCTTCGGTCACACCGCAAACGACACAGATGTGAACGTCGGGGTCTACTGTCCAGCCCAGTTGGCCCGTATACTGTTCCGACAAGGCCTGTCGCAGGGGAGGATAGCCCCATGTAACTGTGTACTGGTTGGCCGTGCCGCGGATCGCCTCAATTGCGGCATTGACAATTGCTTCAGGCGGGTCGAAATCAGGGAAGCCCTGGCTCAAGTTTATGGCATCGTGTTGCATTGCCAGCCGGGTCATTTCGCGGATCATTGACTGGTTGAAGTTGGTTGTGCGGGTGGCTGGGTACACTGAAAGTCTCGCTGATCGTGTGGTATTGGGTACAGAATAGTCGCTGGAATTCTACTCGAATCCTATGCATGTGGCAACGCATGGGGGTCCTTGGCAGTAATTATGAAGACCACAATTATTGACAAGTCGATTGCCGAGCCTCCCGATCCAGCCTCTAAGTTTGACATTCACCCAGCGTTATAGTATCTTCCCGTCCAACCACCTCTTAGCTCGGCTTGGAGTCTTGTCAAGCCTAGATCCCCACTGTGCTCCTTCTATCCTGGTTGAAATTGGAGCGGTTGATGGCGACCTTTCAGGAAAACATTGCCACTTTATCTACGCGAAAGCAGAAAAGGAATTGGTATCACCTGAACGGGGAGGAGCGGCTGGCGTGGTTGCTAGTCTTGCCCTGGATCATTGGATTCCTTGCTTTTCAACTGGGGCCGATGCTGGCTTCTCTGGGTCTTTCCCTGACAGAATGGCGCATGTTCACGCCGCCAAAGTTCATCGGGCTGGGCAATTACATTGAGATGGCCGCCGATGATCCCAACTTCTTTCAGGCATTCAAGGTAACCACAATATACTCCGTAACTTCCGTGCCCTTACGCATCATGCTGGGCGTCTTGGTGGCACTGCTTTTGAACGCCAAAGTACGGGGTTTGGCATTCATTCGCACCGTGTACTATCTGCCGGCAACGGTCAGCGGCGTGGCGGTGGCGATGGTGTGGCTACTGATTCTCAACGGTGATTTTGGGCTATTGAACCGCGCACTCAGTCTCATTGGTATCGAGGGACCCTACTGGCTGACGGACACTCGTACCGTGCTGGCCTCCTTTGTGTTGATGAGTCTTTGGGGCGTCGGCGCCGGCATCATCATATATTTGGCTGGTCTGCAGGGTGTGCCGAACGAACTCTATGAAGCCGCCGAGGTCGATGGGGCCAGCGATTGGGTGCAGTTCTGGAAGATCACACTGCCGATGATTTCACCTGTTCTCTTTTTTCAACTGGTCATCGGCATGATTGACGCGCTGCAGGAGTTCGCCGGCCCGTTCATCATGACGCAGGGCGGCCCCGGAAATGCCAGCCTGTTTGTCATGCTGTATTTGTTCAGAAACGGCTTCGAGTTCTTCCGAATGGGCTATGCATCCGGGTTAGCCTGGGTATTGTTCGTCTACATCATGGTGTTGACCTTGCTGATAATCCGCTCTTCCGCGGTCTGGGTCTACTACGAAGGCGAAGTGAGGGAAGCTGAATAATGGTCCTGCGATACATCCGCGAGAGCCAGCGCCGAAGCCTTGCTTTCAAGATGTCGTTTATTTACGCCATCCTGGTGATCGGCATGGTGGTTGTTCTGATGCCATTTCTGTGGATGGTCTCCACTTCTCTGAAGACGCCCGCGGCTGTCTTTAAGATTCCGACTGTATGGATCCCTAATCCGATAGTCTGGGCGAACTATCCCAACGCGTTGACTATCCTGCCTTTTGGGCGGTTCATTCTGAATACGGCCCAGATCACTGCTTTGGCGGTAGTAGGGGCGACGCTCTCCGGCTCTTTGGCGGCATTTGCTTTTGCCCGATTGCGTTGGCGCGGCCGCAACTTCATGTTTGTACTGGTTCTGACGACTCTGATGCTGCCTTTTCAGGTCATAATGATTCCCCAGTTCATTCTGTTTCGTGAACTAAAGTGGCTGGATACTTATCTCCCGCTCGTTGTTCCAGCATTTTTTGGGGGCAGCGCCTTTAACATCTTCCTGTTGCGGCAGTATTTCATGACCATTTCTCCCGAACTTGACGATGCCGCCATCATCGACGGTTGCAGCCGTTTCGGTGTCTACTGGAGAATTATTCTTCCCCTGTCCAAGGCCGCATTGATGACGGTCGTCATATTCATCGTGCAGAATCGCTGGCAAAGTTTTCTTGTGCCTCTCATCTATCTGTTCGACCAGAAAAAATACACTTTGGCTCTGGGTTTGCGCCTGTTCCAGGACCAATATACTGTCGAATGGGAGATGATGATGGCGGCGGCAACGGTTACTATGGTTCCGGTGCTGCTTGTCTTTTACTTTGGACAGCGTTTTTTCATTCAAGGTGTCGTGTTTACAGGCGTAAAGGGGTAAAGCAGTTGCAGTCAGCAGACTTTCACACTTTTATTCACTACGATATAGGAGAGGAAAGAATGTCGAATCAGATTAGCCGTCGAAGATTTCTCCGTAACGCGGGGTTGGGTGCTGGTTCCATGGTGGCACTAGCCGCTTGTCAGCAAATGCCGGCAGGGTCAGCCGAGGGTGACAGTGGCGCCGGCGCAGGGCAAGCAATGGAGCCGGTGACGATTACGTCAATGACATGGGCTTGGGGCGACTTGATGGATGAACTGGCGGCAGTATTTGCCGAACAGAACGGTGGCGCAATCAGTGTCGAGGGGCAACCTCTGGGCTGGGGAGATTATTGGACTAAGCTGAACACGCTCTACGCGTCCGGCTCGCCGCCCGATGCCGCGTGGACACATACTGCCTGGGTGCGGCCCCACGCCGTACTTGGTGTGATCGAAGACTTGAATCCCCGCATTGACGCTACGCCCGAATTCCCGGATGACTGGTACAGTTCGGTGTGGGGACTGTTTACTTTCGATGGCGGTCAGTACGGGAGTAGTTGGGATGTGGGCGTACAGGGCATATGGTACAACCGCAATCTTCATGAAGAGGCCGGACTGTCTGGACCAGGTGTAGGCACAACATATGCCGACTTGCTGGAGTCCAGCCTAACCTTGACAACGGACCGAGGCGGGAACCACCCCCAGGATGACGGATTCAACAAGCGGGAGGTGACAGTCTGGGGAATGTCAAACATGGTGGACAATTGGGTCAACGAGATTCGCCCGCAGGCGGTTGCGTGGGGAACGGACATCTTTAATGAAGACGAAACCGAGTGTATCGTCAACTCTGAAGCAACAATGGAGTTTCTCAACTGGTATCTGGACGCCATTCAGACACACAATGTTCATCCTTCGGCCGACTTGATCGAGGGTTTGGGCAATTTGTTCGTATCGGGCAGTTCGGCCATGATTTCGTCCTTCCCCGGCATCATCGACCAGTTCGACGGTTCATTCGTGTGGGAGATCTCGCCGTACCCGATGGGAGGCCCCAACGGCGTTCACACTCTCAATGTCGGCGGGTCCGCGTTCTCAATCCCCAGCGAGAGCCCGCACCCTGAAGAGGCGTGGGAGTGGGTTAAGTTCAACGCGACCGACGAGGCGCACAGCCACTGGGCAAAGAGGGGCATCATTAACGCCCGCCGCTCGACGTCCAAGTATGTGCTGGATCAGATCGACGTGCCCGATACATTTGTAGAGTTCTACATGGACCGCATCGACGAATTTGGTGTACCGGTGTGGCAACACAAGAGCCGGGCGCAGATCAACACGGCGCTTACGTCCGCGTTTGAGTTGGTCTGGCTGGGCGACCGCACAGTTGAGGAAGCCGCCAACGCGGTCAAGCCAGAGGTAGATGAACTGTTGGCCGACGCTTGATCCTGGCCGCGATTCTTAGCCTGGCCGCAGTCAGAACGTTGGAGGGAAGCCGTTCCTTATGCGATTGACAGAGCAGCAATTCAGCAAACCAGT
>JGIcombinedJ30088_10003909_pt1 | contig 13550 bp, 8 predicted proteins | sample PinacodermPK_FD_30088 | JGI IMG/M metagenome (IMG submission 30088)
TGCCGGTTTTTCCAAGAAGGAAAAGTATCTTAACAGGGAACTTTCCTGGCTTGATTTTAACCTGCGGGTCCTCGAGACGGCGGCGAACAAGAAGGTTCCACTCCTTGAGAGGGTGCGCTTTCTCTCCATCTCCGCTAGCAACCTCGATGAGTTCTACATGGTCAGGGTGGCAGGTCTTGCGGGACAGGTTATGGAGGGAGTTACAGATCGCAGCAAAGACGGCCTTACCGCGTCGCAGCANCTTGAGGCCATAAGGGAGAAGGTGCATTTCCTGCTTGACAGCCAGTACGAGTGCGAAAAGGAACTGTTTTCCCTATGCAGGAAGGCCAAGATCAAGATTACAACTCCCGAGAAACTCAACCGCTCAGGCGCCAGATGGCTTTCCGAGTGGTTCTCGAAAAAGCTTTTTCCGGTTCTTACCCCGCTTGCCATAGACCCGGCGCATCCGTTTCCCTTTATACAGAGCGGAAGCCTTGTGTGCGCCGTGCAGCTAAGTCGTGCCGAGGACGGAAAGCGTATGAAGGGTCTCATACTGCTGCCCTCCCAGGTGGAGCGCTTCATAAAGGTTCCGGAAGGAAAGAAAATCCATCTTGTCCCGGTCGAGAAGATAATCGAGCATAACATGAAATCCCTTTTCCCGGGTTTTGAAGTCGAAGACCANGGGCTTTTCCAAATTACCCGAGACAGCCTTTTAGAGATAGACGAGGACGCAGAAGATCTGGTCGAGACGTTTGAAACTGCGCTTAAACGCCGCAGGGGAGGGTCCGTGATCAGGGTTGACGTCAATGCGGACATGCCGAATTCGATCGTCGATTTCGTAATGGACAAGCTTGAGGCCGAAGACGCGCATTTTTTCAGAATCAAGGGGATGCTCGGGCTTGAGAACGTGAAACAGATAATACTGGATGAGCGAAGCGACCTTCTTTACAAGCGTATGAATATCCGCTACCCCGAGAGGGTAAGGGAATTCGGAGGCGACGTGATAGCGGCCATACAGCAGAAGGATTTCGTCGTTCACCATCCCTACGAGAGTTTCGACGTCGTCGTTGAGTTCCTCAAGCAGGCAGCCGAGGATCCGGCGGTCGTTGCGATCAAGCAGACGCTTTACCGCACCTCGGAAGACTCCCCGATAGTGAAAAGGCTCATAGAAGCNGCCGAGGCCGGAAAATCCGTAACTGCCATGGTGGAGCTCAAGGCCCGCTTCGATGAGGAGGCCAACATCCGCTGGGCGCAACGCCTNGAGGATGCGGGAGTCCAGGTCGTGTTCGGATTCATCGACCTTAAAACACACGCCAAGGTATCACTGGTAGTGAGAAGGGAAGGTTCCGACATCCGTACCTACACCCACTTCGGCACCGGCAACTATCACCCCATAAACGCCAAGATATACACGGATCTCAGCTACTTCACGGCCGACGAGGCGCTCGGCCGCGACGCCGCCAAGCTTTTTAACTACATGACCGGCTACGCCACTCCGAAGAAGATGGAGAGGATATTTTTCTCTCCCGTCACGATGCGCCCGAAGGTGCTTGAGCTTATAAGGGATGAGATGGACCACGCGAAGGCCGGCCGCCCCGCGGTGATATGGGCCAAGATGAATTCCCTTGTGGACAGCAAGATAATAGACGCGCTTTACGCGGCGAGTTGCGCGGGGGTAAGAATTGAGCTTTTCGTTCGGGGAATATGCTGCCTGAGGCCCGGGGTGCCGGGGCTTTCTGAGAACATCAGGGTAAAAAGCATCGTGGGGCGTTTCCTCGAGCACAGCAGGGTCATCTGCTTCGGCGCCGGGGAGGGGCTTCCNTCNAATGCCTGNAAGGTCCTCATCTCGTCTGCCGACTGGATGCCCCGTAATCTTGACCGCAGGGTGGAGTCGCTTGTTCCAATTGAAAACGCCACGGTGAAAAAGCAGCTTGTTGAGCAGGTGATGGTTGCTAACCTAAATGATGTCGCAAACAGCTGGGAGATGCTCCCTGATGGTTCTTTCCGCAAACTAAAAAGAGATTCGGACAGTTTTTCGGCTCATAAATACTTTATGACCAACCCCAGTCTTTCAGGAAGAGGNAAAGCGCTTGCCAAATCCCGGCCGCAAATGCCGGCTGAGTTTGTGCAGGAATAACTCTATGACAGAATTTTCTTCCTCCGCCGCGCCCTTCGGCAAGGTCGGAACCGCGGCCGTAATAGATGTAGGATCGAATTCCATACGTCTTGTGATCTACAAGGGCCCGAGGCGCGCCCCGCTTCCAATACTTGATGAGAAGGTTTCCTGCGGCTTGGGGCGCGGGATGGACTCTCGGGGCAGGATGTCTCCGCAGAGCATGGATCTCGCCCTGCGAACTGTAAGCCGCTTTGTCGATATCGCGCGCTCGATGAAGGTTTCCGGAATAAAGGCGGTTGCCACCGCCGCGGTGAGAAACGCCGCAAACGGCTCNGACTTCAAAGANGCTGTTGAGCAGCAATGCGGGATTTCACTTCGGGTGCTCTCNGGCATGGACGAGGCAAGGCTTTCCGCGCTCGGTACTCTCTGCGCCATTCCTGACGCTGACGGCGTAATGGGGGATATAGGCGGCGGAAGCCTTGAGTTGGTAGAGATTTGCGAAGGGGAATTAGGAAACCACGCCACGTTACCGCTTGGCACGATCCCGCTTCTTGAAAGCGGCCTGAGTCCCGTAAAGGCCCGAAAGAAACTGATTGTCCCCCTCCTTGACGAGCTTCCTTGGCTTGAGAACGCGAAAAAGAAAACCTTTCTACGCCGTCGGGGGTTCGTGGAGAGCTCTTGCTAAAAAACACATGGAATCTGAGGATTATCCGCTTCGCATAGTTCACGGCTACAGTCTTTCGAGATCCAAGGCGGTTGAGATGTCCCGGGAGATAGCCGAGATGTCTTCGGGTTCGCTTCAGGATCTCTGGACCCTGGGGCGAAACAGGGTGGAGTCCGCTCCCTACGCCGCCACGCTTATGAAGAGTCTTCTGAAAAAAACGGGCGTTAACAACCTCATGTTCTGCACGTACGGGCTTCGGGAGGGATGTATATACGACGATCTTTCCCCGGAGCAGAGTTCTCTNGATCCGCTGGTTGTCATGTGCGAGGAAATCGCCCTTAAGATGGGAAGATCCGTTCGGGACGGCAAGGCTTTCTGCAAGTGGATAGAGGNGGCAATTCCNGATAAATACGCNGGAGACTCGAGGCTNAGGCTCGCCGCATGCCATCTCTCGGACATAGGAATTTCCGAGCATCCGGAATACCGGGCGGAGCAGGTGTTTTTAAGGATACTGCGGATGCCGCTTGTGGGAATCACTCATCCGGAGAGGGTGAAGGTAGCTCTCTCAGTGTCTTCAAGACACGCGGCGATAGGAAACCTGATCCGCCGCTGGGAAGTTTCCGGGTTTCTTTCCAATGATGATGTGGAGGAAGCCAGGGTTACGGGGCTTGCGCTTCGCCTGGCCTACACGGTCTCGGGAGGGGTGGCGCGGATTCTTGAGAGCACCAGGCTTGAGAGGACCGGAGAAAAGCTTGCTTTGCATATGCCTGACCAGATTCCTCACCCGGAAACCGTCGGTCGCCGTTTAGGAGCCCTTGCCAAGGCTGTCGGATGCGATTACGAGACGATCGCGCGCGGGGGCGAAGAGGAGTTGTTTAGTAGGGCGGCGAAATTTACTTAGGAGTCTCGTTTTATCTGCTGTGCTGCCCCGCGATTAGAAAAGAGTTTTCTGTTTCTCCGTTTGATTCTATTTTAGCTTCTTAGGAAAAGCCTTGACGTTGCTTACAAGCAACGCCACTTCGGATTTCAAGGGGAGCGGTTTATATGTTTGTTATAACTTCCTGTTCAATAAATTGTCTTAATTCCTCAATGGAGAAAACTCCCAATTCCTGCCAAGCAGATCGTATGCCTATCCGACGGGTTATTTTTTCCAGATTTTTTCCTATAAACAAATGTCCGTATTCCCATTTGTTTGCCAAGTCGGACAAAGCCCAGATTAGCGCGACACGTACTTTTGAATCGCCGAGAACCGAGTTTCTTGATACGACGAGCATGATGAGCTTTTCCCAGTAGTCCTGAGAAATGGATAAAGTTTTGTATACATTGTTATGTTTTGCAGATGTATTCTGACAAACTTCTTCACTTAAATNCCCCCGCCACCATGCCCTTGCGAAGGAGCAATTGACATATACGCTTCTGTTTCCCCTAGCTTCAGGAAGTCCGCTCATGCGTCGGAGGGTTGTTCGTACAATTCTGTCTAATTCCGTTTTGTTTTCCTGTTTTAATGCTTGGTCAATACGTTCCAATCCGCTACTCTGAGAACTCCCGTTAGCTGCAAGGAAACTTGCCTCAATCATGTCTGCTTTAATATGCCTTAAAGTAACCATTGCCCAGAATGTTACGCGGCATGCGTTTGCGGGAGGTATCCCTTTCAGAAGAGCAAACAACTGCTGTTCTATTATTTTCGGGGATTCTTTAAATTCGGATTCTGTCAATCTTTCATTCAGGCAAGGTGTTTCCTCTCCTTCCGTTATTTTGATTTTGCTTTCTATGTATTTAAGAAAAGACTTTTTGTCTCGCAAGGAAGACACAAAGCTTTTCTGGAAGGGGCCGCCTTTTTCTTTTAACAGACTCTTTCTCAGAGCTGTATAGGCTCCATCATCAAATTCTTGATATTGCATTATTCAGCTTCCAGATCGTTTTCGTTTGGCACCTCGAGCGGATAAAGAGACGTTGCGACTTTTTCAGGGGCAAAATCATCGTCGGACCAGTGTGAAAGTCCTTTTTTCTCAAGCTCGTTTGTGAGCGCCACAAGGTTTCTGTAGATTTCCCAGCTTTTGGAGTTTTCGTCCTCTTCCGGTTTTAATCCATATTCTTTTGACAAGATTTCAAGACACCGGCTTGCTACGTGCACCAGAATACTCCTTCGAAGATAGGAGAATTGATAACTTTGAATGAGCTTAAAGAGGTCTTCGGCGACATTAAGATTGAAGTAGAATCCATCTTCGGCACATGGTTTGACTTCAAAAGAGCCCGGTTTCATTTCAGGGGTGTTGCTTACTTTTATCAACTGACTTAAAGAGGAAGAAGTTCTTCTATATTCTCCTCTTGCGAGCCTTGCCCCTTTAGGTATGACCACCTCTGCGCCTTGCCATATTTCCGCCACTCCGTCGTTCTGTCCGAAAATATGTTTTATTTCCTCAAGGCAGATGACAACGGGGCACAGCATCGGGGGTTCGCCCACTATTTTCAATTCCCACTTTACGGTTTGTTTCGGGCTGTCCGACAAATGGAGCTTTCGATAACTCGTTAAAGGTACCGAGACCAGACATCCGAACTTTGCTTTTCTCCCATCTATCAGTCTCTGGAGGAATGGGGCGTTTGTTATCCGATGGGTAATTTCGACGGATATGACTTCGGAAGTTTCGAAATTGACATCATATTCTCCGTCCGGAAAGGAAAAATTTCCGGCTTCTATTGAAGGATATGGAAGTGCGCGTACGAGAGAACTAACTTTAGACATTGTCGTTTTTGTTGATACTAGTGGCGGCGCGACGAATCAGTTCGGCCTTAAGAGCCACTGTAGAAAAACCAGACACTTCAATGTCCTGAGGTAACACGAAATCAAAATCAAGTCTCAGGTTCTGACCAAGAGACAAAGCGCCTAGCCTGATGCCGAGGACTCTGTCATTTTCATCTCTCATCAGGCGTTTGCCAGATACATCCTTTCCGTTCAGTTTTACATTTTTCAGGCTGACAAATCCCTCGGACCTTGAATCATCGCAACTGTTATCCAGATTTTCGTCCAGAATAAACCGGATTTCACTTTCCGGCACTTTGTTCTCAGGTTTCAGATCAACGCTATAAGAACGTTGTCCCTTCGGTACGAAAATAGCTCCGAACGGAACACCGCTGCCCGATTTTCTGAATGTTCCCCGTCCCCCCCCTCCGTTGCCGTTTTTCCCGCCTTTTCCTCGTCCTTTTTTATCGGGTCCGGGACCGTCTTCATTTTCGTCCTTACCCTCGTCGTTGCGTCTCGGGACTCTTCTGAATTCTTCGAAAGCGCCTGCAGAAGCGAGGCGACGCCCTCCCTGAGCAATGCCGTGTGAGTCAATGCTTAATATGTCTTGTATTGAAAATGTTTTATGGTCAAGCTTTGGAACCGAATCTGTCAGAGCATCGCTGATTTTGCTCATGGCTTGTTCAAGATCTCGTTTTTCAGAATTGTCCAGCCACTTTTTTGCGTCCAGGTGGTTGTGAAGAGGCCCCTCCGATTTGCGCACCAAACGGTGAATTTCATCACCGTCTTCGGCTTTCAGCATTACCAAGCAGTGAAAAGGAGCGTGTTCCGAGAACTTGTTGACGTCAAGTCGAGGCAGTTTGCTGGTTATCCACATTCCGTTGCGGCACAGGTCTATTCGGGACCTGCCGTTCTCTGGCAATGTTCGAAGCTTGACAGTTATTTTGCCGATGCCCGTATCCAGAAGCATTTCTTTTCCATCAATAATGGTTTTGTAAGCTTCAAAGGCTCTGGAACCGGACAGGAATTTGCTGGATGTTCTTTTCTCTGATTCGAATTTGGACAGAAAATCATAAATGTTTTTTTCGTCGAGAGCTAAAGGTTCACCCTGATCCTTGGCTAACTCGATTCGAATCTCGCCTTGATGTATTGCGGCGAAAAAATTGCACGCTGCCGCTTTGGAGATCATATCCCAGAGAGAACTGTTTCCATCCTCTCTGAAATTGTTGAAACCGGGAACGATAACTACAGTTCCGCTTTCTCGTTTCCATTCGTTTTTTATCCAGAGAAGCTTCTTGGAAATAAAATCGGGAACTTGTTCGTTTTTCGGAAAGACGAAAGGCTCGTACAAATCTTCTCTGTTCTCAATCGTGAAATAACCATCCTTGCTGGTGCGTTTTTTCTCTTGTGATTCAAAGGATGCCAGTACGGCGTGACCGGAACCTGTCATCATGCCGGATACGAGTCCACCATAAAGAACATATCTCAGGTCCGAAGCTGGCAGTACTGTCAGGTGACCATTTCCCACGGCCCCAGTCCCCACATTTTCTTTGACGCTGAAACCATCTGACAAAAGAGCGGTCATTCTCTTGTTGTTGAGGCCTATTCCGTTATCAAGAACGAACAGCACCTGACATTTCTTTTTTTTAAGGCAGTTCGATATAGCGTTAACGACACCGTTCGCCTGATCTGGNAGCATACCATTCTGCGCTTTTTTCTGGGAATCTACGGCCCTGTTAAACGCATCCTTGTAAGATTCTATTCCCGGGATTTTGTCTACTGAATACTGTTTGATTTCAAACCGTACAACAGACGGCTTTATATCTGCTTCACGGCCTGCATCCAGCGAATTCTGCAACAGTTCCCTTACGATTGCGGTTGGATTAAGATCGCTGAAGCCTGCTAGGCCCGCAGAAGTAAAGCCCGACATATCTCCGGGGCTGAAATTAAGTCGCGGGGTTCCTGATCTTTTGCGACCAGTCATGGTCTATTCCAAGTCTCCTTTATCGAGCAAAACATCAATTCTACTCATAACTTCCCCTGCGCGCGAATCAAGAAATTCTCGAAACGCTTTTTCTATCGCATTTTTGTCCTTCGGGTCTATGTCTTTGTCCTTGACCGGCAGAAGGTGTTTATGGTTAAGCAGGTGAGTTTTCAGACGCTTCTTTATTTCCTCTTCTGGCTTCTTGCACCCTGATTCTTTGATTGCCTTCCGAAGAAAATCTCCCGGAAGCAGTTTTGCCCATTCCTTGTTCGTTTGCGGGTCGAGAAGCATGCAGTTGAGAGCGATATCGGATTTGATTCCCAATTTTCTCAGTACAGAGGCGGGAAAGATATGATGGAAATCTATGTCTTCTCTTTTCGCCAAGTTTCTGCTCGACGCTATATCTTTTGCGCCCCCGAGCGAACAGGCGCTCAATATTCCTCTGCTGAGTATTCTTTTTGATTTGGGCCAACCTTCAGTTTTGATTGTTTCTTTGTCAGGTTTGCCGGATTTGAAAATTCTTATGTTTTCTTCATCCTTCCCCGTTTTTATGTAGGCTGACAAATCGTCGTAATCTTCCTTCAAGCGATGGTTGGCCTGTTTCTGATAACGGTCTGACAGGAAAGCCCACCATAAGTATTTCTTTACGATCCTCAGGGCGCGGGCGTGTTTGGGTCCTGTTTTCGGGATGTGCTGATAGAGGGCAGGGAGCACGCGAAGAGGGACGGTGGTCGGCAGCCTTTTGCCGGTGCAAATGCACAGTTCGTTAAGACGTTCAACCGTCCACTTAATGCCTTCAACGATCTTTGGCCATTGAAGCGACAGGTTCTTGAAGTCAAGGGTTTTGTACTGTCCGTAAGTGGGCACCTTTCCAGACATCACGCAGTAAATTTTAAGAACAAGATCGCCTATATCGGCATCCAGATTTTCAATTTCCGGGATTTTCTTTTTTAACTCATCAGCTTTTTCTGTGAGGGATTCCTCAGTTTCGCTTTCCATCTGGGCAACAGCGATGTCGTAAGCGGTCAGTTTCACGGACGAGGTGTTGGTTTCAATGAAAATGTCAATTGCGTCTTCTTCCGACGTATCAGTCGGCAGGAGAAAATAAGGAATATCTTCCGAGCTGAATTTTCCTCTCATGCTGTCGCAGAATGTTTCGAGATCGGTTTCCTCTTCATAATTCAAACCAAGTTCCTTGATCCACTCTTTACGTTGTCTCAGTCCTTTTTCATCAGGCGACAATATCTTCAGGGGGATCAGTTTTTCTTTAAACTCCTTTACGGGGTTCCCTATCACGTTTTTAAGTTTTCCTGTTCTTGGAAAGGATTTGATCTCCTCGTAACGAAAGCCTTTCTCAAACTTGACGTAGAAAGTCTGGTTTTCGTAATTATCGTTGAAAGTTCTCCAAAGAGCTGTCAGTCGTTGCTGTCCATCCAGCAGTTGCTCCGTGCATTTGTCTCCTTTTTCTGGGGCCCCTTTCAGTGGTCGCGATTTAAATGGCGGAGAACCGGCGTTTACCTGAAGCACGAGAAAGACGCCTAAAGGTTTTTTTTGAAGAATCGCCGTGAAGAAGCGCTCTACAAGGCTCTGGGGCCAGACTTCGTCCCGCTGAAACCGGGGCAATTGAATCTGTCCGTTCTCCACGCATTGCATCCATTCTTTTATTGTTCTTGGGGTAGTTTTCATATTTTTCTCCTCAGTAGCCGGCGGCTTCTGTCAGGCACTCGGCCGCATAGTTGATTTCATGTTTCTGGTTGAATCGTCCCACACTTATTCTCACCCCGCTGCTAGCGATGTCATCGCTTAAACCCAAGGCTGTTAAAACATGAGATGGTTCAGCTGTTTGTGATGAGCAGGCCGAACCCGTGGAGATCGCTATTCTGCTCCCTACGCGGTCCACGATTTCCTCTCCCGAAACGCCGGGAAACCCGACATTGAGGTTTCCTGGAAGGCGAGTCTCGGTGTGCCCGAAAAGCAGCAGTCCGGGAATTTTGCGGGCAAGATGCTCAAACATTGTATTGGACAGGTGCTTGCAGTGTTCCATGTCGCGATCAAGGTCGGTTTGTGCTATACGGCTGGCTTCGCCAAATCCTACCACAAGAGGTGTTGGAATCGTGCCCGGACTTAATCCGTTTTCTTGGTTCCCCCCAGTTAACAGAGGTTGCAAGCAAGGCAGTCTACCCCATTTTACATATGTTGCGCCTATTCCTTTCGGTCCGTAATATTTATGGGCTGAAAAACTCATGAAATCAACCCGAAGTTTGCGAACATCAACTGGTATTTTCCCGACTGCCTGAGTTGCGTCCGTGTGAAAATATGCTCCAACTCGTTGGCAGATTTCCGCAATCTCCGATATTGGCTGAATGACACCGATTTCGTTGTTCGCCAGCATGACAGATACAAGCAGTGTCTTCTTGTTGATTTTCTTTTTCAGCTGGCCAAGATCTACAAGACCGTCCGGTTGTATCGGCAGAAATTCCACCCGAAAACCTGATCTGGAAAGCGCGGCGCATGTTTCGAGAACGCAGGAGTGCTCGGTTGGCACCGTAACAATTCTGTTCCTAGACTTGGTTTTCTGGTTGCTTAATCCGCGCAAGACCGTGTTTACGGACTCTGTTGCCCCTGAAGTGAATATGATTTCTCTGGGATCAGCGTTTACCAGTTGTGCCACGTGAACTCGACTGCGGTCTACCGCCTCTTGGGCGTTCCAGCCGAATACGTGGCTGTCTGAATGCGGATTGCCATAGATTTCCGTGAAATACGGCATCATGGCTTCCAGAACTCTGGGGTCAGTTCGCGTGGTAGCTTGGTTGTCCAGATAAATGGGCGTTGAGTTCATTGGAGAGTCAGTCCGTGCAGTCGCATGGCAGTAATGTGTCGGCGAAGCATTTCAATTCTTCTTGTCCAGATGAATTTGCCAAGCGACGGTAGGAAAAACCGTTGTTCGCACCGAAAAAACCGATAAAACGATTCGGCACGGATTTTCTTATTTCTCGTTTTTCGGCTTCCATATCCCGCCCATAACGTTCCTCTATATCAATCCACCAGTTTATATCACACGGAGTCCCTTTCATGCTGTCATCAAGTTTGGATGAAATGCTTGCATGAGCTCTCTGCAACCCGTTCAATCCTTTGAGAAAGCAGTATGTGCAGTTAGACAGGTTGTCCTTAGAATCCAGTTCAAGATTCCAGCTTTGCAGGTTCCAGAAATCTTCCACGTCTTCTCTCGTAATTTTCATGTCTGAGAGAGGCATGTACACGTGTTCTCCTTCATAGCCCACTGATTCGGTTCCCCCGCCGTTACGTCGGCGGACCTTGATTACGCGACGCATTTCATCGTGACGCAGACCGACAAAGGAGAGATATTCACAGCCCTCTTTGCCAAAAAAAGTTCTTTTCCCCTGTGTTTTTTCGGCTAAATAGGGGTTTTTGAATGGCTTTGCTACGGGAGAATAATCCATCCAAATTTGCGACGGGCGGGAAACTGGCATCGCTCTGACATATTTTTTCTTTTCTAGGAAAATATTTTTCGGCACGCTTCCGTTGCTGTTCAAGTGGCGTTCGTAGAGTTCTTCATCATCTAATCTGCTGGTCTTGCCAAAATGCCCCAAACGTTCAGTTGCGGGTTTGTTCGCAAACCATTCTTTCAGGAAGTCGCGAGTACATTTAAGCTTCAACGAAACGGTGCAAGTGCGCTGATACAGATTTGGCACGAAGCCCGACCATGAGAGCATTTCTTCGTAGGCTTCGCCTTTCCAGCGATAACCATTCGGATTAGTTCTCGAGTATGGTTCGCTGTTGACAAGACGATAGGATGTTATTCGGGTATATCGTGCGTTTCGGGCATCCTCGTAGGTCTGATATTCGATCCAGAAAAATGGAATCTTATATTTGCGTTCTATCAGTTCTTTGCATTGGCGAGCAAACTTGTATGTATTGGGATGTTCAGCTGATGTGTTGTTAAATACGATTACATCGCCCCTCTCGGCTTTCAGAATTCCGGATTCAAGAAGAATGAACAGCAACAGGCCGCTTGATCTCCCGCCGGAAAACTTAAAAACATGAGGAAGTTTACAATGTCCTTCAGCATCATAGCGGAAAACGTGAGTACCGTTGAATTTATCTAATTCAGTTTGCTTAACAGAATCGCAGATGCTGATTTGAGGAACTGCTTTTATATTAAGGGGAGTCATTTCAATATTTTTATTTCTGGAAGTTCAGTCGATTTATCTAGATGCCGAGTGAGTTGCCTAACATTGCCGAACATCACTTTGTGAAAAACGGTTTCAGGAACGTTCGTCTTGCTTCAGGGAAGTTCTTGCCGTCTTTTGTTGAATCTGCTAAATGGAATCCTTCTGTTTATCAGTATTCGTCTGCTCCATAAACCATCTCCATAATACTATTTTAACTTATCTTAAAGAAACATGCATATATAAAACGGCGCTCTGAACTTTGTTTGATGCGTTTAGTGCGTATGGTACACTGCATTCTCGTAGAGAAGCAATTTTGACGAAAAAGGTCAAATTGTTGCAAAACCACGAAAAATCCGTAAAGTCTGGGTATTCCAATTGCCCGTTAAAAAACACCCCACCTTTATGGAACGAGATAAAAATGAGTTTTAAGAAGCGGCGCAAGTATGAGAACGATATACGGGGTGTGGGTGATAAAGTGCCTGAGCATCTGCATCGTGCTCTGTTTGACTATCCAGAGAGCGAAAAATGGAGTGCAACCCGCTCGCTCAACCGTCGTTTCTTAAGCAGGTTGACAGTCGTGCTGTCGGGCACAGCAAACTAGCAAAATCCCACCCGAATATTCACGAGAAGGAATCCTTCGACCCTGACGTGCCACGCATAGAAGATGTTATAAGAGGGATTGCGAGAGACGTGCCGGATGAGGAATGGGAGAAACTACCGCACGACCTGACCGACAGGCTTGACTACTATCTGTACGGCACGGAAGATCAGTAAAATCGTTTTTGCCGACATGCACATGATCTAGCTTACTCGTTGGTCTTTCTTAACCGGAAGACTCCAGGTCGCCGTGTTTTTTAGCCCCCCGATGGGGAAGACAAAAGACATCAGCTTCTGTCCGCCTGCCTGCACTGTTTGGTCACGACATGCTCAATGCGCTGCAACGCCGGATATTCGCCAAATTCATCCTTGAAAAAAACCCTTGCAGAACCCAGGTTCTCAAGCAGCAGGGCCGCGGTTTCGGCAACGAGATCAAGCAAGTCTCGCGGTCTTATGTCGCATTGCTTGGCCATATCTTCCCAATGGCGTCTGACTATGACGCCGGGGTTTCTTTCTTTTCCCACCGACAACGCCAGGTGATGATCGATTCTTTCTATTGCCCGGGTGCACACAAGATCGTAAAAAGGCGCCAGCCGAACCTCTCCGTTATCCTTATATAGAAGGGATAGATTCTTGGCGTGCCCGTCTGAATTTCCCGCAAGCACGTTGAATATCTGCCAGCGCAGCAAATGCGGAAGATCCGTTGCCGGATCGCTTGATACGTCCCGAAGCATCCCGAAGCACTGAGCGAATGACGGTCCGCCGTCTTCCTGATATTTCCTCTCATGACCGTATCCAAGAGCCTGGCAGAAGTCTTCCTGATGCGCCCGCAGCACCTTTCCTTCGTCGCTCAGGAANCGGTCGTAGCGCTCCATGATCGTGTAACAGGTCTTGTTTATGGAGCACAGCCGGATATCAGCTACCGGCAGACCGATGGCCCGGGCGAGCAACATGGTGAAGGTTTCGTAAGCGGGCACGTTGCGATACCTCGCGACTTCGAACTTGAGTATGTGGCTTGACGGCGATTCCCCCTGNGGCAGCAGATATTCTCCCTCTCTAGCAAGTACCGGAAACTTGTCCTGGGCGCCTGCAAGCGAGAACCTGGACTTCCGCTGCTTCGCCCATAGATGCATCTGGCCGCGCGTGAAAACCAGGTCCGCCAGTTCTTCGTCGCTTATCAGGTGGTAGTTTTGTTCTGCGCATGGTTCAGCTTCCGGCGGAAGAAAGGACAGAGCGCCCGCGCACTCGCCTCCAATTGCCCGCAGCAGGTTAAAGGC
>JGIcombinedJ30088_10003922_pt1 | contig 13518 bp, 9 predicted proteins | sample PinacodermPK_FD_30088 | JGI IMG/M metagenome (IMG submission 30088)
GGGGCGCTGTGTTGTTGCCGGGCGTGGCCGGAGCCGCGGCAGCGCGGGGCGCTGTGTTGTTGCCGGGCGTGGCCGGAGCCGCGGCAGCGTGGGGCGTGGTGTTGTCGTTGGGTGTGGCTGGGGTTGTGGCGTGGGGCGTGGTGTTGTCGTTGGGTGTGGTTGGGGTTGTGGCGTGGGGCGTGGTGTTGTCGTTGGGTGTGGTTGGGGTTGTGGCGTGGGGCGCGGGGTTGTCGTTGGGTTCAGGGGACATAGATGCCGTTCAGCGCCAGAATCGTCAACGAGGTCATCGCAACAGCTGAAGCCGTGGGCAGCCAACGCTGCAACAACGTCGCGTGGCTCACGATCCCCGCAGCGATCACCAGTGGAAACAAGGCCAAGGCGTAGCGTTCCATCGAGTTCAGGTTTTCGGCAGCGAAGAGCAGCACGGTTGAGGGAACCGCGTACACCCACAGATCGGTTGACAGCCTGCGCACCGCGACTACCAGCAGGAACACCAGGATCACTGCGGCGCTCCCGTGCAACAGCTCGCCCGCGTCACCACGGGCACCGTCGACAAGCGCGCGGCTGATCCGGGTGATCGGCTCGACCGCGGAACCCCGGAGTTCTTCCTGCGCGTCGATCGGGAAGCGCCAACCCCCCTGGGTGCGCTCCGCCCACCCAAGAAAGCTGAGCGTGCCCAGCGGCGCCGAAGCGACGGCCAGCCAGGCCGTCGGCGACCGTCGGTCTTCGCGCGCGGCTCGCACCGCGGCGGGCAGGGCCAGCAGTGCACCGACCGGTCGTGTCAGACCGGCCAGATAACCCAACAATGCTGTGGCCCACCAGTTGCGTGAGCGGGCGCAGAGGACGAAGCCGAGAGCCAGCGTCAAGAAGAGCGCCTCGCTGTAGCCGAGCACCAATACGAAAGCCGACGGGAACAGTGAGAAGACTCGCACCACCTGTCTGGAGGTCTCCGGGTCGTCGGTCTCTTGCAGGGCCAGGCGGTGCATCAGCATTCCCGCAACCAGTGCGAGCAGGTTGGCGGCGATCACCAAGGCGACGTCGGGCCGGTCTCCAACGGCGCCTAGGGCTCGACCCAACAGGGGCCACAGCGGAAAGAAGCGAATTCCCCCTGCGAGTTCGGGCGAGTCGTAACCCGCGCGCGCCAGGTCGCGGTACCAGGTGCCGTCCCAGGGGATCAGCCCGTCGTCGACGGGGGAGAACGCCGGTGGCGGCTCGAGGCGATCAACGATCGCCAGAGTGGTGACATAGGCCGCGGCCACGTAGACCCTGGCCTCGATCCAACCGCCCAGCGCCGCTCGGAAGTCCTGCCGCCAGTTGGACAGGACGGTCACTGCGGCGCCTCGTAACGCGTGAGCAGCATCGGTTCAAAGACGTCGCGGGGAGCCAGGAGCCGGTGGGCCCGGCGTTCTCGTCCGAGTTCGTTGAGCATGGCTTCGCAACGGTCCCCGAAGTTCTTGTAGCCGAACCCGCTCACCAGCCAGACGTCATGGCCCCGGGCCTCGCTGAGCACGTCGCGCACGAAGCTGTCGACCCCGGCGTCGGCGATCGTCTCGGCGTAGTCCTGCCAGTCAACGAAGCGACCGTCGCCGCGCGGATACGCGAACGAGGTCACAGGACCGTCCATGGGACGAAGGGTCGCCGGGCCCAGTTGGTCGGGGCAGACGACGACCACATCACCGGGCGCGCGCTGTGCGTCGATCAGCGCTGCGACTTCTGCCCCCTGGGTCCGGTCGCGGCGAGCCTCATCGACGCTGACTGCGAGTCCGACAGCGACGACCACCACCAGCACCACGATCCTCGCGGTCCCTGGAAGCATGGCTATTCCCTTGGCGGCCAGGACCAACAGGAATCCCACCACGACCGCGGCGTAGCGCGCCTCGAAGGCACCGGCGGTAACCGCGGCGACGCTTCCGCCGAGCCCCAGCGTCCCCACGACGCACAGCGCGGCGCGGTCCAGTCTCCCGGCACCGAAGCGAAGCAGCAGATCTCGCCCGTCCACCCGCCAGGCCAGCACACCCAGAATTGCTGCCACTGCCAAGGTCACCCCCAACAGTTCTCCCTCGAACCGGTTGCTGCCGCCGATCGCCTGGATGGCCTCAATGACGATTTCTGCGGGTCGCGCACGGTCGGCCCACGGCGTTCCGGTGGTTAGAAGCTGTTCTGTGAGCACGCTCGCCCAGACCACTATGGTGGCGCCGCCGGCGACGATAGCGCCGCCGATGCGGACCGCGGCCGCCCGCGTGCCGTCGTCTCCCAAGACGATGTTGCGGGCTGCGACGATCAGCGCCGCGCCGATCAGGTAGAAACTCCAGTAGTGGGTGTGGACCAGCGCCGCGGCGCTGAGTGCCACCAGCGCCAGCCGACCAGGCGACGGAAGCTCGATCGCCCGTTCCACACACAGCCAACCGACACAGCACAACAGAACCAGCAGTGCGTACATCCGAGCTTCGGTCGCGTAGCGGATCAGGAACGGCGACGTTGCGGCAACCAGCAGAGTCACCTGCGCGGTTGTGGCACCGTGCCGGCCGGCGATTCTGTACAGCGCCCAGACTGAGAGCACCGAGAACAACCCGGACAACGATCGCACCGCCAGATCGCTGTCACCGAAGGCGTCGATCCACCAGCCGAGCAGCAGGTAGTAGAGGGCGGGGTGGCCGTCGTGGCGCAGTGCCTCCACCAACTGCTCGAAGTCCAAGGCGGCGACGTTGACCGAGAGCGCCTCATCGAGCCACAGCGGCGAGGGGGCGAACAGACGCAGTGCTGCCCCCGCGGCCACGGTGACGACGGCGAGGCTCAGAGCCGTTCGGTTCCAGCGCAGCGGTGCGGGCGCGTCGTCGCGATCGGTCGCGGCGCTGGAATCAACACCGGGGTCAGCTTCTCGCGCGGCGGGGGCCACAGCCGCCGAATCTAGTCGTCCACGGCGTCAGAGCCCCATGTCGTGGCCGTCGGGGCTCCATCACACCCGGGGCGAACCCCGGAGTGGGGCGAACCCCGATCTGAGCCCACACAACTCGTGTTGCGACAGGTAGCATCTCCGCTTGATGACCACTCGCATGGTAATTGTCGGAGGAGGTCCCGCAGGCAACAGCTGCGCCACCACCGCAGCACGATTGGGCGCCGAGGTCGTGCTGATTGAGCGCGACACGGTAGGCGGTGCCGCCCACCTGTGGGACTGCATCCCGTCCAAGGCGATGATCGCCGCGGGCAACGCCCGATCGTTCGTGCAGCGCTCCATGCGCATGGGGCTCTCCGAGGTTGCGACCGATGTCGACCTCAACCAGCTACGGCAACGGCTGCTCACGCTCGAGGGGCGCCTCGAGGGCCAGATTCGAAGCCTTCTGGCCAGCCAGCACGTTCAGTTCGCCCACGGCAGCGGCACCCTGATCGATCCCCACACGGTGCGCGCTACCACTGCGGACGAGACGATCGACTTCGAGGCCGACGTGATCGTGTTGGCCACCGGAAGCCGCCCCCGCCTGCCCGAGTGGGCGCCGGTTGACGGTGCGCGTGTGCTCACCACCCGTGACGCCTATCCGCCGCCGACGCTGCCGGAGCATCTGGTCGTGATCGGTTCGGGCGTCACCGGCGTGGAGTTCGTCCATATGTTCGAGTCGATGGGGTCTGAGGTCACCTTGGTCGTCAGTCGTCAGCAGGTGTTGCCGGCCAAAGACCCTGAGGTTGCGGCTGCTTTGGAGGAGGATTTCCTGCGTCGAGGCGTTCGACTGCTCAAAGGGGCGCGCGCCGTCGACATCCGCAGGGAGGGCGACGAGGTCACCGTCGACTGCGACGACGGTCGGGTGGTGACCGGAACGCACGCACTGTTGGCGATCGGTTCAATTCCCAACAGCGAGACGCTGGGTCTCGACAAGGCCGGGGTGCATTCAGCCCACGGTTACGTGCCGGTGGACGCGAACCTGCGTTCCAACATCGAACACATATATGCCGCGGGAGACCTGAGTGGACGCCTTCCACTCTCCTCGGTGGCGAGCATTCAGGGTCAGAAGATCGCCGAGCACGCGCTCGGTGCTCTCTCGGTGTCGCGGCGCCGGGTCATCGATTACGACAAGGCGGCGTCTGCGATCTTCACCGAGCCGGAGATCGCCGATGTCGGTCTTGCCGAGGCGGACGCGTTCTCCGAGGGGCGCAAGGTCCGAGTCACCAAGGTCCCGTTCGCCTCTTCGGCCAAGGCCCAGATCAACGACGACCCCCGCGGCTTCGTGAAGATCGTCTCGGACCCCGCCACCGGGGTCGTTCTCGGTGGTTCGATCGTCGGTCGCCACGCGGCCGAACTGATCTCGGTCATTGCCGTGGCGGTCAGCAACGGTCTCACCGTTGCCGACATTCACGAGAGCGCGCTGGTGCATCCGACCCTCGCCGAGGCGCTCCGCGAAGCCGCCGAATAGGACGAAGCCGCCGAATAGCGGCAGCGCGGCGGAGGCGTTACTCGATTACAGCTACGATGTCTCCTCCGCCGACGGAGTCACCCTCGACGACACGGACTTCGGTGATCGTTCCCGCCTTCTCGGCGGTGACGTTGTTCTCCATCTTCATTGCTTCCAGAACAACGACGACATCGCCTGCTGCGACGCTGTCGCCGATGCCGACGAGGACCTTGACGATCGTCCCCTGCATCGGCACGGTTACGTCTCCGCTGCCGGACCCGCCGCCCGCCGCCCCTCGGCCTGATCGGCGGACACGTGGAACGCTCGGGGAGCTAGGGGCGCCCGCGCTCTCGGGTACCCACATTGACACTGAGAATCGCTTGCCGTTCACCTCGACGTCGACGTTGCGCTTGACTTTCGATTCGCCCGAGCCTTCGACCTCAGGGACTTCGGCAACGCCCACCGTGCTGAGATCGACGGTCTGTTCCAACCACTTGGTGCTGTGGCCGACCGCGGCGAAGTCGTCTGACTCCAACACGGCGACGGCTGCGGGAACAGTGGTGGCGACTCCCTCGACGGTGGTTTCGCCAAGCGCTCGAAGAGCCCGAGCGATAGCGGTCGGGCGGTCCTTGCCCCAGACGATGAGCTTGCCGATCAGGTTGTCGTAGTACTGGCTGATCTCGTCGCCAGCTTCGTAACCCGTGTCGAACCGAGTGCCGAAGCCGTCGGCGGCAGTCAATGCGGTGATTGTCCCCGGTGATGGCAGGAACGCCCCTCCGGCGGGGTCTTCCGCGTTGATGCGGATCTCAATGGCGTGCCCGCTGATCTCGATGTCGTGTTGGCTGAACGGCAGTTCTTCACCGGCGGCGACGCGGATCTGGGCTTCGACGAGATCGATTCCGGTGACCATCTCCGTCGCCGGGTGCTCCACCTGGAGGCGAGTGTTCATTTCCAGGTAGTGGAAGCTGCCGTCCTCGTACAGGAACTCGACAGTTCCCGCGTTGACGTAGTCGCAGCCGCGGGCGACTTTGACAGCCGCTTCACCCATCGCGGTGATGACATCGGGGTCTATGGCCGGGGCGGGTGCCTCCTCGATGAGCTTCTGGTGCCGGCGTTGCACCGAGCAGTCGCGGGTTCCGAGGTAGACGCAGTTGCCGTGCCTGTCGGCCAGGATCTGGACTTCCACATGGCGCGGTCTGGTGAGGTAGCGCTCCATGTAGCACTCGTCGCGCCCGAAGTAGGCGAGCGCCTCTCTCTGGGCGGCCCCGAGTTGCTCAGCGGCCTCAGCGGCGCTGTTCACGACCTTCATGCCGCGCCCGCCTCCGCCGTACGCCGCCTTGACGGCCACCGGCCAGCCCTGGGAGTTCCCGAATTCGATGACCTGGGAGGGGTCGGTGATCGTCTCGGCAGTCCCGGGGACGCCATGCACGCCGACCTTCTCGGCGGCCTCCCGTGCAGAGATCTTGTCGCCCATCACCTCGATAGCTTCGGGATCCGGCCCGATGAAGGTCACTCCGCGCTCGGTTATGGCGCGCGCGAAGTCGGCGTTCTCGGAGAAGAATCCGTAACCGGGATGCACCGCGTCTGCACCGCTCCGTTCGATGGCGTCGAGGATCGCCTCGGTGTTGAGGTAGGACTCAGCGGCGGTCTTTCCTCCCAGGCTGTAGGCCTCATCGGCGAGGCGCACATGCAGCGCGTCGTGGTCGAGGTCGGAGTAGACCGCCACAGTGCCAATGGAGAACTCTCGGCAGCCGCGAATGATCCGGACCGCGATCTCGCCGCGGTTTGCTATTAGTACTTTGGAAAACACAGGGTAATGGTTAGTCGAAGGAGCCATGAGGTTGTGACATCGAGCGGAGATCTGGGAGATCTGTTTGCGGCGAGCAGCCGCGTTGCCGACGCTACGGGCTTGGGGCCCCTGCGCCACGTCGAGGTTACAGGGTCCACGAATCTTGACCTCGCAGCGCAGGCGCGTGCCGGTTCTGTCTCACCGGCGGTGCTGGTTGCCGACCACCAGAGTGCGGGCCGGGGCCGTTTGGGGCGCCGCTGGGACGATGAGCCCCGCAAGGCGCTGTTGGTGAGCATTCGTCTGCCCCTTGACAGGTTTGCGGCGGGTCCGGATCGCGTCGCGGCGGGCCCGGACAGGTTTGCGGCGGGCCTTGACAGGTTTGCGGCGGGTCCGGATCGTGTTGCGGCGGGTCCGGATCGTGTTGCGGCGGGCCCGGATCGTGTTGCGGCGGGTCCAGACAGGGTTGCGGCGGGCCCGGATCGTGTTGCGGGCGTCGTGGCCGCGGTGGGTGCCGCGGCGCGCCGTGCGGCCGATCAGCTGACCACTTCGAAGGTGTTGACGAAATGGCCCAACGACCTAGTCGTGGTCGACGGTCCGGCCCCGGGCAAGCTCGGCGGCGTGCTGGCCGAGTACATAGCAGAGCCCGCCGAATCGGTGGTGGTCGGGGTCGGGATCAACGTCGGCGCGATCAAGCGCCGGCCCGCAGCGACCCCGATGCCGGCGACCCCGATGCTGGCGACCCCGATGCCGGCGACCCCGATGGCGGCGACCCCGATGGCGGCGACCTCGATGGTGGAGTGCGGGATGGATAACCGGGGGAGCCTCGAGGACCGTGACCTGCTGTTGTCGAGCCTGCTCGCTGAGTTGGCACCGCGGCTAGCGGATCCGACCTCGGTCCTCGAGGAGCTTCGCAGCAACTCGGCGACCCTCGGAACCAGGGTGAGGGTTGAGCTGGCAGGGGAGCGCTTCGTTGTGGGGGAGGCGACCGGCCTCACAAACGAGGGCCACCTGCTGGTCCGCGGCGATGACGCCACAATATTGACGATCACGACCGGAGACGTGATCCACCTGCGGTCCGGCCTCTAGCAGTCAGTTCCTCCCGGATTGTCGGCGCGTTATGTACGCTGATGAGGTGTTCGCGACGGCAGTTGGCCTCCGATCCCGTTTACTCGCGGAAAGGACGACAACGACACGACGATCGTCCGAGAGGAGGTGTCCGATCCCGTGTACTCGCGGATAGGACGCTGGGATTCGCGATTGAGTCCCGCTGTATGAAGACTCCTCGGTCAGGGAGCGGTCAAAGCTGTTCTTGGCATGACGCTGATCGACCGGGCGGCGGGAATGACAGGTCTCTGATCCTTGGACCGCACAAGCGATGGGTCTCTTGACTAAGCGGAATCGGGCTCGCAGTCGGCTCACTTGCGGAAGGAATCGGCGATGCACGGTGACCGTCGTGCGATAGATTAACCTCCAGGCTAGTGATCTAGCCGTTCTGGCCCGAGTTTGGCGGGTGTTTTGTGTTTGTGCAGGTGAGGGGGGCGCGGTGGTGGGGCGTTTCCACTACATCGGTGGTTTGGCTGTCCGTGGGCGGTGGTTACGTGATGTTGGCTTTGTTCCAGGTGCGGGTGTCGGTTCCGATGGCGGTGAGGGCTTGGGTTTGTAGGGGTGTGCGGCGGGTGGTGAGTTGGATTTGGCGGCCGTTGGCGGTGAGGTGGTATCGGCGGATTCGGTTGAGTTCTCGCAGGGCTCGGGCGGCGCTGAGGTGTTGGTGGTCGTTGTCGGGGTCGCGGATGTCGGCTGTGGCGAGGACGTGGTTGATGAGGGTTTCGATCACCGCGGCGTAGACGCAGACGGCGACGTGGCCGCGGACTCGTTTCTCGGTCCAGTGCCGCACGGGCCGCAGATGCAGGAAGTCATTGAGGACCCGGAAGCGGGTCTCGGTGTTTGCGAGCTGCCGGTACGCGGCGACGACTTGGGCGGTGTGGGCCTCAGCGGGTGTGAGGCTGGTGGTGAGCACGTAGCGGCCAGCGAGGAGTTCCTCGTAGGCGAGGGCGTGGTCGTTGTGGTGGTAGAGGAAGCGGCCGGGTCCGGTCTCGACGTCGAAGAGCCGCCCGACGCCGCTTGGGCCGAGGATGCGCTGGGCGGCTCGCCTGATCTTGGCGGGGTCTTTGAGGCGGCCGTCGCGGACGCGGCGTTCTAGGGCCAGCAACTCGGCCTCCGCGGCGGCGATCTCGGCGGTGCGGTTCGCGTCGCGCTGGGCGCGGGCATCGGCGGCGATCACTATGGCGCGGGTGCCGTCGGCGAGGACGGCCTCTGCGGCGCGGCGGCGGTGCTGGGGGATCTTGACCCAGGCGGTGTCGTCGTCGATGGCCCCGAGGGCCTCCGCGGTGGCGTGGTCTCGGCGCAGCCTCGCGACGAGCACGTGGTCGAACCCGGCACCAGCCACTGCGGCGAGGTTGTCTGATGAGATCAGGCCCCGGTCAGCGACGACGCAGATACGGCCCACCGCGAACCGCTCGGCGAGATCGGCCAGCACCGCGGGCAGCGTGGAGGCATCGTTGGTGTTGCCAGCGAACACGTGGTGCGCGATGGGGATCCCGTCTGAGGTGCACAACAAGCCGATCACGATCTGGGGCCGATCTGAGCGATGGTCCCGCGAGTATCCGAAAGCCCGAGACACCACCCGGTCCGAGGGCCGGGCCGATCCCTCAAAGTAGGTGGAAGTCAAGTCATAGCACACCAGCCGCAGATCCAGATTTGACAGGTCGCGCAGCCGCGTGTATACATGCGCCTCGGTCGCCTCTTTGGTGTCGGCGACGGCATCGAGGGCCCGGTAGTACTGGGTCTGCAGACGGAGCCGACCAGCCCGCTGGCATGACCACGTCTGACGCGGCCCATTCTGTGAGGCACCGCTTCGAGCACGGCGCCACCAGCCGGTTGGACACCATCGCGAACACCGCATGCTCCAGCACGGCTGCGCCGCGCCTCGCGCCGACCTCGGCGAAGAACCCGTCCAGTCCCAGCCGCTACCACAGCGCCGCCACCGCCGCGACCGCCCCCACCCCGGGCGCCCCCTCAGCGGCCAGCGCGCCGACATCGATCCGCTCTTTGTTCAGGTGCGTCTCCAACGCGGCCACGATCCGCTCGAGCTGACCCGACTCGCGCAGCGCGGTCACCTCCCCCAGACGCAACAGAGTCCTGTGACCGACCTTGGAGCCGTCGCGAACCGACTCCACCAAAGACAAGTACTCATACACCTTGTCGCCCCTGCGACGTCGAGTCACCTTCACGAACACACCATAACAATAGCACCAAACGCTCAGAACATCAAGCATATGTCGCCCCTACAAAAGCCTGCCGGAACACCGCCCCACAACACAAACCCCAACGTCAACGGCCATCTACCATCACCAAACCCCCTCCAACCCGCCAAACTCCGGCCTGAGTGCGGGTCCCTCACGAGTCTAGACTTCTGGCCCTCGCGGGTGTGCTTCTTCTGGAATTGCTGATAATCCGACAACTTGATCCCAATTTGTCAGAATCGAGACGGTCGTGGAAGACTGTTGCCCGATGACTTCCCCCGAAGACTATCTCAAGTCTGCCCTGGCTCGTGCAGCGGCAATTCAACGAGCACACATCGATATTTACGAACCTCTTCTTCCCAATCAAGCCGACCTGTCGCAACCACCGATGGAGGCCGCCGACCGTCTCCCAAGCTCTCGGACTCGGACATTACGAAAATCATGGTCACTGGCCGGATATTGTGTCACAGGCCCTTGAAGTCAAGCTCCAGACTTCACCAACGATTGATCTGGGACTAGTTCTCCCGACTGACAAGACTCCAGCGCACGACCTGCACCCTAAGCTCAGGCACTGCGATGCCCGGTATGTGGTCGCTTACGGCGACCTTGACCACACTGGAATGACCACGATCACAGCAATCGTGGTCGTGACCGGGGAAGACTTTTTCCTAGAATTCAACCAGTTCGGTGGTTTGGTTCAAAACAAGAAGCGGCAGATTCGCTTACCCAATAGGTTGTTTGAGACCTAACGACGACCACACAAGCGTGTCCAGTTGTTCGACATCCTTGGAGATTCGTAGTTCACGCATTCTGTCAACGAGGTCTCGTCTTGGTGCCGGAATAGGCAGCCGTTCGATGTATTGGGTCATGAACCGCCGTCGTCCCGCATACAGATAGTTCCCGCAAGCGGCATCATAGAACCAGGTGCAAAAACTTGAATTCCCCACTGCCGCAATGACTTCGGCAAGGTCGTTGTCTTCAACGACCATCCAATAGCAATCGCCATTGACGATGGATCCAGACCTGTCGATTGCAAATCGCGGCGCTTCGGCGATGTCGGGAAAAACGATCTTCTGCTGTGTCCAAAGCGCCGGTTTCTGCGGGACCCAGATTTCGAACCAGTTCCGGCCACCCTCAATTAAGTAGGCACGACCCTCCAGACGATCACGATAATTATTGAGATAGGCAGCAGTTTTTGGAAACTCCGCTAAATCAACGGCAACAGCGCGACCTCCCTCGTCGCGGTGAGGATACAGAATCTGTCGCTGACCGGGTTCGGCCGACCAAGGTTGGATATCGCGATGGGTAAGCAAAGGGCGAAGCAGTTCTGGTTCTGGATGCTGCTTGTGCGGCAATTCCTGCCAATCGGAGCGAATGAAGATGGCATCTGCGGTGGTCTTGACACCAACACGGACTTTACCGAAAGTACCAAGTTCGGACGCGTCTGACTCTCGTATGGTCTCGAAACTCTTCTTCGTTTCCGGATCCATGGGATTCCAAGGTGAGCTAGATCCTGCACCTCTATCTAGGCATCCCCTCCGAATGCGGAACGACCGATTACCGTCGTGGATGATGCCGTCTCGTTGTTTCGAGAGAGCATCAAGAACCGAGATAGGCCGATCAAACCCGCCTACCTTGCCTTTCACCTCGTAGACCGAGCGGAAGTCTGTTGGTCCAGCCTTCTGAACGCCGTTCGCACGAGTTCCAGACACGATCACGGGCAAGACGGCGACATCGAAGAGCTTGGTATCGCCCAAATCGACAATCTCGTCGAGTTGAAGTTCGTTGAGCAGGACGCGACGGAGCGAAGCCCCTGCGCGGTTGGTTAGGAACTTATTCGAGCACAACAAACCGAGCGCTCCGCCGGGCGCGAGCGCTTGAATCATGGCCACGACGAACGCTTGGTAGAGATCCACGCGCCCCGTGAGACCGAATCGCTCACCCAGCGAACTCGAAACGCTCGCACCGAGCGTCTGTGTCCGCACATACGGCGGATTTGAAACTACGAGATCAAAGTTCAGATATTCGTGCTCGTGAGTCGTGTCAAACAAGTCTATCGGACCCTGCGAACGAGCAACTAACTCTAGGAAGTCGCCACAAATCAAGGTCTTTCTGGGAACATCCGACAACCGAATAGAAGCCTTGTCAACAGCCGTCCCGTCAATATCGTATCCTACAACTTCATCGACGGTAATGTTGCGCGCTCTTGCAGCAGAGTACGCGGCGAGAAGCAGTTGCCCATCGCCGCAGGCAGGGTCCAAGATTCGAATGGATGTCGATTCTCCGAGCGCACCAAATGCCTGGGATGCCAAGAACTCAGCCAACTGCGGCGGGGTGTAGACGACGCCGCGAAGCTTCGTCGGATTGGCCCGATGCCTGTCGGTGAGCGAGTTCGCAGTCACGATCCCATCATTCTACTCCGGTGTGACAGCCTCCAGTGGGCACTCCGCGGACCTGGACAACCAATGGCGCAGCTCCCCTAGCCGCTGCGGGCATCGCGGTCGGCGCCGGCACCACTACGCTCCGCAATGTGTCAGAGGTACCGATGTCGCCCGTCGACCAGCGAACGCCCCCGACCCGGCGAAGGGTCGTGCTGCGCCGTTCCTGGCCGCAACGCATCGTCATGGTGCTGTGTCTAGCCGTGATCGCCTCCGCTGTCGCCGCTGCCTGGGTCATCGGAGACATTCAGGACGCGGTCTCGGGTTTCGGACGCGTCGAGATCTCCGGTGAGATCCTCATCACCGACACCGAACCGGGAGATCCGGTCAACTTCCTACTGATCGGCAACGACAGCGCCCTGGGAATCGACCCCGACGACCCGATACACATCGGGCGGACCTATGACGCCCGCGGCACTTTCAATGCCGACAGCATCACCTTGCTGCGGGTCGATCCGACATCGGGCCAGGCTTGGATGCTGCCGATCCCGCGTGACCTGATCACCGACCACATCCCCGGGGCGGGCACCTACCGGATCAACGCGGCGTTGTTGATCGGCGGTCCTGAAACGCTCGTCGAGACGGTGAGCGCGCATTTCGGCGTGGAGATCAACCACTACGTCGAGATCGACTTCCTCGGTTTCCGTGAGTTGGTCGATGTCCTCAACGGTGTTCCGGTCTGGTTCGACCGACCCGCCCGCGACCTCAACTCGGGTCTCAACATCGTCGAGGGCGGCTGCCATGTCCTCGACGGGGCCACCGCACTCGCCTATGCGCGGTCGCGGTCCTATCAAGAGTTCGTCGACGGCCGCTGGGTGACCGTCGGCAACTCCGATTTCGGGCGCATTGAACGCCAGCAGGACTTTCTGGTCCTAGCGCTGAGCCGTGCGGTCAACCGGGGCGCCCGCAATCCGACGGCGCTGGCAGGCCTGATCGAGGCGGGAGCGGGCAGCGTGGTGCTCGACAGCGAGCTCACTCCCGCGGAGTTGATCGACCTGGGCATGGCGTTCAGCGATTTCAACCCCGAGAACCTCACCCGTCTGGAGCTCCGGGTCCACACGGTCCACGATGAGGGCGGGTTGTATGTGGGGGAGGAACTTGTTCCCGACATCAACGAGCAACTGTTCGACGTCTTCCGGGGGGCCTCGGGCCTGAGCCAGCCGAGCGAGGTGGTCTTCGATCTCTATGCAGCCGACGAGGTCCTGCTCAACGAGGACGGCGACCTGCTCGCCGGCCTCGGGTTCAATGTTGCAACCAGACTCCTCTACGTGAGCGAACAGGGGGCTTCGGTCGTGTTGTATCCGCCGGGTCAACGGTCGCGGGCCGAGGCTGTTGCGCGTTACTTGATTCCCGTTCCGGCGCTGGTCGAGGATGCTGCGTCGGTGGGCATTCGGGTGGTGCTCGGCACCGACCATGAACAGATCTCGTTTCTGTTCCCGCATGATCTCCAAGAGACGCGGACCGAAGCGGCCGCGCACACCAACGTGACCGTGCCGGACCTGTCAGCCGCGGTTCTCAGTTCCGCAGCTGCCGAGCCGGACGCGACTCCGACCGCTCCCGCAGCGACCGCTCCCGCAGCGACCGCTCCCGCGGCGACTGCTGCTGCG
>JGIcombinedJ30088_10003925_pt1 | contig 13515 bp, 9 predicted proteins | sample PinacodermPK_FD_30088 | JGI IMG/M metagenome (IMG submission 30088)
CTGACCTGGCCGCGGGAGTGGCGCGGCGATCTCCGGCAGCCGAATTGGTTCGTGGTGCGACTGTGGCACCCGGTCCGGCGCCGCCTCAAGGCAGCAGGATTAGGCAGAGCTAAGTCGGTAGGATTTGGCAGAGTGCCCAATGGCAGCAGTAACGGAGTGACAATAGCCGCGGCGCACCCTTCATCCACCCTCCCGAAACCAGCCCGTGGCGATCCACTGCCGGTGTAGCCCCCACCAACTCGGTCGATTTCACTCCGATCTGTCCTTCTTACGAGGGAGATACGCCTTGACGATACCCAATAGTGGGTCCAGATGAGGAGGACGATGAAGTGTAGGCATCAGTGATGTAGTGGAGGTGCGGGGAATCGATCTGCTCGATTCGGCAGCACTGGTGCTGTGGGGACTGACCGAGATTGCGCGGCTGACGTAATCGCCGGCGCGACCGACCCCACAGCTGTTTGACGAGAGTGAGCACAGGCATTCTGGAGGAGGGAGCTGATGCAGGTTCCGAAGAATAGGAATCGTGATGGCGAGCCTGGCGCGCGCCTTGGCCAGGAAGTGAGCAACCCCGAAGATTGGAACCGTTGGGATATTTTCGGGGGCGGCATCAGACTTCTGCTTCTTGCTCAAGCCGCGGGTGAATCTCTGGAATATGCAGATCTCGAAGAGTTTGTTCGACATTTGTCGACGCCGGCTGGACCAGCGATACGAAACAGAGACCTATAATAACGATTCGGGCAGGTTGATGATCATCGTCGGCGTCCGTACGTTTCCTTCGTGGCCATTGCAACCCTGCTGATGATCGTGGCTGCGGTGACGGCCGGCGCAGCGCCGCCCGCATGCCTACCGAACTGCCCCGGCGCGTCCTTGACCGGAGCGGATCTCCAAGGGGAACTGCTGCACGGTGCGGATTTGGCCGGCGCCAACCTGCGCGGCGCGAACTTGGCATGGGTAGAACTCCGCAACGCCGACCTCCGAGGGGCCGACCTGCGCGGCGCCACCCTGTACAGCGCGGACCTAACAGGCGCCGACTTGTCGGAGGCGGTCCTCGCCAGCGCAACGCTTGCTCATGCGACGCTGACCGAGGCGGACCTGCGCGGCGCGAACCTGAGTGGCGCTACCCTATTCGGTGCGACCATGAACGGTGCCAACATGGCCGACGCGACGCTGTTGGGCGTGACCCTGTTCGCCACCCATATGCTCAACGTGAACCTGAGTGGCGCGGACCTACGGCATACGACGATAGTCGGCGAACTGGCCGGGTCAGACCTGAACGGCGCGGACCTGACCGCGACAAGCTGTGTAGGCTGCGACATGCGTGCCGTCAACCTGAGCGGCGCAACGCTTGCTCATGCGACGCTGAAAGGCTCCAACCTACAGGGCGCCAACCTGCGGGATGCCGACTTGATTGCTGCGTCATTGGCTGGCGCCGATTTGACCGGGGCGGACCTGCGCGGCGCAAATTTGTCGATGGCGAACTTGGTCGCTGCAAAGCTAGTCAATGCCGACCTCCGCGCCGCAATCCTGACGTCCGCCCTTGTGACCGAAGCGGACATGACGGGCGCGGACCTGCGCGACGCAAACATTCACCAAGCGGTAGGGGAGATGCTGGTCTGGTAGCAGGCGCGTGCCCCCGCCTTGCCTGACGTGCCAGCGCCGAGGCACAGCCCGAGCAGTCTCTCGGTAGGCTTCTGTCACAATCCCCCCGATCTCGTCGTCGTGAGGTGCCATCTCGACCGCCGTTATCGAATCGAATCCGCACGCGGGGGCCCGAGGCCAGGGCATGCTCCAGAGTCCCTGGCCGCCCCGCGCTGGGCCCGCAAGGCGGCGTCGGCGACGCTCCCCGGTCCGGTCGCCGAAAGCGATCAGTCGCTCGTGAGTCCGAACTGGTGGAGGCGAGCGTTGCTCCCTGGCGAGCCTACTGGGCGGCTAACACGGCGCTCATCGCGTACCCGTCGATGACACTCTGGATCTGGACCTCTCCGAAGTTCTATGCACGTTCGGGATCCCGGCATGGGTGGCCCTCACGTTTACACCGGCATCGTGTCGGTCGTGGGTAGTGCGTCAGTTTACTGCGACCGGCGACAGCATCACCGGACGGAACGCCACCCGCCAGCGATCGTCGTACGCTCAACGAAGGGCCGGGACCGTAGTCCCGGCGACAGCTGTACTGGAAGGCGCCCACTTCCGGCAACTACAGGGTCGCTCAACGAAGGCCGGGACCGTAGTCCCGGCGACAGTCCAACGCATCCTTGTACGAATCACGTTCGCGCATGGCCGCTCAACGAAGGCCGGGACCGTAGTCCCGGCGACAGTTCAGGCGAGCTCAACACCAGCTCCCCCGTAGCCAGGTCCGCTCAACGAAGGCCGAGACCGTAGTCCCGGCGACAGGGCCGCCCGCCTTCATGCCTTCCATGCCAGCCTCACCCGCTCAACGAAGGCCGGGACCGTAGCCACCGGCGACAGCGGCTATTCCGTCGCCGACAGCACCGGGCGCTACCTCGCTCAACGAAGGCCAGGGCCGTAGCCCCGGCGACAGCGGCATCACGCCAGACGCAACCGGGATCATGGCGCCCGCTCAACGAAGACCGGGACCGTAGTCCCGGCGACAGCCATGAGCCCTTGTAGGATCGCAACGCGCGCCGCCACTCGCTCAACGAAGGCCGGGACCGTTAGTCCGGCGACAGTTCGGCGCGGCCTGGCCGTTCGGCGGCCTTCCATCGTTCCGCTCAACGAAGGCCGGGACCGTAGTCCCGGCGACAGACATGTTGGTCAGCACCCGCTCCCACCCCGGCTGATCCGCTCAACGAAGGCCGGGACCGTAGTCCCGGCGACAGTGCACAACGAGGGTCCGCGCGTCGGCGGTTTTCAGCCACGCTCAGCCCGGAAGGGCGAGGAGACACGAAGGTGCGGACCCGCTCAACGAAGGCCGGGATCGTAGTCCCGGCGACAACCCTGACTGACTCGATAACATCCTCCTCCATGCGCGGCGCTCAACGAAGGCCGGGATCGTAGCCCCGGCGACAGCACGGCCCGTCCTGATCGTGGCCGGCGGTTGTGATGATCGCTCAACGAAGGCCAGGGCCGTAGCCCCGGCGACAGTTCCTCGATCCACACGTTGTCGCTGCTGCGCTTGAAGCGCGCTCAACGAAGGCCAGAGCCGTAGCCCCGGCGACAGGCGGCCACGGCGTCGGCGCTGGCCTCGGTGTCGCCCTGCGCTCAACGAAGGCCGGGACCGTAGTCCCGGCGACAGCCATGAGCCCTTGTAGGATCGCAACGCGCGCCGCCACTCGCTCAACGAAGGCCGAGACCGTTAGTCCCGGCGACAGTTCGGCGCGGCCTGGCCGTCCGGCGGCCTTCCATCGTTCCGCTCAACGGAGGCCGGGACCGTAGTCCCCAACGATAGCCGGTGATCCCGTTCGGTTCGATTCTGACGCGGGAGCCACGCTCAACGAAGGCCGGGATCGTAGTCCCGACGACAGCATCACCGGACGGACCCTGCGCCTCCTGGCGGCGCGCTCAACGAAGGCCGGGACCACCATAGTCCCGGCGACAGTCGGTGAGACAGTCGATCTGGAACGTCTCGCCGTCCCACGCTCAACGAAGGCCGGGACCGTAGTCCCGGCGACAGGCGCGTCCATGTGGGCACGCGAAAACTGGCCGGCGGGCGCTCAACGAAGGCCGGGACCGTGGTCCCGGCGACAGCCCTTGCCGGCGTTGGCGAAGGTGCCGGCGGCGTGCGCCGCTCAACGAAGGCCGGGACCGTAGCCCCGGCGACAGTCTCCGACAAGTATTCCTCGTCGTACATCTCATTCTTCGCTCAACGAAGGCCGGGACCGTTAGTCCCGGCGACAGCGTCGCGTAGTAGACCTCCGCGTCGATGCCGGCGTCCGCTCAACGAAGGCCGGGACCGTAGTCCCGGCGACAGAACGAACTGGCTTTCGGTGAGCGCCACCCCCTCTGCCACCGCTCAACGAAGGCCGGGACCGTAGTCCCGGCGACAGCCGAACACAAGGACCGGGATGCACGTCGCGGGCTCCATCGCTCAACGAAGGCCGGGACCGTAGTCCCGGCGACAGATCGAGATTGCAGAGGGCGGGCAGACCCGTACGCAGAGCCGCTCAACGAAGGCCGGGACCGTAGTCCCGGCGACAGTGGACGGGCCGGATCGGCATGGTCCAGAGGATCGCACGCTCGCTCAACGAAAGGCCGGGACCGTAGTTCCGGCGACAGCCCAGGCGTGGCGGGCGCTCGGTGTGGATGTTCAAAGGCGCTCAACGAAGGCCGGGACCGTAGTCCCGGCGACAGATCGAGGTCGGCACGCACGATCTCCGGGCGGGACGGCGCTCAACGAAGGCCGGGACCGTAGTCCCGGCGACAGCACGGGCGTCGTGACGGTGGTGACGCGGATCGCCACGCGCGCTCAACGAAGGCCGGAACCGTAGTCCCGGCGACAGGCCCGACCTTCTTGTCAGCGACCACCTCCTGCGCCTCCGCTCAACGAAGGCCGGGACCGTAGTCCCGGCGACAGGGCGTACAACAACCTGACGAGCCTGCGCGCCTTCTGCGACGCTCAACGAAGGCCGGAACCGTAGTCCCGGCGACAGCCGCGGGTGGCCGGCGCCGAACCGACTCCGTTTGACAACGCTCAACGAAGGCCGGGACCGTAGTCCCGGCGACAGGCGGTGGCGGCGCCGGTGGCCGGGTTGATGCCGCCGGTCGCTCAACGAAGGCCGGGACCGTAGTCCCGGCGACAGACTGGCGGGTCTCCCGTCGGAGTCTCTGCCCGGTCACGCTCAACGAAGGCCGGGACCGTAGTCCCGGCGACAGGAAAACCCACCAACGTATCGGTGTTGATCGCAGTCTTCGCTCAACGAAGGCCGGGGACCGTAGTCCCGGCGACAGCAACTTGCCCTGCGCGCCGCCACGAAACCATCTCTGGATCGCTCAACGAAGGCCGGGACCGTAGTCCCGGCGACAGCACGACCGTCCCGGAGCCTATGCGCCCCTGGAACCCGCTCAACGAAGGCCGGGACCGTAGTCCCGGCGACAGCCTCGCACCCGAACTCGGCCCGTCCCTCCAGCATTTCCGCTCAACGAAGGCCGGGACCGTAGTCCCGGCGACAGCATCGCCGTAATCACAGGGACTTGTACCGTTCTTATATCGCTCAACGAAGGCCGGGACCGTAGTCCCGGCGACAGCGGATCGCCTTGAAACCCGTGCTCTTCCGACTTGTACTTTCCGCTCAACGAAGGCCGGGACCGTAGTCCCGGCGACAGTCGATCATCGCGGACCCGCCGCTGCGCAATCAGCGCGCTCAACGAAGGCCGGGACCGTAGTCCCGGCGACAGCCGTGAGGCGTGTGACCTGGTGCGCAGAGGCCAGTGCGCTCAACGAAGGCCGGGACCGTAGTCCCGGCGACAGCGTCTCGAAGCTGCGCGTCCGCTCGAACTCGACGCGCGCTCAACGAAGGCCGGGACCGTAGTCCCGGCGACAGCGCCGTCGGCACGGGCGTCACGGACGATGGCGCGGGCGGCGCTCAACGAAGGCCGGGACCGTAGTCCCGGCGACAGGGCTAACTGGAAAAAATCGGTGCTCGGACGGGTGATTCGTAACCTTGGTGCAAAGTGTGGAGTCTACGAACGGAGAAACCGGACGCGATTCGGGTCATTCCGGATGACCGCAGGGGCACATCCATGGGATTTTCGGCCAACTTGCTGACGTATCGCGCCTATGCTGAGCCATCGCTGAGAATCACCGGCGGTTCGCAGCGACGACGGGGTCATCCGAATCCATGGTTCAAATACGCTCCGCTCCGAATGCGCGGGTTGTGTCCGCCGTGGCTCGTGGCTTGAACTGGACTGTCTGCCATCCGGCATGTACGCCCAATCGGTTCCAGTGGCTCTTTCTGTCCGGGTTCCAGATGTCGAGCAGGGCATCGATCGCGGCCCGGTCCAGGGCGTTGCTCCACGCGGGCCACATGAACCGGTACTCGCGTCTCCTGCCGCGTACCCTGGCCCAGCCCCGTTGTACGGCGGACGAGTAGGACGCCCGGCGCTGGCTGGCGTCGGTTCCATCGCCGCGTACTGGCAGCAGGGCGAGCCCAAAGAAGGCGAGCACTTCGACAACCGGGTCGACCGCCATGGCAGATCCGTCCGCCTGCGAGCCCATCCTCGTAAGGTCGAATCCGAGGCCGTTGTCCTTGATCCGCTCGGCGGTGCCGTGAAGCGACTCCATAAGCCGCTCAACCGACGGCACAACTTCACGGTGAACCTTCAGCAGCCGATGATGCAGCCATTTGATCGTTCCCGGACCGGCTGGATCGAATGGCGCATGGGCGACCTCACGGTTCTCGTCCAGCGAGAGATCGGTCACGGTCGACGACAGCGTCCACGAGAATGGATGTCCACGGGCGTCTCGCGCCCTTGCCTGGAACGCGTCCACCGAGACTCTCCTGGGCATCGGCGGCGTGTTTCGCCAGTGCTCGGCAATCGGCAGCTCGGCGAGCATCTCGCGGTTTGGCCAGGACTCGGCCAGCACTTCGACCGGATCGGCTCCGTCCACAACAAGCACCGCCGCCGGTGTCCGCTCGGTGGTCCAGCGGAGTCTGATGCGGGAATCCAGCACAGTGGCTCCCATTGCGGCCAGCCACGCGTTGATCCAGGACGCCGGGAGGCCTGGACAGACCGTTTCGGCCATCAGATCACCTCCAGTTCCGTGACCGTGGCACCGGCGGAGACCGCGTGGTCTGCGCGGCGTACGATCGCTTCGAGGAGCGCCAGCCCCCAAGGCCCGAACCGGTCGTTCAGTTCGACGAAACGCGCCGGTTGATCCCAATCGACAATCGACAGATCGGCGGGTGCCTTCACCGCGGTGTCGACAATCTGCGCATGCACCCCAGCGGCTGTTCCGTCGGGAACGGGTCGTGTCAGCGGGCGACCCGAACCGTGGTGGCTGACCACCAGGTGGACAAGCAGGTCGGCAAGGGGATCATCTTCGCAACCCGCACGCGTCCGTAACCAACGGCGTACGAGTCGCGCTGACAACTCCTCGTGACGGCCGCCGGCAGGCCATCCGGCAGCCACGCGTGCCGCGGTCCACCGGCTGCGCGGCATGTTCGACTTCGCGACCGGCGCCGGTTGCGAACCGTCCGGGTCGAGCCATCTTTGAAAGCGGACATCCGCCTTGCCGGCGTCGTGCAGACGACCGGCGCGCTCCACGGTCAACGCGAGTTCGGGCGCGATACCTATGTGGTCCGCGATCGACCGCGCGCGGGCAGCTACCGCCGCCCCGTGAAGTTTCAGTTCGACGGCGGTGTCTGCGCGCGACATCTCGTCAAGTTCGTCGCTACGCGACCCTGCGCCATGGCCGCTTCGATCTTGCGCGCTCGGACCTCGGAGGGTGTCAGGCAGCTCGCGCGCAGACGGCACCGGAATACGGGCTACTTCATTGCGGGCATCCACAACTCGCGGCTGCAGCCTGGCCGTGACGGCGTCCCAATCGTCCTTCTCCCAACCGAATGGTACCGTCTCGGAAACGGCCGCAATGATCTGCCTGACCGCCTCGTCCCGCTCGGTCTCGTCAGGATCCTCGTCGTCGTCCAGTTCTCCGAGCGCCCGCTTCACCATGTCTCCGACGGAGACTCCACATAACCGGCGCAGGGCATCGGCGTTCAGAGGCAGACCATGTTCCGCTATCGACAGGTCGGCAACCGGAGAAGAGGCTTGCGGCTCCCATCCATACTTGTCCAACAAGCCGCGGTCGGACGCCAGCGCGATCACGTCACCGGGCCGGACGTCGGCAGGGGCGACGATTTCGATGGTCACCCCGTCCGGCTCAAGGCGCCGCAGCTCCGCGTCCTTTTCAAGTGCTTCACGCGCTTCCAGCAACGGCACCTCGATCGTCTCGCGGTCCGTGGCGCGCGGCCACAGCAATTCGCCGCTCGCCGGAACGTGGACCCGCCAGATGAGCGATACCGAGTGTTGCGGCGCCGCGATACCGGAGAAGTAGGGTTCGACTGGCGCCTCCCCCGCCGGCGGCGAGGTGGTCTTGATCCACTCCCACAGGAGCCCCTGCAGGATCTCGGGTGCCCGGCCCGGATCGTCGCCCGGCCGTCCGAGGATCTGTGCGATCCGCCGCGGCCCAAGGTCGACTACCCCGGCCGGGTTGCTGCGAGCGGCGAGCTGCAGCCGTTGCAGGACGGTTGCCGGCTCAGCCTGATAGACCGGCCACTCCTCAGCCTGATTGCTCCTGGCGCTCCGGCTGGTGGCTGTGGGAGGAGTATGGACATACACGGCGCGAGCATGCGGATAGCGTCCCAGGCGGTTCAATCGGCCCAGTCGTTGCGTCAGTGCGCGTACACCGCATGTCTCGGTCACGAGGTATTCGGCGTCGACGTCGGCCCCCACCTCCAAGGTCTGCGTTGCGACCACGATGAGATGGCGTTGCCGCCGCTCGGACGGGTCGCGGGTTGACGGCATGCCCTCGCGGGAATCGAGGATTCGGTGCCGGGTGCGATCCGCTTCGGATTCCCGCGCTCTCCCGGTCAGCAGGAGGACCTCGGCGCCTTGTTCTCCGATCAAGCGCCCCAAGTGGCGGAACGCATCGCGTGCGGTGGCAGGTGTGTTTGCGAACACCAGACAGGCCGCGGGACCGTTTGCCTCCTTGATCAGTTCCTGCGTGGCTTCGGCGAGTCGTTGCCCGACCGCGCCGGACTCGATCCGCAACGACGTCGGCTTGGCAGCATCGAGGCGCTTGCGTACGACCGGATGTGCCTCGTCGTCGGCATCGAGGTCGAAGCGCCTCCCGCCGGTCGCATCGCCCGTGGCGGTGAGCGCGACGACCATTGGCCGCGACCGGACCGGTCCCAGGATCGGCACAGCGCGCGGTGCGCATTCCGCCGCGGATGGGACCAGGGCAATCAGGTGGCGTGCGAGATGCGCTTCGTCGACAAGCACCAGGCTGTCAGTCCCCGCCATGGCAGCGTCGATCGGCCGCATCGACCGGGTGGAGCCATAGCCGCGAAACAGGAGCCGCGAGCCGTACATCGGGAGCGTGGACAGAATGACCGCCGGACTCGATGGGTCCGCCGGGCAGCGTGCGGCGATCCCGCCGCGCAGCCGGATTACCTGCAACGGTTCAGCGGCCCGATCCGCCGCGAGCGACCGCAAGCGATCGGCGACCGCAGTGACCACGTCGACATCCTCCGCGCTCAGCCCGTGACTCTCGGGCTGGCTCAGCGCACAACTCATCTCCTCGGCGTGTTCCGTGGTTGCGTCCACCAGTAGCCGCCGATTGACCAGCCACCAGATCCGTGTGGGCGCAGTGCGGGCGGCCGGTTCGCGGTCCGCCTGCGACGCGAGCCACCACACGGCAATATCCAGGCACGCCGTCTTGCCAAGTCCCGTCGGTACGCCCACCTCTTCCGGCCACGCCTCCGTGCTGGCTACCTGGTCGGCGAGCCGCGATTGCCAAGGAAACGGATCGCGCCCGTTGATGGCCCGATAGAATCGTGCGAAAGCCGGCGTATGTGGAAGAGAGGGCCGTTCAGGTAGCACGTTCATCGTCATCCTTTACAGGAACGCACAGTCCAAGGCCGCGCTGCCTGCCCGCGCCGATCACCACCGGTCCGCGCACCGGCTCGGCGAACCACAGGGCGACGTGCGAGTAGGGCAGCCCCATTCGGCCCGGCCGGTTTACTTCGATCGGAGCGAGGTCGACCGCACCGTGCACCAGAGGCGAACGCGCCGACCGGAACCGGACCGGCGCCGGCAGACCCGCATGTTCGCACCAACGCGACACTTCACGCAGATCGAGGCGTCCCCGGCGCTCGTGCAGCGCCGGAAAGGCCGTGATCCAGCACCGCGCAGGGCGTGTCCAGCGGCTGGGGAGCGCCGCACGCGGCCGCATCTCGCTGTCGTGCGGCGCCACGGTTGCATCGATCCCGCGACCCGTCAGGCGCTGTACCGCGTAAGCTGCGTCGCGAATGCGCTGCCGTGTCACGGTGTCGCAGCCGGGGGGTAGCCAGAGCGCCAAGCCATGGATGCGGCCGCGCGAACGCCTGAATCCCACATCTGGGAGGGCCAGAAAACGAGCCAGTTCGTATCCATTGCTCTTGAACCCGTGCCCGTGCAGAAGGGACGGCGGCTCTCCGTGAATCGCTTGATGACGGCTCAGCACCGCCTGTTTGAACAGCGTGGTGATCGGTGTGACCCGTCGCCCCGAGACCGGAGCGCCGAGACGCAGCCAAGCGGCGACCGTACCGGTGTCGTCCATTGCGGGCGTGAGTGGCGACCGGTAGCGGGCTTCATGGCGAAGTGCCGGAAACTGAGCACGGGCTACGCGTGCACCATGGTCCACCCACTGGTCATACATGGCGTCGAGGATCCGTACGTCACCGGCAGAAGGGACGTTGATTTCCAGTGTCCCCCTGGTGTCAGGTCGGAACACTTCCTGTGCCGCCTCCACCTCGGGCACGTCCGCGCGCACGCGCACGCGCAGGCGGACCGGCGAGTCAGCGGTGCCCAGGTACCCGACGCGGGCTGCGCGACGCCGAAGAGCGTCGGCCATCCGCGGCGGCACTTCGGCGTCCCATGCGTACGTCACGCAGGGATGTCGCGGTGACACGCGCACGCCCGGGCGCACCTGCATGCCGCGCCGCCCAACGTACTCCTGGTGGGTCGATTGCTCGGCATTGCCCTTGTGGAAGACCACGTAGCGCGGCTGGAGGGCTTGGTGCCACGGTTGCGCATGGGCGTGGATGTCCGGGGCCGGAAGCCGTTCGAACCATTCCAGCTCGGAGCCGTCGGTAACCCGGCAACGGTCACGGGTGCCGTCGGCGGCAACCAGTGCGGCGAGCAGCCGGGAGGGAGCGGGAGGCCACTCGCCGCGCGTCAGGCTGGCGGTGTTTGCGGTACCTTCCGGATCGGCACGGTACGTGCCCTGAAGCAGTTCTACCGTGATCGCGAGCATCAGCCGACGAGCGGCCAGGTGGCCCGGATCGCCTTCCGCAGGTTCTCCTTGGGGGTGAGCATCACTGGTTCCTTGCCCCAACCGTCCAGCGGTACGCCGACCGAGGTTGCATACGTCACGGCGCTCGTCAGCAGCGCAGCCGACACGTCGAGGTCTCCGAGCGCGCAGGGCTCGTCGCCGTTTGCTCCGAGCCAAGTTGCTTCCACGACCGCGGGGCGTAGCTCAGCGCCCGACCGGAGCGCGAATCCCCGTCCGAACGCGAGCTGGTGCGCGTGCAGCCCCAGCGCCACGAGCAGTGCGCGGGCGGCGGCGTCCGCCTCTGTGGAGTGGCCTGATCCAAGGCTGATCCGGCGCAGTTGGGCAAAAGAAAGGGTTGCCCGCTGCGTGACGCGTGCGAACGAGACCGCGGCCGCGGTTGCTTCGTCGCCCATGAACGGCACCTGACCGTGTCCCATCTCGGATAGCCTGTCTTTCTTGCCACCTTCCACCGTCGCACCGGTACCGATGGTCCAATCCATCCGGTCGTCCGGGTTCGACGTCACCGTCTCCTCGGTGCTGAGATTGAGCGGATCGCCCTTCAGGCCAAGTACCTTGGTTTCGGTCGCGCCCGGATTCCAGCCAACGATCTCTGACACCCAGGAGCGAGCGTGCTTGGTGTTCTGGCGCTTCTTGCCCAGGTGCGACTGCCAAAATCCATACAGCAGGGCTTGCGGAAACCAGGCCATCAGCGGGCCGCAGGCTTGCGGGGTGGCTCCGAAAACCGCCCGGCCGAGGTCGGTACGGGTAAAGTCGTCCTCGCCGAGCCGCGCATCGCGCAAGTACGCATCTGCATTGCGGTGCGGAAACTCCAGGCTTGACAGGCGCCGGGGCAGGTGCACGGGCAGGTTGCCCACGCCGGCAAGGTCAAGCACCAGTTCGGGAGCCTTGATAGACGACCGATGCCGCCGGATGGCCTCTTCAAGCCGGTTCGCCTGCGACGGTACATTGTCGATTACGACCACCGGCGTGGGCTTGTCGTCGGCTGGTGAAGCCCAGCGGTGGTCCATCTGGTACGCTCCGCCCTGGTACACGGCCGGTTTGACCGGACCGCCGGGGCCGGCCAAGGGCTGCAGTTCCGTGTCGATGCGCAGGCCGTCGTCGAATGAGTCGTCCGCACAGCCGGCGAGAAGCGTCTCGATATTGATAGTGTTGGCCATCAGGCCACCTCCAAAGGGCGTTGATCACACCCTTATCATCGGCACAGGGCGCGCCAGTACTGTCAACGACGTGATCAGCACGTACCTGCGTTGCGTGACCTCTGGTTATTCGCTTCGGGTCCGGTTATCATCCAGCCGACCAAGGTGTGCACACGTTCGTCTTGTGTACGCGCGCGCATCTCTGCCAAGAAGGTATCGGATGAGAACGATTGCAACCATCAATGCGAAGGGAGGCAGCGGGAAAACCACGGTAGCGCTCCACCTTGCCGTGGCGGCCGAGCAGCAAGGGCACAACGTCGCGGTGATGGACCTTGATCCGCAACAGACGGCTATCCTATGGGGAGATAGACGCTCCTCAACGTCGCCCGTAGTGCTACAAGTAGCACCCAGCCGACTCGGTGCAGAGCTTGAACGTGCCGCCGACTCAGGTACCGACATGGTGCTAATTGATGCTCCTCCACGCGCATGGCTCGGAGCTGACAACGCAGCCCGAGAAGCGGCTAGGGTTTCCGATCTCGTAGTGGTACCGACCCGTCCGACGATTTTGGACCTTGAAGCGACCGTAACCACCGTAGATCGCATAGAAGCGGCGGCCGAGACACGGGTGATAGTAGTGCTGAACGGATGCGCCGCCAGAGGAAACGATGCTGACGAAGCCGAGGCAGCGCTAGCTGACCGTGGCGTCGAAGTCTGCCCGTTCCGGATTGGTCACCGTGTAGCTTTCGCTAGGTCACTCATAGACGGCCTCACGGCACAGGAAGTAGAGCCAAGAGGGAAGGCTGCTCACGAGGCCGCACGCGTGCACACGTTCGTCTTGCGCACACAAACAGACATCTACCCCAGATAGTCTGCCCATCTGTCCGTTTCCTTGCCTATACTACCGTGTGTGCACACGTTCGCCTTGCGCACACGAGGGGGAATACGATGAGCAAGTTCGCTGATGCTATGAAGGCGCCCACCACTACAAGGCAATACCACCGACCAATGGCACCGAGTCGCCAGGGACGAAAGCACGTGGGAGCGTACGTCGACCCCGACGTAGCTCGGAGGCTCCGAGTGATCGCGGCATCCGAAGATTCTAGCGTGCAGCAGCTAATCGAGGAAGGGATCGAAATGCTGTTTCAGTCTCGGGGCAATCTGTGAGGAGTCTGCCTCTGCGGCCCGGCGTAGGTGCGGGAATAGAGCCACCATCCGCTGGCGGCGAACAGGACAAGGATGAACAGCCGGCAGCCAACAGGTAGCGACGGCGGTGAACTGGCGGCGGGCGCATCGGCGGGTTCCTGCGTGGGCGGCGCCGCCGAGCTGACGGCCGCCTGGGGCGACGCGCTGGGCAGCCTGGACCACCTT
>JGIcombinedJ30088_10003928_pt1 | contig 13507 bp, 12 predicted proteins | sample PinacodermPK_FD_30088 | JGI IMG/M metagenome (IMG submission 30088)
ATATCGTCTCCGTCTGCTAACACCGTCATGGCATCAGAGGAATATTCCCGATAATTCATCAACAGCAGCTGGCGTATTGGCTCGTGGCATCTGCACCCTTTTGTGTTCACAGCAATGATGCGGCGACAAGGACACAGACGCGCTGGAGCGGTTGCTGGTGCACCGTTTCCCGCCAGGTATGCGCCGCATTCGGCTGGTGATTGCGGCCGGCTTTTCCAATTACATTGACATTGGTCTTGATGATACTAGTCTTTCGTCGTTTATGGTCGTACGCTGGGTGCGCGTGGAGAGGAGCCTGATGTTAAACGTCAATGGTTTTTGCAGGAGAGGGCTTGCCTCTGTGCTTGGCTTGGTGGCGTGCGCCGTTCTCACGCCAGTCGCGTGGGGCGATATAGACAGTGGAGAACTGCCGTGTGTGTCGATAACCAGAAAAGTAAGTCTTTATTGGATGCTCTGGGTACGAAGGAATTCAGGGACCGTATGGTGACAATAGACAAATTCCTGGAGGCTGGTCCGGACTCTTTTAAGGACGAGGCAAAGAGACTGGGTGCCTCAGATTCAGATGAAGATAAAGAACAGCTCGAGCGATTCAGAAAAGATATGGAAAATTTTCCATACTGTAATGCGGATCCACTTCTCTTGTGTTTTGATAAGATGCGAATTGCCGCTGACAAGCGAAAGAAGACTAATAAATTGGGCAAGAGGCCAAAGGGAGAGGCATTGCGCATGCGCCTGGATATCATCTCAAATGAAGATGTGCTGCGTACAGTTTTCACTCGAGACGTGATGCGGGATATACTTCCCCTCATGCATGCGAAACTGCGTAAGTCATTCCTCAGAAGCGGGGCACTGGAGTTCCTCGACGACAAGGGTTCATCCGATCTAACGAGCCGAGCGCCCGATTATGAGCCGTTGGTTGTGGACGTTGAGGTCGATTACGACACAGAGCAAAAAGAAGTCACAATCAATTACGCCAACCTGTCGAAACATCTCAACTCTCTCAACCACACAAGAAAAACTGACGACGAGTTTTCGTATGCAGGGCCAACCGCCGGTTTGTACGACTACGAGAGGCAGCTTTTGGGTAGCAAGGTTTTGCTCCGCAACTTGTTAAAAGCAGGTGCATTGCAACTCTACTCTGGTGACCTGCACGCGATGGTCCACTTTGATGGCTCTGATGACCCTGCTGTGAAAGCGGATGAGGCCGGAGTGGAGGGAAAAGCTGTGGAAGACTTTGTGCGGCTGGTCAACAGGTTGCATGATCCCGAGGAGCGGAGTCAATGGAAATGACTGGAGTAAAAGGAAACTTCCAGCTCCAGGGGGCCCCTCATCACGCCTCTCATTGCGCCCAGGTCTGCGGGCATCGCGCTTGAGCCGGGGTTGGGGCCATGAAGGTAGTCTGCGCCGAATGGCGAGTTACAAAAGAAGAAGCCGACCATAAGAGGGGGCGCGTCAAGAGGGGCGCGCCGGGAACACCGGCTGTTAAATACTTCCAGAATCCGTGAGCTCAGCTTGCATGAATTGCCGCCCCCAGTGGTGGATCCCCAAAAATCGCCTGGCCGTATCCCGCAAGCCTTTGAAGATGAATGAGTGAGCTGGTGTCGTTCAGAGGGAGAAGATGACAGAGCAGGTTCAAACTGCAGTGGCATGCAGGGGGCAGGGCCTTGAGCGGCAGCGCAAGTTTGGTGGTGTTGGCAAGGGCTGTGAGGATGACGCAGGGTGCGTTGCGCTTTTCCCGTTTCACTTTCGCAGCAGCAACCGCAGCCTGCTGCCAGGCACCGGGTGCAGGCTGCTGCCGGGCAAGGGCCGGAGGGCAGCGCTGACAAGCTGGTTGGGAGTCCGGCATCAATCGCACTGTACCGGCGGTCCAAGCTGCGCCCCTGGCCATTCTCCGACGCCCGATGAACATCTCTCTTGTAACAACAGATCAATCCAGAACCCGCCGCCGACGCGAGCCGGTCGCAAAGGCACGCGCCCTTGCCAGGGCAGGAGAACGCAGCTCTGTCCGACTGCTGGTTGCTCGCCGCCAGAACCAGAACCAGAAAGAGGACAGCGCGTCGCCAGATTCCCCGGAAGGGGGAACACCAGGACCGGGTCTGAGCAGACGCCGTCTCAGTCGTAACGCCAGAGCAGCAGCCTGTGCCTGCCCACCGGAAGGCGGCACAGCCGTACACGCCCAACGCCTGAAGGAGCGCGGTGCTTGTCGCAGCCGGGAAAAGCCTTTTGTCTGCCCGTACGAGCACTGCGCAAAACAGTTCGCACGTCATGACAGATGGGCCTTGCATCTGGACAATCACAAGGAAAAACAACCCTGGGTCTGCTCATGGGAAAGCTGTGGCAAGCGATACGCCAACGCCTGCAGCATGAGAAGGCATCTGCGCGGCCACCGTAACCAAAGGCCTTTTGTCTGCCCCCACGCGCACTGTGGGAAGCGGTTCTCCCGTTCGACCGGACTGCGGCTGCATGTGCTGCTTCACTCCGGCAACAAACCCTTTGTCTGCCCCGTGGAGAACTGTGCAAAACGCTACGCTGTCGAGCACACCATGAAGAGGCACCAGCGTTTCCATAGCGCCGCAAAAGCCGTTTTCTGCCCGCGCGAGGCGTGCGGCAAACGCCTGGCCCATGCCGAAAGTCTGGCAGCGCATCTGCGTTGTCACACCGGCGAAAAACCTTGTGTCTGCTCCTGGGAGAACTGCGCAAAAGCCTTTTCGCACCCCAGCACCCTGCGGGCTCACCTGCGTCGGCACACCAGACAAAGGCCCTTTGCCTGCCCTTGGGAGGGCTGCACAAGGCGGTGCAAATCCTCGGTGAACCTGAAGGCGCATCTGCTCAGTCATGGCAACGCAAACCCCTTTGCCTGTCCCTATGAGAACTGCGGATCAGACTTCGCCGATTACCGTAGCCTGACATGTCATATGAACTGGCACACGGGCGCAAGGTGCTTCGTCTGTCCCCACGAATACTGCGCAAGCGTCTTCGCCGAAATGCGGCAGTTGGTCACTCACCTGAGCCTGCACACTGCCAAAGCGCCCTTTGTCTGCTGGTATAAAGGTTGCGAAAAAATGTATGCCCGCAGAGCTGGCCTGAACAAACACACGCGTATGCATCACCAGGGTCTGCCAGCCACCCTTGTCGGTCCACACAATGACCCTGAAGAGGCTTCTCCCCCACAAGCCATCGTGAAAGCTCCCATGAGAAACCCGCCTTTTGTTCGTCCGGGGCGCAGCCGTGCCCAAGCCTTGTTACGGCGTGAGAGTCCGGGGCGGCGACTGGGCAGCCAGGGCCGGCAAGCCCCCAGGCTCTGCTCTCGCGCTGGCGTCGACCTGCGCCCTGGTCCCAGGGCACCCGGGTATGTACAGCAGCCGGTGCCTGTGAACCAGGAGCGCTGGTGCCTTCCTCCTGACAACAGAGTCGGGGATATCTTCCATGGCCAGCTACATCCGCTGCCTGGCATGGGCATTGAGGGTTGGACTCCCGGTGGCCAGACCGGGCGGTTGTACCAGCAGGAAACCCTGTCGTTTGTCGTCTGTCCTGTGGGTGACGGGCCGCAGAATCCGGGACGCAGTCCGCGCCTGGCTCCCGGTGCCCTGCTTCCCATACTGTCGCTCGCCGAGGGAGAGTTGGACCGCCTCGGCCAGCGTCACGGCAGAAGGGGCCCTGAGGTTGAATGCTGAGGCGCTTTCCGTGCTGCTGTGGCTATGGCAGGGCGCAGGTGGGAGTGGTTGGGGACAGAGTGTATTTGCCCTCTTTCCCTTCTTCATGACAACGCAGGGCAAGCCTGTCGCCGGCCAGCGGTGGGACAGCAGCACCGACAAGGTTGTTGGTTATCAGGTTCATACACAGTGTTGTTGTGGTCCAACCGGCACTCTTGATCACTTTCTGCTCCCCGATGCCCAAGCTGTTTGCAACAAGATATGGCGCCAGGTCGCGACCTTGCCTGGTGCCGGAACCAACAGAAAACGGATCTTGCGCAGCCGGANACGGCAGGCGCGTCCGGCAGCGCGCTGCTGCCAAAAAAGAGATGACATCCCCGCGTCCTGCTTGCGAAAAATGGAGGAAGGCGGGAGCCGGTCAGGTCCGGTGTCGGCCGCGTTGTAACGCCGGTGCGCGAGCGATTATCTGCCCCTGGGAGGGCTGCGCAAAATCCTGCGCGACCGCAACCCACCTGAAGGACCACCTGCGTTGTCACACCGGCGCAAAGCCGCTTGTCTGCACATACGCTGATTGCGGGAGAAGCTTCAGCCATTGCGTCAGCCTGAAGGCGCACCTGCGTTGTCACACTGGAGAAAAAGCCTTTGTCTGCCCATGGGCGGGCTGCGGCAAAAGATTTTCTGATCCGAGTAACATGAAGAGGCACCTGGGTTTTCACTCCGGCACCAAACGCTATGTCTGCTCATGGGAGGGCTGTGCAAGGCGGTACACCGCCCGGAGCAGCAGGAAGGTACACCTGCGTAGTCACACCCGTACCAATGTCTTTGTCTGCCCCTGGGAGCACTGCGCAAAACGGGTGGCTGCTGCACGTAATCTGACCGTGCATATTCGCAGCCACACCGCGAAAAAAAGCTTTGTCTGTCCCCATGAGGACTGCGCAAAAATGTTCACCCAATCCGGCAGTCTGACAATCCACCTGCGCCGCCATTCCGGTGAAAAACCTTTTGCGTGCTCTATGGAGGGTTGCGACAAGCGCTACTCCATCCTGCACAATATGAAGAGGCACCTGCGTTGCCATTCCGGCGCCAGGCCCTTTGTCTGTTCATTCAGGTACTGCGCCCAAAGGTTCGCCCAGGCTGACAGTCTGAAAGCTCACCTGCGCCTGCACACCGTCGAAAAACCCTTTACCTGCCCGCAGGAGGGCTGTCCCAGGCGGTATATTGCCGCAGCCAGACTGATGGAGCACCTGCGCGAGCATACGCAATCCAGGTCGTTTGCCTGTTTCCATGCGGGCTGCGCACAAAGCTTTTCGCACTTTGGCGCCCTGAAACGGCACCTGTGTTGCCATGCTGAAAGCAAGGCCTTCGTTTGCCTGCGTGAGGGCTGTGGAAAGGCATACCGGTACAGACGTGGCCTGCACCGCCACAGGTGCCTTCATCAGGCCACAGGGGCCGCTGTCCATGCCCACAGGGGCGGCGCAACAGTTTTGCCCGCCAGACGCATCCTGAAGGTTCACCCGCTCGTGCAGACGCAGGAAGCAGAGGGGCACTTGCCAGCAGACAGCAGAGCCTGGTTTCCCATACTGGCGTTTTCCGAGGAAGAGTTGCACCGCCTGGCACACCCGACGGGAGCGGCTCCTGCCGTGCAGAGCCCGCCGGCATTGCTCAATGGTGAGTCACTTTCCGCGTTGCTGCGGCCATGGCAGGGCTCAGAGGCACTGACCGAGGACTTGTCGCTGGGGCTGCCGTTCACGGAGGATGTCAAAACAGATGCCGGGGGGGCGGCGGTCGGACAGCGGCACTGACCAGCCGGCTGGCTTCCCGGCGTCATGCGCGGTGTTGCCGTTGTCCAACGCCCCCTGCTGATGAATCTTTGATTCCTGATGCCTATGTTGCCCGTAACAAAACATCGCAAGAGGTTGCGTCTTCATCCTGAGCCGGAAACATCAGCAGGGGGCGGCTGCGTTTCAGGAGACAACCGGCGCGTCCGCCGGTCCGTTGGGGGCAGGCAAGCCATGGTGTGTCCGCCTCCAGGTCCCGGAAAAAAAGCTGCCGCCCGCACCAGACAGGTCAGACACCCGCCTGACCATGACACCCGGGCAGGCGGCGTTGTCTGTCCAGGGGAGGGGTGCGCCAGGCGCTTGCCTTGCACGAGCAATGTGAAGGAACACCTGCGCACGCACACCGGAGAAAAACCCTTTGTCTGCTCCTGGCAAGAGTGCGGCAAACAGTTCGCCCAGTCCCTTGGCCTGACAGCGCATCTGCATCGCCACGCCGGAGCAAGGCGCTTTGTTTGCTGGTGGGAAGGCTGCGACAAGAGATATGGTGACCGCAGTAGCTTGAGGCGACATCTGAATTCGCACAGTCACAGGAGAGAAAAGCCCTTTGCGTGTCCGTTGGAGGGCTGCCCAGTGCGGACTTCTTCCGCCTGGCACCTCAAGGCACACTTGCATTGCCATACCGGTGCCAAGCCCTTTGTGTGCCCACACGAGGACTGCCGGACCCGGTTGAGTTCGGCCGGAAATCTGACGTTGCACCTGCTGCGGCACACTGGCGCAAAACCCTTTGCCTGCTCGCAGGAGGGGTGCGACAAGAGATTTGCGGCCCTGTGGAACATGCAAAGGCACCTGCGCTGGCATACCGGCGATGAGTTCGTTGTTTGTCCCTGGGAGGGTTGCACCAGGCGCTGTTCCGACGCGGCCACCCTGAAGCAGCATCTGCGCTTGCATACCAACGAAAAAACCTTTGTGTGCCCCCAGCCGGGCTGTGGCAAGCGCTGGAGTTACCGGTGCCATATGAAGAGGCACCTGGGTTCTCATGCCCGAGCAAAGCCGCTGGTCGGCTGGCGCCAGGAATGCAGCCAGGTCCCTGGCGCTAAAGCGGGCCGGTCACACAAGGGCGGCGTGTGTCCGGGTTCCGGTGTCCTGATTCCCGTGTTGTCGCTGGCTGACAAAGAGTTGGACCGCCTGGCACAACCGCTGGCGCCGGCTTTTGTTACCCCGGGTCCGGCACTGATGCTCAAGGAGGATGTCGCTCCCTTGCTGCTGCGACCATGGCAGGGCATGGCGGAGCGGGTTCTGGACTTTTCGCTGTTGCCCTCCAGCGAGAATATCGACTTGTCCTGACCCGGTGCGCGGCAAGCCCCGTCTTTCAGGGCGGGGAGGATGTCAACAGGACTGCCAGTGCGAACAGGTGTTGGCATGATGGCCGGACACGGGTAGTAACAAGGTTGTTGACTGTCGATGTCATACGCATTGACGCTGTTGTCCAAGTGCGACTGTTGCCCAGTTTTCAGATGCCCGATGCCTATATTGCCTGTCACAAAATTGCCTGCCACACAAGAGTGCACCAGCGCGCAAGCTGGCCTGGTGGCGGAAACAAGAGTCCAGGTACGGTGCGGGGCACCCGGAAGTCGGCGCGCCCGCCAGCCCGTTGCTGTCAGGGAAGAAACCAGGGGCGCATACCGGGGGCGCAAAAAAGAGAAGTTACTGATGCCCCCCCCGCCCGGACCTGACACCAGAGAGAAAACTTTTGTCTGTCCATGGGAAGGCTGTGGCAAGAGCTGCTCTACCTCAGGAAACCTGAAGAGACATCTGCGCTTTCACACCGGAGAAAAACCCTTTGTCTGCCCGGTTGAAGGCTGTGCCAGGCGATGCGCTGATACGAGTTTCCTGAAGACCCACCTGCGTACCCATACTGGAGAAAAGCCCTTTGTGTGCCCGATGGAGGGGTGTGGCAAAGCGTACACCGCGAGTGCCAACTTGCAGCGGCACCTGCGTGCCCATACTGGAGAAAGGCCTTTTATTTGCCCGTTGGAGGGCTGCGCAAAGCGCTATAGTTGCGCGGGCGGCCTCAAGGATCACCTGCATTCCCATAGCGGCAACAAGCCCTTTGTCTGTCCCCGTGAAGGTTGCGCCAGGCAGTTTTCCTTTTTCGTGAGTCTGGTTGCGCACCGGCGTTTGCACAACGCCGCCAAGCCCTTTGTCTGCCCGTGGGAAGACTGTGGCAAGCGTTGGGCTTTCAAGAACAATATGCACAGGCATCTGCGCTGCCATACCGACGAGCGGCTCTTTGTCTGTCCTGACGAGAACTGCCGCAGATCGTTCACGCAATCGGGTCATCTCAAACTTCACTTCCTGAGACATACGTGCGCCAGGCCCTTTGCCTGCCCCTGGGAAGGCTGTACCAGGCGATACACTGCCCCGGACACCCTGAGGCAGCACCTGCGCACGCATACCGGAGAGCTGCCCTTTGTCTGCCCGCTGGAGGGCTGTGGCATGCGGTGGGCTGTCCGGAACAACCTGAAACGGCACCTGCGTTCCCATGCCGGCAAACAGCCTCTTGTGTGCTCATACGATGACTGCCTGAAAATTTTCTGGAACCTGAAGCCCCTGAAAGCTCACCTGCACATGCATGCCCGCGAACAAGATCTTGTCTGTCCCAGGCAGGCCTGCACAAAAGTGCATGGCAAAAGAGGTCGGCTGGAGTGCCCCGGGCGCCGCCACAACCGGGGTGCAACAGCATCCCGGGTCTGTTCATGCAAGGATTGCGGGAAAGTCTTCCCGAACAAAGTGGCCCGGGATGTTCACCGGGACACCCACAAGAGCAGCAGCAGGGTGGCAGGCCCGGGAATCAGCACCCGGGCTCGCAGGCGTAAACTTGAGCGTTCTCCTGTGGCAGAAGAATGTCGCCGTCCTGTGAGCCGCAGGCGTGGGGATGTCCCCTGTGAGCAGACGGCCACCGGCAGCGAGATGACCTGCGGTGGCCAGGTCTGGCGGCGGCCCCGGCAGGCCAGTGTGGAGGCGGTCGTCCCGGTGCCCGATGAAGGGAGCCTGTTGGTCAGACCCTCGGGCGGGCCGCATACTCAGCAGGGCGGTCCAGACCCGGATCCTGAGGGTCTGATTCCCCTGTTGTCGCTGTCCGGGGAGGAATTGCGCCGCCTGGCGCAGCAGGATGCGTCAGGTTTCAGCTTCCTGCCCTTATGGTGGGGTACCGACGCGCTGGCCCAGGACTTCAGTGACTTTCCGTCATTGCCATCGCCAGGGGACATGAACGCGTTCTGATCAGGATTGAGGCCGCACCCAGGCGCCTGTCAGTGCTCCAGGGCTGCTGCGGTGCGACAGCTGCCTGCTGGTGGCAGCGGAGGATGCGGTCCCAACCTGTGAGCGTGTTTTTTCTTGCAGCCTTTGTTTACAGTCACTATGCGGACCGGAACGTCTCGCGCTTGTGCGGGTGTGCACCGCAGCCAGTCTGGCGCTGCGCCCTGTCCGCTGCCTTACGATTGATGCTGGTGTGTATGGCGTTGGTGATCTGGTGTGCAATCTCTTGTGCCCATCCTTGTGAGAACCCGGGGACGGCCTGTCGCCGGACAGCAGAGCCAACAAGCGTGCCCCTTGTCAGGAATCATACAGACAGTGCCTGTTGTCCCACCCTGACCGTCGATCATTTTCTGATTCCTGATACCTATGCAGCCTGTAGCAACAGACCACGCCAGATCGCGACTTTCTCTTGAGACGCAACGCACGGCAGGAGAACTGTGTGGGTCAGGCAAAAGGAAAGGTGCCGCGCCATTCGTTGCTGTCAAAAAAGCAGGGCAGCGGCCGTCTCCTTGCTGTAACAAAAAGGTGAAATCCTGCTCCCCTCTGACGGAACACTGGCGCTGTCATGGCCTCAGACAGCGGCGCGAGGTTTGTCCACGGGAGGGTTGTGTCAAACGATGTTCCAGCTTTGTTGCCCTGAAGGCGCACCTGCGTAGCCACGCGGGTGAAAAGCCTTTTGTCTGCTCATATGGGGACTGCGGGAAAGGGTTCGCGCAGTCAGCGAGTCTGAGCGTGCACCTGTACAGTCACACAAAAAGCCGATCCTTTGTCTGCCCCTGGGAGTACTGCGCAAAACCGTTTGCCAAGGCTACGGGGTTGAAGTATCACCTGCGTCTGCACACCGGAGAGGGCGTCCGGCTGTGCCCGGTGGAGGCTTGTGGCAGGCGATTTTATGATGCGAGCAACCTGAGGGTACACCTGCGCTACCATACCGGCGCGAAACCCTTTGTCTGTAGCTACGGGGACTGCGNCAAACGGTTCGTGCGTATGGACACACTCAAATCACATCAGCAGGTTCACAGCAGCAGGCCACCTTCTGTCTGCCCTGTCGCGGACTGCGCCAAAAGCTTCAAAAATACAGAAAATCTGAAAGCGCACCTGCGCAGACACAGCAAAGACCAACACCTTGTCTGCCCGTGGGAGGGCTGCGTCAGGCGCTTCATGCACCCGAGCCACATGAGGGAGCACTGGCGTCGTCATACGGGCGACAGGCCCTTTGCCTGCCCTTACGAGAACTGCGGTACGCGAAGTGTTACCAGAGGCAACATGAAAACGCACCTGAGTAGCCATGCCAGTGAGAAGCCCTTTGTCTGTGCATACGCAGACTGCGGCAAACAGTACGCGCAATCAAGCTCCCTGAAACGGCACCTGGCAACCCACACCGGCCAAAAAACCTTTGCGTGCCCACGCCGGGGCTGCACCAGACGTTACTCTACCGAGAGAGGCATGCGGGAGCACCTGCGCCTTCACGCGGGAGAAAGACTCTTCTTTTCTCCCTACAACGCCTGGCGTCAATCACTCATGCAGTCGCGGGTCCGGACAGCCCAGCCGCGCGGACAGACGGGCGTCAGGCCTTTTGTCTGTCCCCGGGAGAACTGCGCACAAAGGTTCACCCGACCCAGCATATTGCAAGTTCACCTGCGCAGCCGTGCCTGCCTGGGGGACTTTGCCTGCACGCGTGAGGGCTGTGCAAGAGTGTTCAAGTCAAGAGGCGCTCTTCACCTGCATGTGAGCAGATGCAGCGGCAGACCGTCCTTTGTCGTGCCAGGTGAAGAGCGCGGCACAAGCTTTGTCCGGGTCGGTTGCCGGCCCGCACAAAACGCAAGGCGCAGCTTGCCTGGGGGCGGCAGCGTCGGCCGTCGCCAGAGTGAACTGTCCCCCGCCACAGCCATGAGGATGCCGGGCACCGATGTGCACACCTGGCGCTCGTCTCACAGGCTGTTCCCGGTGTCTGTCAGCTGTCTGGCTGACCCAGGGCACCTGCAGGCGACGCCGTCGGGCGCGCCACAACAGGGACCGCCGTGCAGCAGCCATGCGCCAGGTGGCCTGCTTCCGCTCTTGTCGTTGGCCGAGGAAGAACTGTGTCGGCTGGCACAGCCGATGGGTGCAGCCGCCGGTGTCACGCACAGCGTGCCGTTGGATGGTGAAACACGCGCCTTGCTGCTCCGACCATGGCAAGACTCTGACGAGCAGCCCCGGGACGCCCCTTCGACAGAGCCGTTCAGCGGAGACATCAGGGGCTTCTCCAGGCCGCAACCGTCCGTTCGAACCGCAGCCGGCATACCGGGGCCGCCTGAGCAGCAGGCACAGCACCAGCGCGCTGGTGGGAGGAAAAAATAGGGACTGGGGCGTCTGTGCTGTGTCGTGCCGGCTTTCGTTCATGGTCCCCATGCGGACGGGGGATGCGCTTGCTGGCCAACAAGACGGGCCTTGCAGGGTTCTCTCCGTATTTTTCAGGGGCGTTGACTGCCCGGGTCTGTCGTTGACCAAAGCAGCAGCGGCCGGGTGTCAAAGAGACTGTGGCCGGTGGCCAGTATCCATGATCCATCGTTGATCCACTCCCTGATTCGCGCTGCACCTACCAATGGCACCTGATAACAACAGCTCGCGACCTTGTCCTGTAGCTTTTAGGGTCCAGATATGATCAGACAACAATACAGCCATAGCACCTCCAGAAGACCTTATGTCTGTCCATGGGAGGGATGCACCAAACGGTATGCCAGTGCCTGGGACCTGAAGGTTCACTGGCATTCTCATACGGTGGGACAGGCCGTTACGTGTCCCCGGGAGAACTGTGCCAGATCCTTCGCTACTGCCCGCAGTTTGAACGAGCACCTGCTCAGGCATGGCGACAAGCCTTTTGCTTGCCCGGTGGAGGGCTGCCCCATATCCTGCGAGGTTTCCAGCCAGTTGCAGGTGCACCTGCTCAGGCACACTGAAGAAAACCCCTGGATGTTCACGGTGGAGGGCAGCGGCAAGCGCAGCACTACCAACCGCACTGAGCAAAAGCACAAGCGTTCCCGTACGGGGAAAAGATCCTTTGTCTGCTGCTGGGAGCACTGTAGAAGAGCGTTTTCAGGGCCCCACAAGTTAAAAGAGCACCTGCACCGGCACACGGGGAAAAAACCTTTTGCTTGCCCGGTAGAGGGGTGCGCAAGGCGCAGTGCTACCCGCAGCGACGCGAAAAGACATCAGGATTGGCATAGCGGCAACAAGCCCTTTCTCTGCCCCTATGAAGGTTGCGCGCGCAGGTTTGGCCAATCTGGCAACCTTGGCGTTCACCTGCGTTGGCATGCCAGGGCCAGATTGCGGACTTCGTCACAGGAGAACGCACAGTCCTGCTTCAGCGCTGCCCTGCTCCAGGCGTACCCGGGTGATTCTGGCGCGGGCAAGCGTTTTGTCTGTCCCTTCGAATATTGCTGTAAGCCTTTCGGCCGTTTGAGCTCGCTGAGGCAGCACCTGCGTCTCCACATTGGCGACCAGCGTTTTGTCTGTCCCGTCGAGGACTGCCGCAAACAGCTGCGCTGTTCAGCCGACCTCACAGCGCATGTGCGTGTCCACACCCGTGAACAACCCTTTATCTGTCCGCATGAGGACTGCAGAAACCGGTTCCGCCATGTCGCCAGCCTGAGAGTGCATCTGCGCGGTCACGCCGGCGACAAACGTTTTGTCTGTCCTTACGAGGACTGCGCAAAAGCGTTTGTCCAATCCAGCAATCTGGGCGTTCACCTGCGTCATCACGTCGAAGTCAAACCCGGTCGTCACCCACGCAAGGACCGCGCCAGGCACTACACTGCCGCGCCGCCTGCTCGGGGACGCCAACCTCGTCAGGCTGGCGAGCCGCGTCTTGCAGGTCCACAGGCGTACTGCGCAAAAGCGTTTGCCCATCCGGCCAGCCTGACATGGCATCGACGCCAGCACACCGCACCAAAAACCTTTGTCTGTCAACATGAGGGTTGTGGCAAAAGCTACAAGAAAGCCGGTGAGCTGTACCGGCACCTGAGCATCCACAGTCGCACCAAGCCCGGTGTCTGTTCGCACGAGGACGGCACCAAAGTCCGTTCAGGCCAACACCGCATGAAGCCCCTGCGCATTGCTGTCCGGGACCAGCCTTCTGGTGATCCGCAGAAGGACGGTAGCAAGGCCCAGGTAGTGGCAAGGCAGCTGCGCCGACAGCTACGCACGCGTAGCGAAAAATTCCCCGGCCCGGGTCCGGCGAAAGAGGAAAGTGCAGGCAGCCGCGCACAGACAAGCTGGCATGAATATGCGTGCACCCCTGCGGACGAAACACTCTGGCACTTGCCTGAGGGCCCGACAGCCGCAGACCTTGCCCGCGGCCAGACAGCGTCTGGCCCTGCGATGCCAGGGGCGGGGCAGGGCGACTATGGCCCGTATGGCCAGCCCTTGTGGCCCCACCAGGGGGAACATCAGTCGTCTGTCGCCTGTTTATCTGACGAGGCCCACCTGGCTGTCATGCCCCTGGAGGAACCAGGACAAGAGCGCAGCCCTGGCCTTGATATTGGCATCCTGTTCCCCCTGCTGTCGTTATCTGATGAGGAGTTGCGCCGCCTTTCACGAGAGGGGAGCGCTGCCCCGCTGTTACCGCTGGCGGATGAATCACTGTCCGCGTTTTTGTGGCCATGGCAACACCCAGGGACAGCGGAGCTGGACTTTATGCTGGCGCTGGCGACCGGGGACAGGAACGCGCTCTGACGCCGATGAGGGCCGATGAGGGCAGATGAGGGCAGATGAGGGCAG
>JGIcombinedJ30088_10003931_pt1 | contig 13499 bp, 10 predicted proteins | sample PinacodermPK_FD_30088 | JGI IMG/M metagenome (IMG submission 30088)
GCCCGCCGATTCGGCCCCGGTGCCGCAACCGCCCGGTCCGCCGGCGGGCGCCGGCTGGAGGCAGCTTTCCCGGCCGCGGGCACCGTTCGATTGCGGGACGCAAGGCCGGGCTGACAGATACCCGGCCACCTGGAGTCGCACGAAGCGAGCGATCGCTCCTTTCCATGCACGCGTTCACCGCACGCCACCGGAACCTGCGCGGCATCGCGTGGCTGATGCTCTCGCTGCCATGCTTCCAGTCGATGAACGTGATGCTGCGCCACGTGGCGATGGACCTGCCGCCCGTCGAGGCGATGTTCTTCCGGAATCTCTTCGGGTTCATCATCCTGCTGCCCCTTTTCGTCCGGAGACCCGAAGCGCTTCGCACCCGACAGCTCGGCATGAACGTCCTTCGGGGAGCGATCCATCTCGGAGGGATGGTCGCGTGGGTGTATGCGCTCACCCTGATCCCCCTCGCGACGGCGGCCGCCCTCGTGTTCTCGACACCGGTCTTCGTCGCGATCGGCGCGGTGCTCTTCTTCGGCGAACGCCCCGGACCGCGACGATGGATCGCAATCGGGCTCGGCCTCGTGGGCGTGCTCGTCATCATGCGGCCCGGCGTCGAAGCCGTTTCGCTAGGCGCCCTCGTGGTTCTCGGTGCCTCCGCTCTTCAGGGCGCCGCGAAGATGATGGTCAAGGTGATCGTGCGCACCGACTCGACACTTTCCGCCGTCTTTCACCTCAACGTGCTGATGGCGCTCTTCGGCCTCGTGCCGACGATCATCTTCTGGCGCACGCCCACCCTCGCGCATCTCGGCTGGTTCGTGGTGATGGCGGCGGTCGGTGCGGTCGCGCACTACGCGCTCACCCGGGCCATCGAGCACGCCGACTTCACCGCCCTCCAACCGTTCGAGTTCGTGCAGCTCGGATGGGCGGCGCTGCTCGGGTTCGCATTTTTCGCCGAGATTCCCGGCAACCACGTGCTGCTCGGCGGAGCGATCATCGTCGCCGCCACGAGCTGGATGGTGCACCACGAAGCGCGGCGCGGCCGGACCTCACCCTGAAGCGGACATGCCAGGGCGTGCGTGCGAATGGAGGTGGTTCAACGTACCCTCCGCAGAATGGTTGCGCGTCGAGGCGCTTCTACGGTGCCAATCGTTCCTGCGGCGAAGTCCCGTCCGCAACCCGTTCTTCCAACAGCGCGAGGAGCTGCTCCGCAGCCCCTGAAAGGGGTCGCCCCCGGCGCGCAAATATCCCGCCGGTCTGCCTCTTGAAGTGCTGGGTGAGGGGGATGATCTCCAGACGGTCCCCGTCGTTGATGCAGGCGCTCGGAACGACCGCAATCCCGAGTCCCGCTTCAACATGGCGCTTGGTCGTGTTCCAGGACTCGATGTAAAGCGCGACGTTGGGCTCGGACCCGGGCGCCTGAACCGCCGGCGCGGCTGGACGGGAGCCGTGCGTGCCGGCACTGCGCCTTATCATCGGATAGGCCGCGACGTCTTCCTCCGTCACCAGGTCGCGCCCGGCAAGGGGATGGTCGAGGGGGGTAACGAGAACGTAATCATAGAAATAGAGCGGGTGGAATACGAGCTTGTCGCGCGTCTCGTCCGAGCGGGCGAGGGATTGCGGGCCGAACAGGACATCCACCTCGTCGGCGAGAAGGAGATCGGCACCCTCCTCGGTGGCACAACGCCGAACCTGCAATCGGATTTCAGGAAAAAGATCGTGATAGTGCTTGAGATGCGCGGGCAGCATGCTGGTAGCGGTGCATTGGCTTGCACCGATGCGGAGCTCGCCCGAGATGGGCATCTCCAGTCGTTGCGAGAACTTGTGGAGCAGCTCGTCGACCTCGTCCAGCAGCGGCGCCACGAGGCGATAGAAGATTTCGCCGGCGGAATTCCGGGAGATTCGCTGACCGCTCCGATCGAACAGCTCCGCCTCGAGCTCGTGCTCGAGGTCTCGAACCCGCGTCGACACGGCGGTCTGGGTGACGTCGAGACGTTCCGCCGCGCGCGAGATGCTCTCCAGCCGAGCCGCGTAACAGAATGCCCGAAGCTGTTTCAGACGATCCCGCTTGTCCGACAGACGCTCTCTGGGTGCGAGCATGGTCAGGGCTCGATCGGAGCGGCGGGATCCATGATCCGGATGAGCTCGCGCACGGCGAGGGGCGGGGTCCGGTCGCGGCGCGTGACCGCACCGTACGTGCGCGGGGGGATGTGCTCTCCGAAGGGAATTCGCCACAGCCGATCCCGGTCGTTCAGGCAGAGTTCCGGGACGACGGATATCCCGAGACCGGCCTCGACATAAGTCTTTACGGCGTCCCAGCCGTCGACTTCCACGTCGACTCGGTGAGGGATTCCGTGCTGGCGGATCAGCATCTCGCCGAACTGCCTTGCATGCGTCCCTGCCGTATGCGTGATCAGGCGGAACTCGCCCAGGTCCTCGAGCGTGGCGGATTCCCGCCCGGCAAGCGGATGATCCACGGGAGTGATGAGCACGAAACGGGACGAGACGACGGGAAAGTAGTTGAGATCGGAGCGCTCCACATCCATCGCGGCGACGACGAGATCGACTTCGTACGCACGAAGCCATTGCAGGCATTCGCGGCCGGTCCCGGTTCGCACGTTGACGCGCGAATCGGGATGGCGCAGCGCGAACTCCTTCAGGTATTCGGGAAGCAGCACCGCAGCGGACGTATCTCCGGCTGCGATGTGCACGTCGCCGGCAACCTGGCGGAACTGCTCGGAGAAGGTGTCGGGAAGACGGTCCAGCTCGGCCACCAGGGGCATGGCAAGCCGGTGGAACTCCCGGCCCGCCGGGGTCAACGAGATGTTCGGACCGTTCCGCTCGACGAGCGGGATCTCTACCTTGTCTTCCAGGGCGCGAATCTGCACCGACACCGCGGGCTGGCTGGAGTAGATTCGCTCCGCCGCGCGGGAGATGCTCCCCGTCCGGGCCACGTGACAGAACGCCCGAAGCTGCCGGAGCAGGTGCCTTCTGGTTTCGGCCTGTCCCGGTCCGGACGATTCATCGTGGTTCGAAAGAGGGTCACGTCGCCCCGAACGCGCAGGCGGCTCGGTACTCCGACACCGGTACTCCGGTGCATGAGACGGTCGAGTTCGTACCATCCGCCACCTCCCGATGTGAGGGTCGAATTGTCATGAAGAAGGAACGACTCCTATCCGTTCCGATCGGAATAACTATACATGATATACAGGAAATGGGATTGGAATGAAGAAAGGGGGAGGGTAGTGTAGTTTTTCTGCGATACATCGGCCATGGGAGCATGTATCAAGGCAATGCATCATGGATGAACTGGTCGGCACGATCACGGACCGGTATCGGTGAATGAAGTTGGAGCGCATCATTCGCCTGGTTGACCCGAATTATCCTGGGTCGGGTGATTGGCATTCGAACAGTGCGATATGTTCGTTCCTTGAGATCCCCGCCACGCGTTTCGTTCACTCTCGGGGTGAACAAATGCCTTTCGGGCAAAGGGGCGAAGGCGGGTCGTGCGCAAGAACGTCGCCGGGTCCGGGACGCGATTTCAGGAGCTCGAGGGTCGAACTCGATGGTCTCGCCGCATGCGTCTCGTGCGTAGCTGAGGACCCGTCCGGACCGGATGGGCGGAAAGCCGTTGCGGGAAGCGCTCCGGCGAAGGCGAGGGTCTCGAGCTTGCCGGGCTGCTTCGCGAGTCGCACGGTGAGGTCGATGCAGCGGAACCGGATTCGCCCAACGCGCGGGCCGCACCACGAAGCGAGGTCGCGGTTCACTCCCCGGCGCCGACCCCGATCGCTTCGGTGCGCCCGGGCGGCGCTTGGAGAATTCCATCCGAACGAGCTCGATCCGCACGGACAAGAGGGTGATGACGATGAGAGCGAACGGTAGGCTGACCCGCTGCATGGCGCAACGACTGCTGATGTTGGAGAGCGTGGCTCGGCATCGAGGCGTGAGCGCCGCGGCTGCGGAGCTCGACCTCACCCCACGGGAGATCAGCCGGTCGCTGCGCCAGCTCGAAGCGAAGATGGCGACCCGCGTCTTCACGCGCGATTGCGACGGTGTCGGACTCACCCAAGCGGGTGAGATTCTCCATCTCGCGGTCTCGGCCGGGCTCGCGTCCATCCGCGAGGCCGCCGACCGTCCGGAATTCGAGACGGCAGCGCTCCCCTTCACGGCGACCGTCTGACGCGAACGGGTGGCCGAGCGGGGTCAAAGGTCGATGACGATGCTGCCGTAGTCGTCGAGGGTGGCACGCGCACCGGGCGGCACGAGGCAGGTGGCATCGTACTCCTCGACGATGAGCGGACCGGACGCACCCCCCGCGAGGTCGGAGCGCCGCACGACGGGGGTCTCGAGCCAGCCCGCTTCGGGGCCGAAGTAGGCGTTGCGCGAGCCGCCGCCAGCCCCGTCCTCGGAGCGGTCGAGGTAAAGCGTGTCGGGCACCACCGGGGCGTCCGGGAGACCTTCCGCCACCAGCACCATGTTGACGAGCTCGACCGGCTCCTCCGGCCCCGCCCGGTGGCCGTAGGTGCGCTCGTGCTCCTCGCCGAACGCCTCGGCGAGCTGATCGAGCCATGCGCGGTCGAGCGCTCCGCTCGACGGCACGGGCGGAGCCGCCACGCCGAGCTCGTAGAGCTGCCCCTTGTAGTGCAGGTTCGCGGTGCGCCGGAACCGCATCCGCTCCGCCGGAAATCCCTCGTGCACGAGCTGGGCCCGGCCCTCGTCCTCGAGCGCCCGCCACGCGCGGTCGATCTCCGCCGGGTCCGATTCCACCAGCACCCGCCGGAACGTCCGCGAGTAGTGATGCTCGACGTCGGCGTAGAGCAGTCCGAAGGCGGAGAAGAGCCCCGGCGCGGGCGGCACGAGAATGCGCTTCATGTGCAGGGCCGCCGCCATCGTCGCCGCGAAGAGCGGCCCGTTGCCGCCGAAGGCGAACATCGTGTAGCGCCGCGGGTCGCGCCCGCGCTCGCTCGAGACCGAGCGGATGGCCCGGATCATGTTCGAGGCCGCAATCTGGTGGGCGCCGTAGGCCGCGTGCGCGAGCTCGAGATCGAGCGGGCGCGCCACCCGCGCTTCGAAGACCTCGCGGCCGCGGGCGGCGTTCAGGGTGAGCTCGCCTCCCACCAGGTGGTTCGGGTTGATGTAGCCGAGGATCACGTTCGCGTCGGTGATTGTCGGGTCCTCGCCGCCCTGGTCGTAGCAGACCGGCCCCGGGACCGCCCCCGCGCTCTCCGGCCCGCACTGCAGGGAGCCGCCCGCGTCGATCCGGACGATGGACCCGCCGCCCGCCCCGACCTCGGCGAGGTCGATGGCCGGCACCTTGATGAGGTAACCGGACCCGGTGAGGAGGCGCGAGCCCTGCATGATCCCGCCGCCGACGCTGTACTCGAGCGACCGGGTGAACTCCCCGCCCTCGACGAGCGACGCCTTGGCGGTGGTGCCGCCCATGTCGAGGGTGATGACGTCCGGCATCCCCACCTTGCGCGCGAGCGCCTGGGCACCGACCACGCCGCCGGCGGGGCCCGATTCGATGATGTTGCAGGGTAGCCGGATGGCGTCATCGACGGTCGTGAGACCGCCGTTCGACTGCATCAGCATCAACGGAGCGTCGACCGATGCGGCGGCGAGCTCCCGGCGAAGCGACTCGAGATAACGGGCCACCGTCGGCATGACGTACGCGTTGACCACCGTGGTCGAGGTCCGTTCGTACTCCTTCACCTCGGGCAGCACCTCGTAGCTGATGCAGTGAACTAGGTGGGACGCGCGCTCCTCCAGCACCTCCTTCAGCAGCAGCTCGTGGGCGGGATTCTCGAAGGTGTTGAGGAGGCAGACCGCGATCGCCTCGACCCCCTGAGCGACGAGGCGGTCCACCGCCGCCACGGCCGCTTCGCGGGCGAGCGGGACGACGATCTCGCCCCGCGCGTTGATCCGCTCCTCCACCTCGACCCGGAGATAGCGCTCGACGAGCTCCGGGGGCTTCTCCCATCCCAGGTCGTAGAGGCGGGGCATGCGAAGGTTCCGGAGCTCGAGCACGTCCCGGAAGCCGCGCGTCGTGATGAGACCGGTGAGCGCCCCCTTGTTCTCGAGGATCGCGTTGGACGCTACCGTCGTGCCGTGCCGGACCTCGGCCACGTCCGGGCCGGCGAGGGAGGTCTCGTCGAACACCTGCGCGAGACCGCTCGCGATCGCCTGCGCGTAGTCCTCGACGCTCGAGGACACCTTGCGGGTGAGGACGCGGCCCCCGGAATCGAGGAACACGATGTCGGTAAACGTTCCGCCGATGTCGACACCGACGCGATAGCGGTCCATGGTCGGGCTTCTCCCTGGTTCGTTATTGGCGATTCGAGCTCGCGGGCATCAAGCCGCGCGGCGCCCAGGTACCGGAACCGACGAGGCGCGTGACCTTCCGCCGGGCATGCGGGCACCCCGGCGGTTTCCCGGGTGCGGGGGCTTCCAGCCCGCGTGGACCACCGCTGGTCCGCGGCCCGGCGCGAGCTGAACGCCCGCGCTCCCGGGGCGTCTCGCGCAAACCCGGGCTCAACGGAAAGGAAGGCTGCGCCCGAAGGATTCTAGTCGGCCGCCTCGGCCGGTGCTTCGTCGGTCCACGCGACCGGCGGGGGCGGGGCCGCCCGACCCGAGCGAAGGCTCGAGCGAAGCGCTTCGGTGGCGGCCTCGTCGACCGTCCACCTCGCGGTGTCGATGACCACCCCGTAGTCGTCGCGGGCCGACTTCGCGGACACGTACTCGTTGCGCACGTCGCGGAGCACGCGCGCCGGGTCTCGCTCCAGCGGATCGCCCCATCCGCCTCCGCCGGCCCATTCGTGTCGAATCACGTCCCCGCGGAACATCGTGGTGGTGACCTTGGACTCGAGCGCCTGCGCGTTGCGAAGCGGGTTGAGCACGTTCGCGGACGGTCGGCCCGGCCGCCCGCCGTACAGCCCGTAGGGGCGGATCTTCCTTCGGTCCGAGCGGATCTGCAGCACCGCCTCCGCCTCTTCGAGCTGGATGTCGCGCCGGTAGGGCGCACCGCCCCGGAACTTGCCGGGACCCGCCCGGTCCTGCATGAGCTCGTAGGCGAGGATCTGCACCGGCTGCTCCGCCTCCATCACCTCCGCCGACTGCGACGCCATGTTGGCGAACATGTTGGAGTTGCCCTGGAGCCCGTCCGCCCAGGGCCGTCCACCCCAGGTGCCGGCGGTGAAGTCGACGCAGATGAAGGGCTGGCGCTCGGCGTCGTAGCCGCCGATGGTGATGCAGGTGTTGCCTCCGTCGGAGGCGGCACACACCCGGTCCGGCAGCATCATCGCGAGCGCCCCGAATGCGCAGTCGACCATGCGGAAGCCGGTTAGCCCGCGCGCCGCACAGGCCGCCGGCAGCACCCCGTTCGCGATCGTCCCGGCGGGCGCGGTGACATCGATGACCCGGAAGACGCCCTCGTTGTTCGGAATCCCCTGCGGGAGCACGGAACGAATGGCGGTGTAGCTCGCCGCCTTGGTGAAGGAGAGCGTGTTGTTGATCGCGCCCCGTACCTGGTCCGAGGTGCCGGTCCAGTCCACCAGCATCCGGTCGCCGGTCTTCTCGACGCGGCAGGCGAGACGGATCGGCTTGTCGAGCTCGATGCCGTCGTCGTCGATCCAGTCTTCGAAGGTGAACTCGCCGTCCGGCAGCTCGGCCACCGCTGCGCGCGTCAGCCGCTCCGCGTAGTTGATGACCTCCTGCATGTACGTCCGGGTAGTCTCGATCCCGTAGGCGTCGACCAGCTCGAGGAACTGGCGCTCGGCGATCTTGCAGGCCGCGAGCTGGGCCCGGAGGTCGCCGAAGACCTGGATCGGGATCCGCACGTTGCGCTCGACGAAGGCCCAGATCGCATCGTTCGCCCGGCCCCGGTCGAAGAACTTCAGCGGCGGGATGCGCAGCCCTTCCTGGTAAATCTCGGTGGAGTCGGAGGCGTTCGATCCCGGGACCCGGCCGCCCACGTCGGCGTGGTGGCAGATGGTCGCGGCATAGGCAATCCGTTCGCCACCGGCGAATATCGGTTGAAAGATGAAGATGTCGGGCAAGTGCATCCCCCCGTCGAAGGGGTCGTTCAGGATGAACACGTCGCCCGGATGGGTATCGTCCCCGAACCGCTCGACCACCACGTCGAGAGCGGTCGGGATGGAGCCGAGATGACCCGGCAGGGTCAGGCCCTGCGCCACCAGCTTGCCGTCCGCATCCGCGAACGCGGTCGAGAAATCCATGTTGTCGCGAAGCACGCCGGAATAGGTCGTGCGGCAGATGGTGAGGGCCATCTCGTCCGCGATGGAAAAGAGCGAATTCTTGAAGAGCTCGAACCCGATGGGGTCCTGGATCTCGGCCATGTGCTGCTCCGTCTGGATGCGTTGCGCCTCAGGTTGCCGATCACGGCGCGCAAGTGCGCCGGGATGACTCACCGGGCCACTTTATGGGCGCTCGCACCGGAGCATAACAAGAAGCGACGGAAAATGAGCGAAATCCCCGGCCGAAAGGACGCTGCGCCGGGCCCTCGTTTCGGCCGGCCCGGCACAGGTTCGACCCGTCCGGCCCCCGGAGTCCCTCGGACAGGCGGCTTGTCACCCGCCATGCCTGAAATCGCACGCATGGGTCGGCACGCTGCGCACCGGGTGCCCATCCGTTCGAATCCGGATGAATGTCGCGACCGGAGCACCGAAAGCGAGTGCGGAGGACCCCTGCGGCGGTACCGGGCCGGACGTGCCGAAGGATATACGCGAGGAAAACTATCGTGAATGCGACGCCGCCGCCCTCCCGGTTCGACTTTTCGCTTCGCCTGCGTCAAGCTCGCGAACCCCCGACCCGGTCCGGCCACACATGATCCCGAGTCAAGTTCCGTCTGCCGGCGAGAAGCTCCTCGACCACATCGCTCATTGGGTCCCGGACCTCGGGGCGGCGAGCGGCACGCTGGAGTCTCTGGGCTTCATCCTCACCCCCTGGAGCGAACAGCACGCCTCGTCGCGCCCAGGCGCGCCGATCGCCCCCGTCGGATCCGCGAACCGTTGCATCATGCTGCGGTCGGGCTATCTCGAGATCCTCGCTCCGCTTTCGCTCACTCCAATCGGACGCGAGCTGCAGGCCGGAATCGAACGATACGTCGGCGTGCACCTCCTCGCCTTCGGATCATCCGATACGAAGGCGGAGCAGGCCCGCCTCGAAGCCCGCGGATTTCCGCAGCGGCCGGTGGTGGCGCTGCGACGCGAGGTGGAGACCGAGAAGGGAGCGACCGCCACGCTTCGCTTCACGGTCGGCCGGGCCGAGCTCGGTTCGATGGCCGAGGGTCGAGTCCAGTTCCTGACTCACCACACTCCCGAACACCTGTGGCAGACGCGTTGGCTCGGGCATCCCAACACGGCGGAAGAGCTGGCCGAGGTCTGGATCGTGGTGGCGGACCTGGACGAGGCGGCGGAGCGCTACGCCGCCTACCTCGACCTGCCCGCCCAGCCGATCGAAACGGGGGCGGCGACCATCTCGCTGTCGCGCGGCCGGGTGTCGCTCTTCACGGCCGAGACATTCCGGAAGAGGTTGCCGGGCGCGGAGGTGCCGACCCTCCCGTACATCGCCGGATATGGTCTCGCGGCAAGCGATCCCGGGCGGGCGCGCGAGCTCGCCGAGAGCGCTTCAGGGATGGAAGTCCAGGTGCTCGAACGGGGTTCGAACGGCACCGACCCCGACCGCTTCGCGATCCACCTGCCGGCGAGCGCAGGCGGGACCCTGCTCTTCTCCCGGTCGGGCTACCTCTACCCCACGCGCTGAACCCGGGTCCGACCCGGGGGGAGCACGGACGGAGGATGCCGGGAACGGCCACGTACCCGGGACCGCATTCCGCCCGAATCGCCCCGATTCGCGGCGCGCCGGCGACGCCCTCGAACGATCTTCAGCTCGGGAGCGGAAGATTCGGTCCGCAGCACGACCCCGACGGACCTAGGTAAGCTGGATGCGACCGCCCCGGACTGGTCCGCCGCCCGGCATCGGACCGCCGCCGCCCGGCATCCCTCCGGCCGCGGGGACCACAATCTGCGACGCCTGCTCGCGCTGTAGCTCGCGCAGCTCGTCGAGCATGCGGTGCACCGCCTTCTCCGCCTCGGGGCCGAACATCTCGATCGCTTCCTCGAGATTGTCCGCTTCGAGCTCGAACTGGATCGGGAGCGGCCCCATCGCGGACAGGACCTGCGCCTGGCCCATGTAGAGCGTCGCCCGGGACTCGTCCGGAGCTCCGTCGGCCCGAATCGGCGTCATTCGCCGTATGGTGCCGGACGCGAGGTCGGTAATGACCTCCTCGAGATACAGGCGATCGCGCTCCATCTTCAGGTTCTTGAGATCGCGCGCCGCCCCCTGCTGTTCGTTCGCCAATGTGGGTTCCTCGGCTGCCATGGTCGGACAGGGAGCGAAGGCTATTGATTCGCTCGTCCGATGGCAAATCCACGGGTCCCGGCGACCTCACCCACCCGCCGCCCCAACGCGATCGGACAACCGGACGGAACCTCGCCCACGGCCCGGCCACGATGGGTCATAATGCGCTCCCGGCTCCGCCTCGACGCCCCGCGCCGGGTTCGGCGCCCGGCCCGCTTCGCGCCCTTTCCAGGCGCGCCGATCCCTTGGGAGGATCCGACATGGCCAACGACGCAAACGCTGCGTTCATTCTCCGCGACCAGGAACACCTCATCCATCCCCTGCACAGCCCGGCCGCCCATACCGGCGGCAAGGTCTGGGTCCGCGGCGAGGGAGCGGAGCTCATCGACGCCAACGGCGAGCGCTTCATCGACGGACTCTCGGGGCTGTGGAACAACACTGCCGGCCATGGATGCCGGGAGCTGGTGGACGCCGCAGCCGCTCAGATGGCGGAGCTCCCTTACGCGTCCGGCTACTCGGGCAGCACCAACCCGCGTGCCATCGAGCTTGCCGAGCGCCTCGCCGCGATCACCTATCCGAACATCAACCGCTTCTACTTCACGTCGGGCGGCGGGGAGTCGAGCGACAGCAACTTCAAGATGGCCCGCTACTACTGGAAGCTCCGCGGCAAGCCGGACAAGACCAAGGTCATCTCCCGCCAGTGGGGTTACCACGGAGTGACCCTCGCGGCGATGTCCGCGACCGGGATCACCGCGTACTGGCCGATGTTCGAGCCCCGCGTGCCGGGCTTCGTGCACATCCCGTCACCCTACCCCTACCGCTACGAGGCGCCGGAGGGGGTGAGCCAGGGCATCGCGGCCGCGAACGAGCTCGAGCAGGCGATCCTCCGGGAAGGCCCGGACACGGTCGCCATGTTCATCGCCGAGCCGGTGCAGGGGGCCGGGGGGGTGATCATCCCGCAGGACGACTACTTCCCGCGCATCCGCGAGATCTGCGACCAGTACGACGTCCTCCTGGTCTCCGACGAGGTGATCACGGGATTCGGCCGCACCGGCCGCATGTTCGGCCTGGAGCACTGGGGAGTGAAACCGGACATGATCCAGTTCGCCAAGGCGATCACGTCGGGCTACTTCCCGCTCGGCGGCATCGGCATCAGCGGCGAGATCGCGGAAGTCATGGACGCGGCGAACACCCCCTGGATGCATGCCTACACCTACAGCGCCCACCCGGTCGGGTGCGCGATCGGGGTGGCCATGCTCGGAATCGTCGAGCGGGACGGCTACCCGGAAATGGCGGAGCGCAAGGGCAAGCGGCTGCTGGTTCATCTCAAGGACGCGCTCGGCGACCACCCGCACGTCGGGGACATCCGGGGCCTCGGCCTCATGTGCGCGGTCGAGTACGTCCGAGACCGGGCCACCAAGGCGGAATTCGACGCGTCGGAGAACGTCGGGGGACGCATCAACTCGGCGACGATTGATCGCGGGATGTTCTCTCGCGCGCGAGGCGATCTCTACTGCCTGGCGCCGCCCATCACCACCTCCGAGGCCCAGCTCGATCGGATGGTGGACATCCTCGCCGAGGCGACGCGTTCCGTGCTGGGTTAGGCGAGCGCAGGCGGCGGACCTCGGCCCCGTGTGGGCCTGAGCATACGTCGGCGGGCGGACGCCATTGCGCCCGCAAGCTCGCGCGCCTCCCGGCGGCGCGCCACCGCGTTCGATCCGCCCGGGAATCGCTCGCGCGGTGGCAGGGCCTGTGCCGTCGGTCCCGGCGCATGCCCCCGGAGCCGTTCGTCGTCGTCCTCCGCACGCGGCCCCGGCCCGGGAGCCGCGACTTCCTACATCACCCGCTCGGCGATCCTGTCGAGGCGGGAGGCGGTGCTCGCTTCGTCCTCCATCGGCAGCACGAACAGAATGCGGGTGACCCCGGCGTCCGCCCAGCGCGCGATCTCGTCCCGGTCGCGGCGGCATCCGAACAGGGTGATGTCGATGGTCGCCGGGTCGCGGCCACGTTCGCGCCACCCCGCTTCCATCCGCCGGCGCCCGTCCTCGACCATCTCCGGAGTCGACCAGAGGTAGCGGGGCATCCAGCCGTTCCCCCACGCCGCGGCGCGCTTCGCGGCGAGGCCGAGCTCGCCGGCGATCAGGATGGGCGGATGGGGACGCTGCACGGGCTTCGGCTCGACGATGACCTCCGGGAAGCGGACGTAGCGGCCGTCGAACGACGAGACCTCGTCCGTCCAGCAGGTCTTCATCGCCGCCACGAACTCGCGCATCTGGGCCCCGCGCCGCTCCCAGTCCACGTTGAAGACGTCGCCCTCCTCGCGCAGCCACCCCGAGCCGATGCCGAGCACCACCCGTCCATGCGAGACCCGGTCGAGGGTCGCGATCGCCTTGGCGGCGAGGAGCGGCCGGCGCTCCAGAATCAGGCTGATCGAGGTCCCGAGCCGGATGCGGCGCGTGGCCCCCGCCGCCGCGGCGAGGCCGACGTACGGGTCCACCATCATCCGGTACTCGTCCGGAAGCGGACCACCACCGGGATACGGGGAATCGAAGCGCTCCGGAATCACCGGATGCTCGGGGAGGAACAACGATTCGAAGCCGAGCGCCTCCACCCGCGCCGCGAGGCGCGGAAGGGGCATCGTGGTCCCGGTCGCGAACATCATGACGCCGAGCTTGGGTCGATGGTTCATCTCGGTTACTCCGGAGTCGGCCCGGTGGCGGCGAATCGAATCGTCAGGCCGCGAGCAGGTGCTCGGCCCAGAGCCCGACCCGGGCGAGCGCATCCTCCTCGGGACTCACCCGCAGCACCTGGAGGACCCGGTCCACGCCCGCGTCCTCGAGGCGCCGGTGGGTGTCGCGGTCGGGATGCGCGCCGAACATCGTGATCCGGAACCGCGAGAAGTCCCGCCCGGCCTCCCGGTACATCTCCTCGATGCGCCGCCGGGTCGCCGCCACCTCGTCCGGGGTGACCCGCACGTAGCGCGGGATCCAGCCATCGCCGTACTCGACGATGCGTTCGGGCGCCCGCGCGAGCTCGCCCGCGATCAGGATCGGCGGATGCGGGCGCTGCACCGGCCCGGGATCGCTCCACAGCGGCGGGAAGTCCACGTACTCGCCGTGGAACTCGGCGAGCCCGCC
>JGIcombinedJ30088_10003948_pt1 | contig 13468 bp, 15 predicted proteins | sample PinacodermPK_FD_30088 | JGI IMG/M metagenome (IMG submission 30088)
CCCTACGTGGTCGACAAGCCATCCGATCAGGTGGCGGTGGACCCCTACGGCCCCGACTCGCCCGACTTCGTGGTGGGGGGCGACTTCTACCGGACCTGGACGGCGGCGCTGGCGCACTGCCACAAGCGCTTCGAGGGAAAGACGCACCGCATCAGCGATGAGCCCTCCGGGGGGATCGGCAGCTTCTCGCCTGACAACTTCCCGGTGTTCGACACGTTCTGCGACAACGCCTTCTTCATCGCCGACTCCAACCACGGCTACAAGATGATCGGCGTGGGCGCGCTGGTCGCCAAAGAACTGCTCGGCGAGCCTCAGGCGCTGCTGGAGCCGTTCCGCTACTCGCGCTACGCCGAGGGCCGGCTCCACCCCGTGAGCAACTCGCCCTACCCCTGGAGCTAGCTGTTCTCTGCGAGCGCTGGGTTATCCCAAGTCTGTCAGGCTCCCAGCGCTAGGTGAACGCCCACGACGTGAACTGGCCGGATTCAACGGGTCGTCGCAACAGGGACTGTCGGGAGCCGTGACGCTCGAACACGTCGCTACTCGCCATGCTGACGATTGACTCAAGCTGAATAGCATGGCTCGGTGCAGTGAGCTGCGGCGCGGGTGTGTGGTTGTCAAGCGCTGCGAGGGCGACAACCGGGAACGGTCAAATCTTGTCGAGGGTGCCAAGATGCCGGCTGAGCCCAGGGTCTCGCGCCTTGACCGGCAGGCATTCAGGGCAACCGTCAATCTCTGGCTCCTGAAAGCGACGAATGAAGGCGTTGCGGGCGCATTCGTAGCGCCAGCGCCATTTCCCAAGCTGGCCGTCTCCTTGAGCGACGATGTAGGACCATCGCCAGATGCCGGTGGCTGCTGGCACCACGATCCGAAAATTGTGACCGCGATACTCGCCCATCTTTGGCTGCACTCGCGAGCCGTCGAGGACATTTCGGCTGTGCTCAGGACAAAAAACGGCAGGAGGACGAGGTCCGGTTTCGGGACTGGGGGCGAAAGTCGCCACGAGCGTCCCGCGGCGGCTGTACATCTGCCAACCGCGTCCCCATCCCCACCATTGCCGCAAGAGCGCAATGACGATGACGGCGCCATAGGCGACGATGGTCACCCATCCGGCGATATCAGGCACATCGATATGCACAGCTACGGATGTGATCTTGGACGGAAGAGATGCCAGCAGTCGCTCCTTCGATCAGGCGCCACGCTCGACAGCAGGCAATACGGAATACCCGGTGCCTAGCTGGGCAACCGGACCGTCGTCGACTACCACGACGAGGCTGTACCTGTTGAGAAGATTCTGCACTTCGTGATGACCTTGTGCCATTCGAGTCGCCTTACGGCTCTGGAAGAGCGGATCGTCGCTAAGCCACAGTTCCATGAACTGCCAGTCCTGCCGTGCGACACCCTTCGCCGCGGGCACGGTTACCTCCATCGCCGCCACCCACCAACGACGGGTGTCTTCGCCTTCTTCCGGCGCGAGGTCAGAGCCGGCTGGGTGCATGGGGTAGCTGAGCCGCGCTAAGTACGGCAACGGTTCGCGCCCGCTAGCCGGCTTCTCGTTCGACTGGAAGGTGATTTCGACCGTGTGCCCATGGTCGGACCATTGCTCGGTGACCGTGTAATCGCCGTCTGCCGTGCCGATCTGCTTGATGGCCTCGGCCATCGCCTCGATGGTCTTGCGATCATCGGTCATGATGCGCTGACCAGTGGCAGCGGGTTGATCAACAGGGGCAGAGCGTCCGCCAGCCCGCCGTGTGAGGGCAACAACTCGGCGCTTGGTTCAACCCATGCCCGCATCCGCTCGATGAGTCGCCGGATCGGATCGCTGAACAGGTCCAGCGAATGCCGCTCATCAAACGGCGACGACGCTTGGTCCGACATTGGTGCCCTTTCTGTTGTTGGCCTCTCAGTATTGGGGTTCGCTAGCCGCGTACGATGGGGCGCCCCGATTCGTCGACTTCAATGGCAGCTTTGAACGCCCAAGCCGTCATGAGGGCCATGACCGTGTAGCCGCTGGAACCCATACGAGCGAACACTAGTTCTTGCGAGCCGTTGGTTTGTGGTTCTGGCATGGTCCATCGGCGGGCAGCAAGACCCACGAGGAACAAGAGGGCGATCCAGAACACTCGGATTGCTTTGCGGATGGCATACGCGATCGCGAGTCCGATTCCACACCATTGGAGCCATGCAGGGATTGTGACTGTGAGCATGCGCAGAGCGTCGCGCGGGAGCGACAGGCCCGCACATCTGGTCGGTCGTCGATGCTCTCTTCGGTTGGGAAAGGGATGAGTCCAGAATCGTCCCCTAGGCGGCAGCGCGCGGTGCTTGGGGCCAGCCGATTCGCCATTGCTCCCACAGGTCCTTGAGCAGCGGGTCGTGGCGAAGAGGAAGCGGATCTGTAGTCGTGTATAGGCGGTCTGTGTCCGACGCAAGCGCTTCGAGCAGCCGCTGGCCGCAGTCAGGGTCGTCGATGAGTGCGGGGATTGCGTGCTCGAACAGCTGTGATGACCAGACCGATGTCGGAATCGACGCTGTGGGCATTGTGTTGCCGATGAACGCCATGGGCAGGTTGTAGAACTGTTCGCGGGTGATGATCAGGCCCCGCAGCGGGCGGCCGTTCTGGTCGGGGAACTTCGGGTTCCCTTGCTCGATCTCTTGGGCAGACCGGTCGATCTGCTCGCATGCCTTGGACAGCACCTCACCCATCTTGCCTGCGTCGAGATCGACCCCGGATCGGACCTTCTCATCGGGAGGTCTCGATTTGGCCTCGACGAGCACGATGGCCTCAGGCGTCTCGATGATGTAGTCGACGCTCAGCTTCTGGCCCTTGTCGTAAGCGATCTCGTCGTGCACTGTGGCGTGGTTCAGCTGCTTGAGCTGCACGCCGATGTAGCGCTCGAAGCGCTTGCCGAGCGCGTCGGAGAAATCCCGCACAGTTCCGCTGATCAGGCCGCTGTTGATGGCCTCCACGATGATGAAGAACACGCCTTGAGGCGACAGGCGCTGAAGGATGCCCATAGGACTGGGCATCACATAGGTGCCGTCGTCCAGAAGCGCAATCGGGTGCTCGAAGAACGGGTTGTAATCCCAATGGCCGTCGTTCTCGGAGGCTTTGGCGCGGCCCGCCGCTGCAAGCTGGTTGACCGACCGAGCAAGCCACCGATCTGCGACGGCGAGGGCTTGCGAGATGCTCATCGGGTGGACGATCTGGTCGAATCTCGGCGGGTCAAATACGTCGCGATGGATGGCGCCGTCGTTGAAGATCGCTGCCGCGTACATGAGGAAGCCGACCTGGAGGAACTGCTGCACCGACGCGCCGACGACCTTCTGCCAGTCGGCCTGATCAACTGCAAGCGGTCCGAATCTGGGGTCGTCGCCGTACAGGCACAGCGTCCTCATCAGGGGCGGCCATGGCTCGTTCTGGAAGGGCATCTGCAGGTAAGTCATCCTTGAGAGCATCCGCTGCAGAGCTTCGTCGGAGTCGGGCTCATCGAGGCTCGGGTCCCTCATGTTGAACAGATCGTTGATCAGCTCTTCGACGATCCGGTCGGTGACGCGTGCCTTCCGTTGGCTCTTGCCGACCGTCACGCAGATGCCTGCGAGCATCAGCGAGTAGCTCTCCGAAATCTGAGTGAGCTTGCTCTCCTCAGGGCCGCTTTGCGTTTGCTGTGGTCGCGCAGCGTGCGCGTTCAGAAGAGCAATGCTTCGAAGCAGCTCGTCTCGGGGGTATCTGCGTATGCGTCGGCGCAGTTCGCCGGCGGTCAATCCCCGTACAGAGTCTTCTGACATCGCGTGTTCGTGCGGAGCGCTCGAGGGCGGCGTCTGCGCTGGGCTTGGCGTCGTCATCGGCTCGCCGAGCTGTTGGTGCGCTTGGTGCTGCTGAATCCGAACGCCCAGCCGACGATGTCGTCGACGACCCAGCCGACTGCACCGCGGATGGGCATCGCGTAGAGCGAGTCGTTGCCGTCGCGGTCGGAGGTGCGCATGGGCCATTCCCGTCGCGCCAAACTCGTGACGTACACGAGAACGACGACAGTGGCTCGCAGCGCTTTCGGCACGGCGTAGGCGATCGCGAGGATCAGGGCTGCGACTTGCAGCCCGGTCGGAACGTCAATGACGGTCACTTGTATTCTCCTTGAAGGCTCGCTGTTTCGGTCCAGTCCCCGGATGGGGTCTGCTGCTTGCCATATTGCCGGACGATGTCCGCAACTTCGGACCCCTTTTGCAGGACGCTGACCGGACGGTCCCGGGGCGGCACCGTGGTGGGCCATCAAGACGCTGATGAGCAGGCTGCGGCATCAAAGAGATCTGTTATCCACGCCGCTAGCCGTGGGGTCGCTGCCACCGACGGTGGCCCTTGGCGGCGCATGGCGATGACGCTAGGCCGCGGCACATGACCTCGCTGTCGCTCAATGCTGCTGGGCGCGAGTTCGGGGAGATGCCCGGCACGTTCTCCCCCACCCGGACAGGGGCGAAGCGGCTCAGGATGGGCGTCGACGGCGCGCGCTTGCTGTTGGCTGCGATGCAGCGCAGCGATCGGTCTATGCGTGTGGGCCGTGACGGATGGTTGCCCACGCTGCGCCACCGAGAACCACAGGTGCCGACGGTGCTTGGCGCGTGCTTGCGCGACATCTCGGCGTCGGCTAGCACCTCAGCTACCCCGCAGCCGCACAGCTTCGCGGTGCATCCCACCACATGGTCTTTCTGCAGCGGACCAATGTCGAGACTCACGACATCGACGCCTTGGAACTCCGTCAGGCCAGAGGACTCGCAGACTTGGGGGTGGCATTCCATCCGACCGACCCGCAGCACGGCAGAGTGGTAACGCTGATGCAAGCAGGCTGCTGATGCCCGACGGGTGATGGGGCGGCGCGGCTGAGACTTGCACCATCCGGATCGCCACCATCGAGACCGCCTTCCTGGACATGACTGAGCGCACCGACCACGGGCCGGCATGAGCCATGCCGCCGCCAGCGCTGTGAGGGCGCTGTTCTGGCGACGTCTCGACTCGGTGCTGCTCGCGCATGCCTCCGACCGGTACGAGCTGCCGGTCGCGCGACACGCAGGGTCGATGCTGCAGCAGCTCAGAGGCATTCAGCATTGAATCGACTTGCGTTCTCTGCTGCGTCGTGTCTGCAGCAGTGGGCCCCATCGGACCCGTGGTGGAGATCCACAGCGGCAGAGTTGACACGATCCACAAAGCTGACCGTTGGGGCGTCACGTGCAGCGATCGGCTCGACCCCAATCTCTGATCGCCAAAATTCCTTGCTTGACGCAGTTTGAGACGCCAAGCTGCCTCGCTATGTCCAGTCTGATCGCAAGTGGTCGCTGTGAGTGAGCGAGGGCAGACATCGCGCGGGCCGATGTCGGTGACGTGGATCAGCGACATCGGCCCGCGCGAACGAGGTCGGGACCGAACTGTGTTCCAAGTCCACGACGACGGCTCTTGGCTAATCGCAGTTGTGGACGGTCTCGGCGGCCACCCGCGAGGCGACGAAGCCGCGTCCGCCGCGATCGAGGCGCTGCCCGAACGGATCGCCGGCAAGTGCGGGATGCACGTGGTGTGCCGCGCTGTACATCAGCCGGTATTCGACTCGGCTCCAGAGCAGGCGCAAGACAGGTTGGGGATTATCGACCGGTGCCCTGCGACAACTCTGTGCGCAACTGCATCGACGCCAGCAGGCGGGCTGATCGTGGGTGTGGCCGGCCACGCTTCTCGCGCTCATTCGGCGTCACGGCGATTCGTGGAGCGGTTGTCTGCTGCGCCCGCCTCATCGCAGCGGCGGCGACTGGGAATACCTCACGCGCTACCTAGGTGCTCCCTTCGGCTGGCCCGAATACCCCGACAACCACCGTCAGCGCATGGAGGTACTGACTCAGGACCAGATAGCGCCATCAGAACTGTTGGCGAACGTGTCCGCAGCGACGGAGTGTGGGAAGCCCTGATGCGCGGGCTGAACACAAACAAGCTGGCGTCGGCGAGCGTGCTGGGCGAAGCCGTCGCAGGCCGGCTCGAACCCGCTGATGACACCGCCGACGTCATCGCAGCGCGGATCATGCGGGTCGCATGACAACGCGGACTCGGGAACAACAGCATGATCGCGGTGGCACAAGTCGCTGCTCTGACAGTTGAATGGAGAAGCTCTGGTGACTGATCCGGACCCCGACGGCCAAAGAGCATTTGCCGAACCCCCCGCAGCCCTCCCGGCGCAGGGCGACCAGTTGCCGTCCTATGCGCACCAAGACACGACTGACACCGTGCCGCAGCGGATGCACATGGAAGCGCACCGTCGGCGTTCGCATCGTCCAAGCCGACCAGCACATGCCGACATCGAAAGCGTCACAACCAGGGACGTGAGACCTCTTCTGTCTAGGCGCCGTCCGAAGAGTCGCATGGCGCCGAGCAATCTGTTCTGGTCTGCCAAACCATGCGCCGAGGATGCAGCAGCGAATCCTTCCCGTGTCATGAGCCAATTCAGAAATGACCCCAGGTCTCAACGTCACGCGCTGAAGTCCCCCATGTGTGTATCCAGCGCGGACCGCGATGTAGCCGTGCGACAAGGTTGCACGGCTACGATCAAGCGCATGCCTCTGCCCTCGGAAGAACTCGACCTTGACGCACTCAAGTCAGCGGCTGGTCAATACTCAGTCGACCTCTCAAATGCCGAGATTCCGGAATTGTATGGAACCACCGACGGAAAAGCCGTCGGGTCCTATGTCGAGAAATCATTCAATGCGTACCTTGCTGAACGCTTTGATTTTGAGCCGGGAAACGCGGCGAAGGGAATAGATTTCCCGGAACTCGGTGTTGACCTAAAGGTGACCTCGATCACCCAACCCCAATCCAGTAGCCCATTCAAGAACGCTGAACAGAAGGTGTACGGACTCGGCTATCACCTGCTGGTGTTTGTCTACAAGAAATCTGACGACAATTCAAGAACTGCGGCACATCTGGCCATCAAACATGTGGTTTTCATTGATGCTGCCAACACTGCGGACTTCCAGACGACAAACGGCCTATGCAAGATTCTTGATGATACTGGAAATGTTGACGACCTCGATGCCTTTATCCAAGAACGCAATCTCCCGCTAGACGACATCGGGCGCCGTAACCTGGCAGAACGACTAATCACGGAACGTCCACTTGTCGGATGCCTCACGATTTCTAACGCCCAACAATGGCGATTGCAGTACACACGCGCTATTGCGCAAGCAGAGGCAGGCGATTCGCCTGGAGTCGAGAACCTCAGTGGCTAGTGACGAGTGGGGTGACTTTCAAACACCTATCGCCCTCGCGCGCCAAGTTGTCCAGCTATTCGACTCAGATGAGTGGGACCGAGTCCTTGAACCAACCTGCGGGGCTGGTAGTTTTCTAGAAGCATCGATGCTCTTAGGAGCCGATGTCGAACGAAAAGGGCTTGAAATTCAAACAAGCCATGTCGAGAAGGCAAGCGCCTCGGGCTTCGACGTCAGACAAGCTGACATATTCTCAACGAATCTGGCGGCTGACATCGAATGGGAATCACGCGGCTCGCTCCTCATCGTCGGCAATCCGCCATGGGTCACGAGTGCGCAACTCGGTGCTTTGGGTTCGGAGAACCTACCAAAGAAGACCAACCTTAAGAAGCTAAATGGATTCGACGCCATAACCGGTGCAGCCAATTTTGACATCGCGGAGTACATTCTGCTAAAGATAATGACCGAGCTTCAGCACGAGAAACCAACGCTCGCTTTCTTGGTCAAAACCCATGTTGCCCGAAACTTGGTCTCATACGCCGCACAGTTCAAGCTTCCATATTCTAAGTACGAGATTCGGCTCATAGATTCCAAGTCGTGGTTTGGTGCTAGCGTCGATGCCTGCCTCTTCATCGCCCGACATCAAGAACCGGCGGAGTATGGATGCGACATATTTGACGATATCGTATCTCCGGTGCCGGAACGAAGAATGGCCATAGTTGAAGGACGTTTAGTCGCAGACTTGAGCAAGTACCGTATGGCTTCTGCTGTCGACGGTATCTCGCCGTTAGTGTGGCGGTCGGGCATTAAGCATGACGCCGCACGGATCATGGAACTGGATTCGGAAACTTGCCGAGAACTCGGATTGGAAGACGATTACATTTTCCCGCTGCTCAAGTGCAGCGATGTTTATCGAGGGAGACTCGTACCAAGAAAGCGTGTCGTAGTTCCCCAAACGCGACTTGGTGAAGATACTGCCCCGCTCCGAAGCGCGGCGCCCAATCTGTGGGCCTACTTGGAACGGCATTCTGGCGTCCTCGATAACCGACGGTCCAGTATCTATCTCAATCAACCGCGCTTCTCTGTATTTGGGATCGGAAACTACACGTTTGCTCCGTACAAGATTGCAATCTCTGGGTTGCACAAGACGGCGCGATTTGCACTCCTGGGACCACATCACGGCAAACCCGCACTTGTAGATGACGCGAGCTACATCGTCGGATTTTCTGATGTCCAAGATGCTGCGATGTGCTATGCGATGCTCAATAATCGATTGGTTGACGCACTGCTGCAATCGTTGGTATTTTGGGATTCCAAGAGACCCATCACGAAGAAATTGCTGCAACGCATCGATTTGGGTGCCGTAGCCCGACTTTGCCCAACTGAGGAACTGACGGCCGTCGCGGATGAAGCACTCGATTCCGTCAACGGCCGTGCTCGGCGTTCTTGGGAATTGGTGCTCGCGTCGCTGCTACAAGAATGGGACGGAGCGTCAACTTCGTCCCAGCTTGCGATGGCCTTGTAAATCACATCTGGAATCACTACCCCAGCAGGTGATAGGTGCCGGCGGCCAGCATGACTTCGCGGCATCGTACGCGCAGTACTTCCAATGGTTCAGATAGGACTGCGGAGTCCACGCCTGCCATCGCGGGTGTGACTGACGCAATCCGTTCGAAGCCTTGGGCCGCGCATTCTAAGGAGATCGCGTAGATCGGTGCGGTGAGTGAGGGGAAGTTGTCTCGGAGGATGTGCCAGTTTGAGATCGGTGTGGCGTGCACGAACTGGGTGAGGACGCTGTACATGGCGCGTGCGGAGTTGACGCCGGATGGGTTCGGGTAGGCGAGGCTGAGCATCGCTTGCAGCCTGGGTATTGACACTTCTGAGGGTTCGGAGAGCGGGATGGCTCTCGACATTCCGAGTAGGTCATCGATAAGGCGGCGTGGCACCCCGTCGGACTCGAGATGCTTGGCGACGGTGTCACGGCGAAGTGCGGCCTCGTTGACCAGCGCCTTGAGGCTCTCGCCTCGGCGGGCGTGTTGTGAGCTGTGTCGGAGCCATTCCCATCTGGCGCCGTCCTCGAACAGAGCGCGGGCAGCGATCGGTATCAGTGCCTTGCCCATCGTTCCCTCCAATGCGCCCTGAATGACTTTGAGGTGCGAGGTGGCCGACCAGAAGCTCTGATCCGGAATCACCGATCCGTCGACTAACTCCGGGTCTGCGTTCGACGCAATCACCTTGGCGAGGCGGTCGGCAGCGGAAACGAAGTTGAGCCCCAATTGAGTCAGTCCCGGCGGGGCGACTGGCATTTGCTGAGCCGTCGCGCGGGCGCTCAGTTGCTCGGCATCTATGGCGCGAGCTGTCCTTCGCGGCGATTGCGTCGCTTGAGATGAATGCGGTGGGAGTTCATGGATGGTCGCGGCTCTCCCTGCGATACGTTCGAATCGCCCGGTTGCGTTCGGCATTCGGATGTCGCCGCCTGCGAGCGCATGGACCACAGCTGTCGCGCCTGCGGAAGCGAGGTGAACTGCAATGGCGGCGAGTCGTTCCGGCAATTGCAGGTCAGGCTGATCAGCGAGAAGCATCGCGCCGGCGATGTTGCCGTGAGTAACGAGCCCGAGGACTTCGTACGCAGCGAACAGCCCCCGAAAACGCAGCGGGTTGAGCACGACCTCGTCCAGGCCGCTCCCGATTCGGCGAACTGCGTCGTACGGATTGCGAGGAATCGCCGGTCCCGCTTGTGCGTCCAGGGATACAGCAGGCGGAACGCGCCATCCGAGCCACGCCCAGTCCTGGGTCTCGTCAGCCACCCGCTGGAGGCCCTGGAGTTCAAGCGCTGCCCACTGTGCAAGATGGTCAACGCCTGAGCCTGTCGCCAAAGCCCAGTCCCAGTACGCAGCCTGCTCAATCAGACCACGAGCCAAGGTCGCGGCCAGCGGGCCTCCGACCTCGTCGCGTACGAGAAAATTGACGCAGCCAAGGCGGTACCAGGCCCAATCAGCAATCGACTGGAGCGCCACATCGCCGATGTCCTCCACTACCGGGTCAAGGTCCCTCACCAAGGCTTCCGATTCGCCGAGGAGTGCAGTTATGTTCACCTCGGCACTCCTTGCGGCGTTCCCGGGGGCTTCGAAGCGACTGCGGCACACGCAGCCGCGGAAACTGGCCAACGATAGGCCCCGCAAGGGCCTCTCTGATGCGACGAGCGATCTCGTCTGGGCTGGAGATTCCCGCTCGCCCTCTTTCGGCGTTGTGATTCACCCTGGGTTTTGCGCAGGCTGTGGGGGTCCCTGAGTTCGGTGGCGGGTCGCGGTGGAGGTCAAGGACTTGCCCAAGTCTTGACGTTCTCGGTATCTCATATGAGCTTCTCGAAGTGGGTGTTGATCCACGCTGTGAGCTGCTTGCTGAACCCAAGGCAGTCCTCGAGCAAATGCGTCCACTTGTGCTTCTTGTCCTCTTCTTCCTCGTCGTGCACGAGCACGCACAAGTGCCATTAGTCGTCTCGGGTGGGATCCCGGCCTGCAGATAGACGATCCACGGATCCGTCATGACCACGGCCGCTACCTTCATCTCGTCGAGCGAAGCCAGCTCGCCCACTTCGATCCAGTAGCCGACGTCCATGCAGCTTCTCGCCTTGCGCCTCTCGGACGTCGCCCGCAGACGCAACTGCCCGCCCGGCATCCGACGCTCCTTCAAGCGGCGCACATCGTGCCAAAGAACCACCGAGCACTACGATGCGGCAACTACGGCATGCTGAAACGTAGCCGAACCGCGGCGCACGAAACTCCCCAGGACGCATCTGCGCCGCCCTGGTCGGCACACCACAGCATGCGGCCGGTTGACGTAGGAGCTCGGCTAGCTGGGGCGGGCGCGAATTAGATGAAAGCGCCATCTCTCGGAAGACCGCAGGTGGCGCAATGCGGCACCTTCGGCAGAAGCAGCGCTGGAGTGAACAAAAGCGCCTTCTTGACCTTGCTGGCCCTCTTGTACTTCAGGTCGGTTGAGCCACAGCGAATACACGGCGTCAGCACCGGCGCAGACGGTGGTGGCGTGTCCTCCGCGCTATCTGCCTGCTCGTGGCCGGGAATGACGTGGGCACGTACCATCGCGTCGAGGCCGCCGGTTCCCGTTTGGCCATACAGAAGGTCGCGCAGTGCTCCTATGGCGTCCTCGGCGTAAGCGCGCCTCGCGCAGGTGTGCAAGCTAACCAATTCGGCCTCGGACACGGCGTATGTCCCGGTCTTGTGCGGTTTCGTGCTGAGGAACGAACTCTTCTTCGGGCAGCAGCAGTCCGGTACAGCGTGCTCGTCGAGCACCACGCCGGTCATGAGAGGGACCCTTACCGTGAATCTCGCAGGAGACATGCGACATGGCCTCCACGTTGCACTGTCGTGCGGTACCGCGGCCAAGCAGGTTATCTCGCCAGCCCCCGCGTAGAGACAACTGATCGACTCGGTTTCGAGAACGCCTGCAACGCTCTTACCTGCGATGTTGCGTTGGGGAATCGTCGATTTCGGTGGTCGCTCGGCAGCCGGCTAGGCCCGGGCGCTGGGTCCGTAGGACAGGTGCATCAGGTCGCCCTCGGCGAAGCGTGACGGCCGCAGTGCGCTGATGTCGATGGGAGGTGCGTTGCCCACCTGGTCGACGTTGAGCACGTCGGCGGCGACGATCTCGCCGAGCGCCGGTGAGAGCTTCAGCCCGTGGCCTGAGAGCCCGACAGCCAGGTAGAGGCCATCTACCGGGGCGATCTGCGAGGCCCAGCCCAGGATGGGGTGGTAGTCGGGCGAAACGTCGTAGGCGCCGCTGGTGGTGGAGACCGTTGAGGCCACCGTCAAGCTCGGCAGCCGCTCTGCGATGGCAGCTTTGAGGCGCACGTCGTGGGCTGCGTGGTCCGCCGCCGACGCGTCGGCCAGCGGATCGATGACTGCGGGCATCTCGGGCGGGTAGGCCACCGCGACGATGTGGCGTCCCATGTCCGGGCGGATGACCAAGTTGGAGTTCCCGTCGGTGATGCAGGTGCCCAGCGCCCGTGCTCCGGCGTCTTGGGAGAGCACCGCCATGTCCAGCCGCCGCCGCTCGACGGGCACTTCCACACCCAGCGGGTCCAGCAGGTCGCGCGCCCATGCGCCGGTCGCGGCGACAACCGTCGGGGCCCTGATCTCGCCGGCCGCCGTGCTGACGCCGGTGACGGCACCGCTCGAGGTGGTGATTCCTTCCACGGCGACCGGGGCGAGCACGGTGGCGCCGGCCGCTGTCGCTGCAGCAAGCCAGCTCAGCACCATCTTCGTGACGTCGATGTAACCGCCCTCGGGCTCGTAGGCACCTCCCGCGAGTCCGTCGGCGTTCACCAATGGCTCCACGTCGGTGATCTCGCTGCCCACGACGAAGCGGGTGTCCACGCCGAGACTGCGGCCGAGCTCGATGTTGTACCGCAGCCCGTCCAGTTGATCCTCGACGACCAGCAGCATGTAGCCGAATCGGGCGTAGCCGGGGTCACCGAAGCCCACTTCGGCATCCCAGTTCTGGATGCAGTGGAATCCCCGCTGCGCGATGCGCACCATCAGCTCGTTGGAGTAGTGCTGGCGGATCTGTCCGAACGTCCGCCCCGAAATGCCGCCGACCGGTGCCCGGGCATCGACGATGGCCACGCGCCCCTCGGAGTGTTTGGCGAGCTGGTAGCCGATGCTGGCGCCGGTCACCCCGGCGCCGATCACGACGACGTCGACTTCGGACGGGATCGATCGCACTGTGGGGCCTCCCAACGCAGCCGTTCGGGGCGCAGGCTTCAGGCTCAGCCTGAATCGGCCAGGTAGGACTCCAACGAGTCGTCGAGGGCGTCCTCCCACGACGTGTGATGCACGGGCGCCTGCGTGCCCGTCACAGGCGACGTGTGGCCGTGGTCGCGGTAGCCGATGATCGACTGCTTCTTGTGCTTCTTCCAGTCCTTGAACATNTTGTTGATGAGCTGCGTGTTCGGATCCGGGCAATCGGTCTGGTCGAGCAGGTCNTGGGTGTAGTCGCCCTGGAAGTCAATGGCCTCGTAGTCGTCGGCAACGGCNTCCTCGGCCGCCTGGAAGTCGTCGATCCAGCGGGNTTGGGTGTCGGCGTCGGGCANCTCGATGCGGCCCAGGATCACGTCNCGGGCGTACCAGGCTTGGGCGTCGAACATGTTGAACGTGTACCACTGGTCCTGCATCCCCAGGTAGAGGATCCGGTTCTCCGGCTGGAACACCACGCCCCG
>JGIcombinedJ30088_10003964_pt1 | contig 13436 bp, 9 predicted proteins | sample PinacodermPK_FD_30088 | JGI IMG/M metagenome (IMG submission 30088)
GGCAACGGCCGTTGCGCAAGAGCGTTGTTCTACTGGTCCATGTTGCACCATGGATATTGGCTGTGCGAGTACATTTCGATCTCGCGGATCCTGTTGAAAGCCCCCGTACAGTACGGCATGTCTTTTCTATACACTGAAACCGATGGGAACGATCTTACGTATTTTCTGCGCTATCATTTGGACGTCATTCGCAGGTCAATCGACGAGTTGCACAGCTTCATCGGCAAGAAAACGGAGCAGTTGAAGCAGTTGGAGTCTCTGGTGCAGAATCTCGATGCCTTCAACCATCGCCAAAGAGACCTCCTCAGCCACGCGATGAGACATCCAGGTCATCAGTACACAATCAAGGCACACCAGACATTGCACGACGTCGTGTACGAAACGGCCAGGACGGATCTGATGGAATTGCAGAAACGCGGATTGTTTTTGTTAGAGAAACAGGGCAGGAAGTGGGTTTTTACCGCGCCGGAGGATCTGGAGGTGAGGCTTGGGGGGGGGAGGATCGGTAGTTTTAAAACGATTCAATGTGTGATCCAACGAATCCTAACTTCGTCGCCATGACCCGTCTGGTTCTTTCTCAGGCATGCGATTAGGCCTATAGAGGCTTCCCGATGCAGCATCGGCGAACCATCCTATCCATCGCTCAATGAACTCACTCTCATTGCCTTGGTCTATAGGTGTAAAAGGCCACGCAGGCTGAAATTCCGTACCCGAGACGGTTGAAAGTGCTTCACTGGCATTTCTGTCTGGCTTCAATGAGAAGGGATTCACCGAACTAGATTTTCGCCACAATGGGCAGTACATAAATGCAGTCTCGTACCACCTGAATAATCCTGCCTCCTGTGCATCGCAAAACCACAACGAATGTGACCTGCCCTCGTAACCATGGGTATCACTTGGAATATTGATCGTTATCTTCGAAAATGACACAACGTCGAACGGTAAGTCGTGATTACGGCCTCGCCAAGGCGGCCCTGTGTTTTCCATCAGTTCAACATATAACTTCGTACCATCAAGCTCCCAAGACCATACCGTGTGACTTACCTCTGGAGCGTTGACTTCGAACTCTTGCTTCAGCAAGCTTACAATACGCCTTAGCGACTGATCTGCGACTCTAGATAGTTCCACGCGACGCTTCGCTTCAGTTTTCTCAATTGACCGGTGTCGAATTTCCTCGGCTTTCTGTTTAACCACCGAAGCATTGATACGTTGGAGCCTTCTTGCTGCTTTGAAGGCTGGCCGAGCAACATTCTGCAACCTTTCAAGTATGTTTATTGGCATTGGTCGCGACTCGGCAGCTTTGTAAAGACATTCGTCAATCAATGATCCTAGGCTATCAGGAATATCCTTGATTGGTTCAGGGTGATTGTGAAGGTGCTGTAGTCGAAAGTCCTCTGTACTAGGACCTTCGAAGGGGCGTCTTCCTGAGAGTAACTCATAGGCTATTACTCCGAAGGCGTACACATCGGTTGCACAGGTAGCGTGTTCTCTTCGCCACTGTTCGGGAGCCGCATACGCTGGAGTCAAATTATGTTTTCGCGTGTCCGTGGCCGTCGTAGCTTCGGCATATCGGGAAATACCGAAGTCGGCAAGGCACCACGCATCATTTAAGAGCAGTATATTCGAGGGCTTGATGTCACGGTGTACAACGTGTTTTTCAATCGTTACCAACGCCTTTGCGACATCACAAAGGATCCTTATCGCTTCATCAACCTCAATCAATCTACCCTGCTTCTCAATGAAATCACATAGCGACTTCTCCGCCTCCGGCATGACGAGAACCAACTGATCGCCCCATTCGCCACGATCAAGTACCGGCATCACATTGGTTGATCCGTTTAGATCAATAAAAAGAAGCTCACGATCTGCTCCCGGGGATTTCGGAACAAACTTGGCAACTGCTCGTTCTCCCTCTTCGGATTTAGCTCGGTGTATTACTCCGAAACCGCCAGCATTCATCTGTTCTTCAATATGCCATTTGGAGTTTTCGAGCTTGATGATCTTTTTGTTTGAGTTTTTGTTCATTGCTTATTCTCACCAAGACAGATTTTGTATGTTAGATCGGCTACAAGTGGCTCAGCAAATGCGTTCAACTGCCATCTCAGAATCTAGACCAAGCGAATGAATGCCCTAGCACCTGGGATTACGTTTCAACGGAACATACTAAAATCAAACCGCAATGGCAGGCAGAATGGCAGATCGTCCTAATCGTCCTTTTTCGGCAACATACTCGAACCTTCAAACAACTCTATGATCTCCTTTTCGCCATCGAAATCGGGGGCCATCCACACCTTACCCTTCCAAGTACCGAGTTTACGTTTGTCCTGATCCGGCTGGTATGGCACTAGCCGGACACAGGGCCTGCCTGATTTGCATATTACAACCTCTTCGCCTTGGGCAACGAGTTCCACGAGCTTCGATAGCTGAGATTTGGCGTGTCGGAGATCGACCTGCATATTATCCACCCTTTCGAGATAATGCTCCCGTTTCCATACTAACGAATATACTATTCATGAGCAAGCGCTCTCGAAGTTCCGGATGCGCATGACGAATCATTCGACCAACCATCTGGGTCGCTACCTTATGGGACTGCTGAATCACTGGGACAGCCTTCCGTTAGAATGATGGGAATCGTTCTCGTCAGATAGTTCAGGGGTATGTTGACCGGCCCCTGAGATCTTCCTATATTCACACGTATCGGCGTGCCGTCTCACACGTCGGTCAATGATTCCGCGATCTCGTTCCGGTTGCATCCGACCCATTACGAACAGCGAGCACACATCTTTACGAATGAAAACCGTCGATTCAGAGAGAAATTTGAAGTCACGCCGGCCGGTCGCCGTCGACCTTTTCTGCGGCGCCGGGGGACTTTCCTTTGGGATGAAGTTGGCCGGCGTTGGGATTTGTGCCGGTTTCGATAGCGATCCGGCTTGCCGTCATCCCTTCGAAGCGAATGTCGAAGCGGAGTTTCACGAGCGGGACGTTGCGGAACTTTCGCCCGATTTCGCAGATTCGCTTTTCCCGGACGAATGCGTGCGGATACTCGCAGGTTGCACGCCGTGCCAGCCCTTCTCCTCTTACACCAACAAAACCGCTGTCCGAGAACGCGATTGGCAACTTCTCGTCAAGTTCGGAGAAATGGTCTCCGCGCTAAAACCGGATATCGTGACTATGGAGAACGTAGCTCGGCTGGAGCGGTACACGGTTTTCGATGAATTCCTCCAAGTCCTTGAGGACGCAGACTACGAATGCAACTGCAATGTGGTTCGATGCGCCGAATACGGCGTTCCGCAAACCAGAAGGCGACTGGTGTTGCTCGCGTCTAGGCTCGGCAAGATCCACCTGGTGCCCGCAACACACTTGGAGGATGAATTCCCGACGGTAGAAGATACGATCCAGCATCTGGAGGGGATAGAAGCCGGCGGTTCGTCAGCCTCGGACCCGATGCACAAGTCCAGCGGTCTGTCTTCGAAGAATCTGGAACGTATTCGCAGTTCGAAGCCCGGCGGTACGTGGCGAGACTGGGGCGAGGAACTGCGCGCAGAATGCCACGCCAGGAGTTCTGGAAAGACCTATCCAAGTGTTTATGGTCGTATGAAATGGGACGAACCAGGTCCTACCATCACTACGCAATTCCACGGGTTCGGCAATGGCCGCTTCGGCCATCCCGCGCAAGACCGTGCCATTTCCCTGCGCGAAGGCGCACTTCTGCAAACCTTCCCCGAAGATTACTCCTTCGTTCCCGCAGTCGAAGAGGTCCGCATAGATGCGCTCGCCAGAATGATCGGCAACGCAGTCCCCGTGAAACTCGGAGAAGCGATCGGCAGGTCTATAGTAGGCCACCTGGAGACCCGTCATGAGTGAAGACGGCGAACGCAAATACAAGATGACGCTGAGCCTCAGCGTCCTGAAGCATCTGGGCTTCGGCCTCTACAGCAACGTTCCCGCGGTTCTGTCTGAAGCGGTTGCGAACGCGTGGGACGCCGACGCCCGGAACGTATCCATCGAAATTGATCCATATCCGTTTGGCGGAAAGATCACCATACAGGATGATGGTCACGGGATGAGCGTCGCGGATGCCAATGTAAGATACCTGCACGTAGGATATGAGCGACGTAAGGCGGTAAATGGCGCGCGAACCCCCCGGCTCGACAGGCCGGTGATGGGCCGAAAGGGCATCGGGAAGCTATCGCTCTTTTCTATTGCTAGGGCCGTCGAGGTCCACAGCGTCAAAGAATCTGAACGCCATGGGTTCAGGATGGACGCCGGGAAGATCGAAGAAGCGATCAAGGATGGCGACGGAGGCGAGTACTTTCCCGATCCCGTTTCATCAAGCAATGTTGACCTGAAAGTCGGCACCAGGATCGTACTGACTAACTTGAAACGTCAACTGTATCGATCCAGCAGAGCACTACGACGAAGGCTCGCCCGCAGGTTCAGCATCTTAGGCCCCAATCACGGATTCGAGATCGAACTGGACGGCCAGCCGATTACCGTAGAGGATCGCGAATACCATGATAAGGTCCAATACATCTGGACGTTTGGTGAGCGCGGAAATGAAATTGCGGCCGTCGCTAGGAACCTGAAACACCATTCACCGCGACAGGGAATGATTGAAGTCGATAACGAAACATTCGAAGTCGATGGCTGGATTGGTACGGCAGCGGAAGCTGGACAGTTGAAAGATCAGGATACGAAGGAAAGCATAAACAAGATCGTAGTCATGGTTCGAAACAAGCTGGCTCAGGAAGACATCCTTGAAGAATTCGGTGAAGGAGGCGTCTACAGCAAGTACATCATGGGGGAGATTCACGCAGATTTCCTGGACCTGGATGATAAAGACGATATCGCCACGACCAGCCGCCAACGCATCATCGAGGACGATCCCAGGTACGAAGCCCTGAGATCGAAGCTACTCGAATACGTAAAGGATATACAGAGTGAGTGGACCGATTTGAGAAACGAGGGCGGCAGAGCAGTCGCGATGACCTTTCCGCAGATCAGGGAGTGGTACCGGAATCTGAGCCCGGATCACAGGAGACCGGCGGAAAGGTTGTTTGGAAAGATAAACCGTCTACCCATTGATGACCCGAGTCAAAAACGGCAATTGTTCATCAGCGGCATCTTGGCTTTCGAGAGTCTCAGGCTACGTAGCTTGCTGCATAGGCTTGATGAAGTTTCCGTCGAAAACCTCGGCGTACTAGAGGAAGTTTTCCACCAACTGGATGATCTCGAGGCAAGTGCATACTATCAGATCGCCAAGGATCGTCTTGAAGTCATAAGCAAGCTCACAAGTCTGACCGACGACAATGCGAAAGAACGGGCGATGCAGGAACATCTCTACAAGCACCTGTGGTTGCTTGATCCCTCCTGGGAGCGTGCCACGCATACCGAGCGCATGGAAACGCGTATTTACAGAGCATTGGAGGGCGTCTACGATGCCTTAGACGAGGAGCAGAAGGAAGCACGAGTGGATATCTACTACTCCACGACGGGCAACAAGCATGTAATCATCGAACTCAAACGTGCGGCGAGAACCTTGGATACCAGCGATCTCTACAGTCAGATCTCCAAGTACCGTGGAAGTGCGAAGAACGTCCTTCAAGACCTTGGAAAGGCAAACGAGCCGCTTGAGTTCGTCTGCGTAATAGGACGTAGGCTACGCGATTGGGATGATCGACCAGACGGCGAATCCGAATCTTGTCGATCGCTCGAGGCCCTGAATGCACGTGTCGTCATGTACGACAAACTGATCCAAAACGCACTAGAAGCCTATCAGGACTACGTGGATAGGCGGGACGAAGTTGGAAGGGTCTATGATCTTATCACTACGATATCGTCGGAAGATGCACAGGCCATCGGTCCTGCCTCGAGGTAGCTTTCACGCTCTATAGACAAGACTCAAAATGGTAGAAGTTGCTTCGTCGATTCCGACATGCTCCCATATCCTGATTACCCGCCACCCAAGCACCTGTAGTCCCTCATCTGTCTTTCGGTCTCTTTCGACGTTCTGACGCAGCTTCGGAATCCAGTATTCCTCATTGGATTTTGGAACGGTACCGTGCTCGGGGCATGAATGCCAAAAGCAGCCATCCACGAAGATTGCGATCTTCTGCTTAGTGAACACGATGTCTGGATGTACAGTTCCGCCATTTGATAGCCGAATGGGATAATCCTTCCGAAACCGCAGTCCGCAATGGTGCAACGACGATCGAAGCCTGATTTCTGGCTTGGTGTCCACGCGACGATTCGCCCGCATCTTGTTGGATGCGGCTATACTCGTCGGTTCGGCAACTGGAAGGAGAGTCTTCGGTTGCATCTGATTGGTTTAGTGCATTTGGCAATCAGGATGTTTGAGACAGGTCAAGGCTTCATGACCAGTCGCTTGTCGTTGATTGACAGCTACAAGAGCACACGACCTGACGTCTGGGGCGATGGCACGAACGTATCAAAGCAAGAAAGGCCGATACAAATTGTGATCGGCCTTTCTAAAGGGAGCATGGTCTAACGTAGTACCTGACTAATGTTTCCTATCTTTAGGAGGAAAGGGATCGTTTCCATATGAGTCTTTATCACGAATCCTGCCATTGGGTCTGTGTATCACCACTTCGCTGCTTTGGTTCTTGGCTATACTTATTGCCTTGTCGATCGCCTGGGCCTGTGTTCCGTGACGAGACGTATCTCGCGAGTTGCCGGCACCCCTCACTGCCCAACCCTCGTCTCGCTTGACCACGTGTTGATTTCTTTTAGGCATAGATGTAATCCTTTGAAATACCTGTATGCTTTGAGTTAACCGATCAACGGTTTGTGGACTGAACACCATCTATTGGAATTTAATGACCATGCTCACATGTAGATATAATGAATATACAACACATATGTCAAGTGTTTCGATCCAGAATCAATTTGATTACACCACTACCACACTCTCCGTATCCCCGGCCGCCAACGCATTCATGTACGCTAGGATCATTTCCTTTGTTCGGTAAAAACCGAAGGTACTCTCGTCGTCTCGCCGCACGATGGGAAAAGTGTCGAGAACATATCCTGCATCGTCCCGGGAAAGGCCATACAGAAGGAAGTATAACGCGTCAAGACGTGCGCGTAGATGGCGGCGTTCCTCTTCGTCCCAGGTGAAGGGGGCACCGTCGTAGCCCAGGTCGCAAGCGAAGGGTGCCATATCGTGGGCAGTGTAAGTCAACCGCAACACGTGGTCCAGGACGAGATCGCGAGCGGTCTTCTTACCTAGGTGTTGGTCATATACGGATCGCGCGATAACAGGTAATTGTTCTACTATGTACCAATTCATACTTGTACCGTGCATCTTCAACCTAGCGATAAAATCAAGACAGATCGCATTAAGGTTCGCGACTAAAGCTACGTGGCTCATTATTCGGGAGGGACTATCTTCATATAGCGTATGATTATCAGTACACATGAGAAGCGGTACTTTGTTCCCATATCCAGCCAGGGGAACAATCGATGCAATGACCGTTCGCGAATCTGTGGGTCTAGCGATGTCACGAAACCCTAAGCTGAAACCACTACAATGCGGTAGAACTTCCGCAACATTGCGTACCGGAACCCAGTACTGAGTCTGGGGAGCGAATACCGGATCCGCATGTTGAGCTTCAGTCACTTTTTCACTAAGATAGGGGTTATGGGTATTCTTTAAATTGATCTTTACCGAACTGGCACGATGATCAAACTGCCAGATCATCCGCCCCTGGTACAGTGGCACATATTCTTCTTCGCCCCGCTTCCAACGATTTCCCTGTACAGGATAGAAACCGTCTTCGTCAAGTTGCGGAGAAGTCCGGAATAGATTCGAGTCATTGGTCATATGAAACATCGTCACGTACTTAACCGGCCATGCCCGACGCTCCTCGTCACCTGATCGGTCCACCAGTACGGGATGTCGTTCATAGATTCCGCGGGTGATCGCGGCGTCACGGCGGGTTCGAATCACGGGCGCGGTACCTGTGTTCGGGTTTACCCGCGCGAAGTCGTCGGGGGTCAGCGGGAAGCAACGATCCGGATCGTCAATCGTCTCCGCATCGTGCAGGAAGAAAGCACATTCGGTCTGGTCGAATCGCCGCTTCTCCCCACCGAAGATGAAGGCGCAGAATTTGAAACGGGAATCCACGTCCGGGAAGAAAGGTGGCTGTCCGGTGCCGAGGCGTCTGTTCTCGAAATCGTACAATTCAGAAATCCGTCCGTTCGTCGAGAGGGAGTTGAAAAATGAGGCCGCGGTCTTGTCCGCGTAGATGCCCGAGGGCGTGAGCAGGCCAACGAGCCCACCGGGCTTGACCAGGTTCATCGCCCGTTCCACGAACAGCGAATACAGATTGATGTCGCCTCCTCCCAACAAGGGATACTCGCCCGATGTTCGAATCAGCCTACTCAGGACATCGGCCCTTTCTTTAGCATCGTCGAATGCGGTCGCCATGGGATTGCCCTCGGCGCGAAGGCGTTCGATCTCCTTCCTGCGGGCCGCTGCGGTGGGCGCGTGGGCCAATTCGGGATCACGAGTAGCAAACCACTCCACCTCCTGCAGTTTGATCCGATCCCACGGCGGATTGCCTATGATGGCGTCGAAACCACCGTCCGAGCGCGCGTTGGTCCAATATTTCCACACGCCCGGGAACGCGGCCTCCCAGTGGAGGAATCGTTCACGGTCAGCGAGATCCCTGCCCTCGCGCCAGAACTCGTTGAACCGGGACCAAGAGCCTTCAGATTTTTCGGGGACGCTGACGTCCAGTTGTCCCGGTCCACGGCTCAGCAACTCGTACGGACTTCCCGGGTACCATCCGAGCGTCTCGACCAGCGGCCCTTCGACGGCCCCGAGTTCATTTCGTTTCAGTCCGGTGGTCAACCAACGCCTGCTGGCGAGGAAATCCAGCAGACCACGCAGGTCCGCCGTAGTTTCCTCCACCTGGTCGAAGAGCGAAGCCGATTCCCTTACTTCGGAGATGTCCGAGTCGGACATCTCCTCGATCATCTTCATGCCTTCGGTAGCTGTTTCAGCAGCGGCAATCACGGTACCGGTAAACATGGTACCCAGTCTCTCCATTTCGGAAACGACGTCCCCGACGCGAAACCCGATCAGCGAATCTCCCCACCTGAGATGATGGTCGAGGAACGACAGCGGCGCTCCGACGGTGAAGCTGTGCAGCCACAGCGACACCTTGGCGAGTTCGACGGTCAACCGATTCTTGTCGACTCCATAGATGCACCGCTTGAGCACCATGCGACGGATGATCGCCTGGTCGGTGAGTTGGGATTCGTCGATGATCCAGTTGGATTCCCCCGCCCGTTGCATGATTTCATCGCGTATACTGTCAATCCTGCCGACAAGAGGCGACTCGTAGGCTCCTCCCAGCCATGCCGGCACGGCCGGAACGTATTCGATCAACTCGGCGACGTAATCGGAAAGAAAGTCCACTGCGGTAACCAGGAAATGGCCGCTGCCCATCGCCGGGTCCAGTACCTTGAGATCCAGGACCGCTTCGGCGGGATCGTGCCTGGACAAAGCGGCTTCCCGGTTACGCCTGGGGCGACGGTCTCTGCTGAGCGCGTCAGACTTCTCCTCGAAAGCCTTCAGCCGTTCTTCCACCAGTGGCTTCATCGTCCGGTCCACGATGAGGTCCACAAGTTCCTGGGGCGTATAGAAACTCCCCGTGTCCCTGCGTGCATAGGAATTGGGCCGTATAATTACGCCACCTTGATCGTCATACGCCAACTCTCGTTCCAACAGGCGTTCGTAGATGGATCCGAGCTGCTGTACCGACATGTCGCGGTAGTTGACGAAATGGCGTGCTCCATCGATCTCCCGGTGGCTCATGGCATAGATGACGGGAGCCACTACCGCATCGGGCAGTCGCAAGTCTCCGATCATCGTAGCGGTGTACTGGGAGAATAGCCCGCCATTGTACGGCGGCAATCCGATGGAAGGATCGCCTTTATCTATAATTTGAAACAGTTCGACGAGGCGGTTGTAGTAGTTCGCCGCGGTACCCGAAAAGGTGTCGCCCTGGACCATCCGGTCCGCAATGTCGTCGCGCACGCGCTTTCGCAGACCGTAGTCGTCGTACCGTGCATCGTTCACGGGAAGCAGGCCACGGTCCTCGGCATACAGTACGAACAACAGACGGTACAGGAAGATCAACGAAGCATCATGGATTTCGTGCAAATCGCCGGAAGATTCGTTGGCGAATCCATTGACCAAGGCAGGAAAGACCTCGTCGAAGACTACTTTGGAAAGGTCACGGGCAACTCGCTCCTCGTACCGACGGCCTTCCGCCAAGGCTGTTTCAAGAAAAGTCGTTGTTGCACCTTCCTGAAGCGTGAAGGACTCTTGACGAAACAACAGGAGGAAGGTCCGCAAGCCGTCGTCATCACCCGAGTGGATCAATCCGGTCAGATCGGCCTGGAAGTAGCCGCTTGCCCGTGGTCTCGCGCGGACATCGTACAGTCGCCAGAGAGCGCCGTTGGTCAGTATGCCCCAGCGGATGCGGCCGTCCGAAACACTGTCTGCGGTCGTCAGATACCGGAGGATCTGTCCGTGAGGCGTGCCAGAATTCGGGTTGTCGTCGCTGTCCCGCTTATCCAGCGCCAGCCCAAAACGCTTGCTTTCTTGCACAAGCAGCGCATCGAGATAGCGGTCGTTCGAGTTCTGCCGGGCGGCAGCTTTGGCCTTCGATTCGGCATCCGTGAAGAGGAGGTGATCGGGGATGTCCTCCCCGCCGCTCGTGCCTTGTTGTGGGAGATAGTCCGTCCAACCCAGTGATTCCAGCACGGGACGAATTAGGTCCTGTTCGGTAGTGGCTTCGTTGGGTTCGACGGATTGAGACAGAGCTTCTAGCGGCTGTCGGATTTTGTCTTTGAAATCCGCGAAAACTTCAGACTGGCTTACAGAGGAATTCCAATCCTCCGTTTCCTTAATGCCGTCGGTGAGGAAGTATTGAGTGAAAAGTTGACCGGGCATGAGTGATCCATTATACCATGAGGATAGTCAATCCACGAGTACGTTGTTTTCCTTCAGGCCAATTAAGGATTTGTACCTTTTTCTTGTGCTCTGTTCAGACCGGTGGCTTTGGTTAGGTTCATTCATCTTATCTGAGTGAGGTTCACCGATCATTTGTTCAACCGGAGGATCGACTATTCAATAGGCATGCGCTATCCAGGAGGAGTCAGCGGATGTCAGGTTCTCCAGTTGGTCCGGAAATCCATTTCACGCAGGAATCCGAATGTGTCACAGGATTTCACGTTCAAATAACCACAGACGTCTGGCATGTGCCGGTTCGCGCGCTTCTTCTTAGGCTTGCTTGCCTCAGTCGTAACGACACAGCGGTTCTCGATGTCTTCCATCGCATAGGCGATGAGGAACGGATCCATCCCGATCTTCTCTATTTCTTCGTCGTTCAAATCGTTAGCGTAACCCTCGTCCAGGACATACGAGACGGATTCTTCGCTAACGGTTTCGACAAGCACCATGTCTTCCTGGTAGTCTACCACCCAGTCCTTGAGGGCGTCGTTGCCTTCTTTTAATTCTTCGTAGATTTCGGTGGGGATTCTTACTCTAGTCAAACTGGCAATGTGGAGGAGCCAATCCCAGAACTCGGGTACACGATCGAGTGGATAATAGTCCCTGTTCGCGTCTATCAGAACATTTGAATCAAGTAGATAGAGCACGACAACTCCCGCTATATTCCAATTCAATCGAACAGTTTGGTCAGATTCTTGGGTTTGACATCCAGTATCTTGGCGGCCTTCGTCGTCGTAAGCGCCCCTACGTTCATCATGCGCTGTACGAGATCGATCAGTCCGGTGCCAATCCGGTGTCGCCGTACGACATAGTAATTGGGGCCTCCGGGGCTCAACTGTGCTTGCACCCTGCGTTCTTCACGTGCTCGTAATCGATCTCTGCGAAATCTGTCGGCAAGGGATTCGAAGACTTCCCATGTGATCAGTTTTCGCCGCCAGGCCACATACGCAACCATAGATCGACTCAAATGACGAACTCGGGCAAACTCGCCAATTCGATGTACTGCCAGGTCGAGAACGGTACCGTCGTAAAGTTCAACTTCTTCTAGTTCGCGGGCCGGAAGCAGGAATTCGCCTGCGACATCGTTGCAGAACCCTTCAATCTCGTTATTCGATTGCCCACCACTGATAGCCGTATGCCCCAGGATGAGGTGCACCAGTTCATGCAATAGGGTAAAAGACCACGCGGTGACGGCATCTCTATCGTTGATGACCACAAAGGGAGCCACGTTGTCGGCGATGGTAAATCCCCTGAAACTTTCGACGTCGAGGGCAGTATGGTGACTGCCCAGATCGCCCTTTAATAGTACGAAAACTCCTGCCTCTTCGGCTTTCTCGCGCAGCAGGGCGAAAGCAGTCTGTGCATCGCGTTGTCTACGATACTGGGCGCGCCTGATGCCCAGCAATGCCTGCAGCGATTCAAGTATCTTTTCTTTACCATCCTGTATACTGCCGCTGCCGATGAAAAGGAGCGTTTCATCCTCCTCTTCATCCTCCAAGACGGCGCGGACCATACTCTGACGTACCCGCACGTCACGTAGCAACGCATCCAACCAGGCTTGCGTTTCCGGAGAAGGATCACCTGGCAAAGACCGGAAGTCAGCGCCGCGTTCAACACGCTTAGGCGGAACCGTCAAGTAGAATGTTAGAAGCGGCCGTCTGTATTGTTTAGCCATCTTCACCAGCATAGGTCTGGTAGGACATACCTTTCCGGTTTCGATGTCGACTAGTCGCTGTACTGCTCCAACACCGTGTGCGTCGCCGATGCCCAACTTCTTGACCGCTGCCTTACGAGTCATGTATGCGGTTTCTCGGGCCCAAATCAGTAAGTCAGGATTGACTTTCGGCATTGTGCGTGTAGTTCCCCATCATACCTATTGAACCGGGGCGTGTTACATGTTGACATCAACAATTCACGCCTCGTTGCTACCATCACGACTGTATTCTCATTCGACCGACATACATCATTTAACGTAAGCGATCACGAGGTGAAAGTCAGCTATAATCCGGCGTCACTACTCAAAGTTCGTATGGTATGCTTGAGGAGCTTCCGATCAAGTACTGGCGTTGTTTTAGTGAATGCTGACGTGGGTGAATTTGCCCACGGTCCGGTTCTACTGATCTCGGGGGTAGCTGGAACTGTGCCGACCAAATCCTGAAGGTGGGTAGGGCGGTAGGAATGACAGGTGTAAACAGAACAAAAGCATGAGATCAGTTGATTCGGATTATACGGTGTCGCCCGAATCTGGCTGTACTGGCCAATACACCTTCCTCAGGGGGACGAGCGCCCGGATCTCTGAATCGAGCGATTCATAATAGTCGACAAACAACTCCCTGAGTTCAGGCATCGCTAAGAGCGTCAACGGAATCTGAGACCGTTCCGCCTCGTA
>JGIcombinedJ30088_10003969_pt1 | contig 13426 bp, 7 predicted proteins | sample PinacodermPK_FD_30088 | JGI IMG/M metagenome (IMG submission 30088)
CCCCAATAATCTACTCTCCGTAAATCTGGCATCACATTATCTTTCTCACAGATCAAGTACAAGTGCCGTAGAATTATCGCGTCCGCCAGCAGCATCGGCCCGCTGGGTAAGCTCCTTAGCGGCTTGAAGGGATGGAAACGTGGCCAACACATCCGCGATCTCCTCGTCCGATAAGCTACCGTGAACACCATCGCTGCACAACAACAAGCGGGAGTGGTATTCGGGAGACCAACTGAACACATCAATTCTCAATTCCTCGTCTGGCATGCCGATATACGATACTAGAGCTGCCAACGGAATGCCATGCGCCGCTCCATCTTGAAGGTTCCTACCCTGCGATTCGAGTTCGTTTTGCAAGTTATGGTCAATTGTGCGTTGAACCAGCTCGCCAGTTTGGGTCCGGTAAGAATAAAGGCGGGAATCCCCGACGTGTGCAACCACGACTCGCTCGGGTTCAACCGTTGTTACAGTCAGCGTGCTACCAGCGTTTTGAAAGTTCGCATTAAGCATCGTTTGGCGGGTTTCTCGGTTCACGGTCCTTATCAGAGAATCCCATTTCGTGAGCGGGTCTCTCATGTAGAGCTCAGAAACATTGTGTCTGATGGACTGAACCGTCGCAGCGGATGCTTCCGCCCCTCCCACCAATCCACCCATACCATCGGCAACTGCGAATGTGTTTCCTTGTTGGAAGTAGCGGTCTTGATTCGATTTGCGGCGCAATCCCACCACAGACGATGCCCCCCAAGCGGAGACGGTTTGGCACTGCCCCACCGCTGGCGATCGTTCCGACGGGAAGTTACGGACACCTGCTTTTCGAGGTGAAGGCATATCTGACATGGGCGGGTTCTTTCAATAAATGACGGCTGGCATTGCGTTCCATTTTCACCGCTGCTCTCCCCACCCGCAAGCCTCACGGATGGGGAGAAGTCACCATACCCTCACAATGCGGTTATCTAACCCATGTGTGATACCCAGTTTGGGAAATCCTCAATCGGTGAAGCAGTGAAAGTTGCGTGGCCAGTTCGTTCTCTTCATTAGAATCCGGTTGGGTTGAGTCTTCGGTATCCTTCTCGCCGGGAACCTCAACGTCGCCTTCACCAGATTCCTCTGACTCGGCTTTGCTCACCGTTACACTCACCTCGACATCACTGAGCGAATCATAATTTGGGTCCGTGCTTGACACCTGATGAGCGATTATGACCGGATCCCCTGCCGCTACCATGCCGGTCACAGTGACCGACTGGGGAGTGTCCCAATCGCTCGTGGTAAACGTAAGCGCATTCGGCATGACCGTCACATCTGTAGGAGAACGGCTCATAGCCGTCACCGTCACCTCCGCCGTTGGTTCCGAATCAAGTTTCACCTTATACGACTTCGATTCCCTCTCATCAACCGTCACTAATTTTGGTTCCACCGTCACGCCCGCAGTGTCATCATCGTTGATCGTCACCGTTACCGGTTCTGCGCTGAGATTCCCTGCCGTCGCATAAACCGTAAACGCTTTCGAAGAAGAAACCTCATCAACATCATCGTTAAGAATCTCGACTCTCCATACCGCAGACCTTTCATGTTCAGCAATAACTTTCGTGGACGCAGGCGGCACCGTAAAATCCATTTCCTTAACTGCCGTGTCATTCATGGTAGCAAACGTCACCGTAGTCGCCGACTTTGCTGGCTGATCAAGCGTCGCAGTCACATCCACCGACCCAACACCCTCCGCAACCATCAACGCATCCAAAGACACCGTAAGCGTTGATGGCTCAGTCTGCGTTGGCTGTCCATTGGCAGCAGTCGTCTTAGCTGTGGTCGTGGGCGGAATTGTGGTGGTCGTAGTGGTGGTAGTTGTCGTAGGGGTGGTAGTTGTGGTGGCCTGTTCGGTGGTGGTGGTTGGTGGATCTGCCGTTGTGGTACCTGGGGGAATTGTCGCTGGTGCTGTGGCCGTCGGACGTACCGTAGCTTGAGTAGTCTTGGCGGGTTCTCGTACGGCTGTGGTGCTAGTTGCTGGAGTCTTCTTTGCACTAACCGGAGGGACCGGGTCTGGCGCGGTGGTCGAACTGGGTGGTTCGACCTGAGTAGTCGTCGTTCGCGGTTGAAACAACAAGAACGATCCTACAGACACAAGGATTGCGACGAGTGCAAGAACCCCAACACTCAGCCTTGAAACACGCTCACCAACCCGATGCCGAGATGCGACCATAGTAGAATTGTCAACGTTTGCGGGTTTAGCAGGTCCTGACGTATCTGGAACATACCTGAGCGATAGTCCGTTCCCGTAATGTAACGTATCGCCCGGATTAAATAACTCTGGTTCACCGCGGACAAGTTCCGATACAGTAGCGTCTTGTCGCCTCAACAACGTTGGCGTTCCCCAGCAAACAACATACACAAGGTTGCGTTCGAGTCGGATTTCGACTTGTCGACGCGAAACGGTATTGTCGTCGACTCCATGAAATACGCCGCGTTGATCGGATGATAAGGGTACTTGCCCTGGATCACGACCGATAATGAGATCGCGGTCAATGCTTTCTTCAATGCCACCAGTGAGTTGGATCCTGCGAACCGTCATGGACGCTCCAGAGAAATTGTATTAGACGGATGGCCATCGACGGTTACATACACGCGGGAACTGAATTCGGCGACATCTGAGTAGTCTCCATTCAAACATGCTTTTCGATTGGTCCCGGTTCCGTTATCGGCAACCAAAATAGACGCACTTGCATAACTCTGGGCAGTTGGTGTTGAGTAGTTGTATGACATACATTTTATTTCATAATTTCCTGGTGGATATCCTTGAACCCCCACTTCCAACCAAGTGCAACTTTCTTGACATCTCCCTTCGCTAGCGACATCGTTCTTTATCTGTCGCAAAACAATATTGAACGGTGAAGCAACAATCTCGGCCCAGGTACCGCATCCGGCGGTGTTGCAACCGCGCACCTTTATCGTATATTCTCCAGCAGAGACGTTGTTCCAAGTGTAGGTTGTTACGTTAGTAGATGATCTGCCACCAAGGTTGTTGTCATCAATTTCCCATCTACTTGCGGGAGATCCAGAATCGTTTGGTGACCAACTGACCGTAATTGAACGTCGCCCGTGCTGCCCTTTTAACGTTGGCGCTACTGGAGGTGCGATTCGCGGTTTACTGCTAGCCGTTGTGGCGGGGGTTGTGTCTATCGTTGTGGCGGGGGTTGTGTCTATCGTTGTGACGGGGGTTGTGGCAACCGTTGTGACGGGCGTTGTATCTATTGTTGTGGCTTCTTCTTGGATCGCTTCCGTGTCTTGTGGCGGGGGATCGATCGTTTGAGTTGTGTCGGTACTTGGCGAAGTTGTTGATGTGGTCGACGATGTGGCGGGTGTGTTGGGAGCGACAACTATTGATTGTCGGGCCCAGCGACTGCATCCGATGCTGTTGCAAGCTCGTAGATTAATTGTGTAGTGGTTCGGCTCAACACCAAACCATGTGTAGGTCTTGTCAGCCGCGGAGAGCGGAATTATCTCCTGAGAACCGTTATCGATTTCCCATCTAGTAATGACATCTCCGGCTTCAACTGCTAACCAGGTTGCGATAATCTTGCCTGTTTCAGTGGTAACGCTCAAGTTGGGTGCGCTAGGAATTTCAGCGATAGTTGTAGGAGTTGTGAAAGCTTCGGATTCTTCGGTTCGCGTGACGCTGGGCGGTGGTGCCGCCCGTGGCCGTGAGATTGTCCACGCGATCAACGGCAAAGCGCTGATTAATGAAAGCAGAAGCAAAGCGACGACAGTTTTTCGGCGTTTGCGGTTATTGGGTTCGGGTTGTTGTGGTGGGTGTGGTAGTTGTTGCGGGATGGTTGGGTCAATATCTTCAGTTGGTTTTTGGGTTCGATCTTGGCGCAGTTCGCGGATGAATTCTGGGGCGACATCAATTGTTGCGTCATCGTCTCGCAAAGATGGAAAAGATGGAATTGCGTGAGCCGGGATGGTTTCGTCGTCTGGTAGTTCAGGTTGATGTTTCGGAGTGTTTTGCTGGGCGACGGATTCACGGGCTTGTTTGATTATTTCTTCTGGCTCATCGAGCGTATCGTCGTCGTTCATTGTCACGAAGCCCTTCGGTGACTACGATTAGAAAACCAAAACGCCCAATCCGTCTCTTGGGTTGAAGTTATAGGCGCGCATCTGGTTTCGGCCGCTAAATTGCTAAGGGGTGGTTGAATCACCAGAGGTTGGTGGGTGGAACTAGAGACTGCACCCACTACCGCAAAACTGACAGACATCCTCATCAAACCCGGTCCGCATCTACGGTCAGTGTTAACCGTGACCAAGGACTGCACCCGCTCGAGTTGCAACCTTGGATGCGGATATCGTAGGCACCTAGTGGAACGCCAGACCATGTGTACGTCATCGCAGTATCTAGCAGGTCCACAGCAACTGACTCGCCGCTCTCGGCGCTGTAGCGCCTTAATTTCCACCAGCTAACGATGTCGTCGTCTGAATTAGCTGACCAATCTACGTATATTTCACCGTTCGCGCTAGATACGGCCAAGAAGGGTGCGCTAGGAATTGCGGGTGGTGGTTCGAGTTGCTCTGACGTTGTGGTCGGTACTGACGTTGTGGTCGATACTGACGTTGTGGTCGATACTGACGTTGTGGTCGATACTGACGTTGTGGTCGATACTGACGTTATGGTCGATACTGACGTTGTGGTCGATACTGACGTTATGGTCGATACTGACGTTGTGGTCGATACTGACGTTATGGTCGATACTGACGTTATGGTCGGTACTGACGTTATGGTAGTTGGTTCGCGTCGTGGACTGACGGTTGGATTACTTGTGCTTGGACTGCTGGTCGGCTCGAAACGGATGCTTTCTGTGGCCCATTGGCCGCACCCCTCGGCGTTGCAGCCTCGTGTTGAGATCCTGTAATCGCCTGGCGAAACACTTTCCCAAACTGTATAGGTCGAGTCTGTCGAGAAAGTCTCAATCACCCCCTCTTCCCAGATGTCGTGGGCAACTTCCCATACATCAATGATTTCTTTTTCGGTAGATACCTCCCATTCTGCGAGAATCCATTCATCTTCGGACCAGACACTCAATTGAGGTGCGCTAGGAATTGCCGCGGTCAATTCTTGCGCCCTGAGAGTCGTTGAAGCGGGCGACTGCGAAGACTGGGGTGCGCTAGGAAGTGTCGCGGTCAATTCTTGCGCGCTGGAAGTGTCAATTTCTTCGGTATTTGTAACGGTGGGCAGTTGTGTTTTCTGTGGGCGCGACGTTGCCCAAGCGATCAGCAGTGAGATACTTAATGTTGGAACTAGCAACGCGAGAACAGTTGTTCGGCGTTTGCGGTTTTTGGGTTTGGGCTGTTGGTGTGGGTGTGTAGGTTGTCGGGGAATAGTTGGGTCAATATCTTCAGTTGGTTTTTGGGTTCGATCTTGGCGCAGTTCGCGGATGAATTCTGGGGCGACATCAATTGTTGCGTCATCGTCTCGCAAAGACGGAAAAGATGGAATTGCGTGAGCCGGGATGGTTTCGTCGTCTGGTAGTTCAGGTTGATATTTCGGGGTGTTTTGCTGGGCGACGGATTCACGGGCTTGTTTGATTATTTCTTCTGGCTCGTCGAGCGTATCGTCGTCGTTCATTGTCACGAAGCTCTACGGTGACTACGATTAGAAAACCAAAAGTGCAACCGTTGGATCAGAGTTGGCGGGACTCTAAGGGTCGGTATAGCTTTCCGATCCTTAGAGTCCCGCAACTTGCGGATCAGCTCTGGCTGACTTGGCGCTGTTCTTGTGCTTGTTTGCGGCAGTCGTTCGATGCAGCTTGAAGCCGCTGGATAACTTGGCGAAGCTGTGCGGTGCCAGTGCCTTCCCAATCGTTTCTGAAACGTTCCGCGTCAGTGCCCTTCCACCATGCCTGCTGAACTTGTGCGGTTATAGTGCTGATGGTTGCATCAATCTTTTGAGCTTCCTCGTCAAACTTTCGACCAAGTTGATCAAGTTGCTCTACGTCTGCTCCTAGTACGGCCATTGTGGTTCCTTTCGTGTGGTTCCCGATTCAAACGGGAACGTGTTTGTGACTTCGCACCATAACCGAGAGTCCGTCCCCAAAACCACGTAATGAGATGTGGACAACTCCCCGCCTAGTGCAAGTAATTGGTATCCGACATTGCACAAGAGAGCACTTCCCGTTCGTTGACACTCAGCTCTGCGGCTTGCCGATCCAATCTGTTGAGGATTTGCAACTCGCCGATCAGCTTTGGCTGACTTGGCGCTGTTCTTGCGCTTGTTTGCGGCAGTCGGTTGCGAACGCTTGAAGTTGCTGGATCACCTGGCGAAGTTGCGATGTGCAACTGCTTTCCCATTCGCTACGGAACCTTTCGGAGTCAGGCCCTTGCCACCATGTTTGGTTTAGTTGAGTACCGATCGTAGAAATGGTGGTGTCGATCTTTTGAGCTTCCTCGTCAAATTTTCTAACGAGTTGATCAAGCTGCTCTACGTCTGCGCCAAGTACGGCCATTGTGGTTCCTTTCGTTTGGTGCCCGTTTCACACGGGAACGTGTTTGTGGCATCAAACCATAACCAATAGTCCAACCACGAAACCACACAACTAGATGTGGACAACTCCCCGCTTAACCTGAGTTGACCGGCATCCGAGACAACATGGTGAGTACTCCCCATACAAAAGACCCGCCGAAAGATGTAGGGTGCGCGCGGTAATGTACGTTGCTCCATACCAATGTATAGCCATATCGAAACACAAGTCTCCGCGAACAACTTTCCTATGCCCAACAAATACATTGCAATCACCTTCAAGCGACACAAAGAAAAACCCAATGTCTGGCCCAACCGCAGCTTTGGCTAGGTAGCGCGCGACACATGGCAAGTCAACTCCTCATAACATTAAGTCACGACGGGCGCAGTTTCGACCTAGAAATCCGTTACGACGGCCCAACGTTGGTGGGTGATCTAGCCGATGCGCTAGTGCAGCAGGCATCGTTAGCTAAAGCCCCACGCAACCCATCACTCGCGGTGCAACGGACGCGAGAGACTCTAGGCCGCGACAAACGCGTAGCGGATGCCGACCTTAGATCAGGTGACCGGTGTTGGCTCCGAGACTTGACAGGCCCCAAACCACGGGAAACGCTGAAAGCTGTTGCGGTTGCCCAGATTTTGAACGGAGCCGAAAAAGGAAAGTCCTACGGATTGCGGCCAGGCCCAAGCGACATAGGTCGAGCGGAGGTGTGTGAACTCAAAATCCGTGACCAACTAGCATCCAGACGCCACGCCCGAATCCATGTAGCCGATGACATCAGTGTCCATGATCTAGGATCCACGAACGGCGTATTGGTTAACGGTGAAACGATCGCAGGCGCGGTAAAAGTCGCACCCGACGACAAAGTATCGATCGGCGACACAATGCTGAGTATTCGCCTAGTTGAGAGCGAAGGAGACGAACCAACTGGCCCAACAATAAAATTTAATCGTCCCCCACATGTATTTCGGCCTTTTGAAGGCAACGAAGTGAAACTGCCTGCCCCTCCAGGTGATCCTCCCAAGAACCGATTTTCGATCACGTCTGCTTTGGTTCCGTTAATAATGGTCTTGGGCATGTATCTCTACTACTCACAACGTGAAGAACAGTTCCCAATGATCTTCCTGGCATTTATGTTGATGTCCCCTGTGATGGTCGCAGGCAGTTATTTCGAAAACAAGATTTGGAACCGCCGAGACCACAAAGAACAACTAACTGAACACGCCGTGATGGTCGGTCGGGTCGTAACAGAACTGGACGACAAACGTCAAGCGGAAACGGTAAGCAGACTCCACGAAAACCCATCTGTCATTGAGACGATTGAGTTTGTTAGAGAACTGTCACCCCGGTTGTGGGGAAGACATTCGGACGAAGAAGAGTTCTTGACCTTCCGTGCCGGTCGTGCTGAGCAAGAGTCGCGCACGAAGGTCGTTGTCGATAACGGCGGTAGCCGCAAGTTGCGAGACGAGCTAAAGAAAATCCCACCCCGCTACACCCACATTCCCGATCTTCCTGCCGTAATTGCCCTGCATGAAGTTGGTGGGATCGGAGTGGCTGGTCCTCTTGAGCAGGCGAATGCTTTGGCGAGAGCCCTATTGGTGCAACTTGCTGGACTACATGCCCCAAGCGATGTCGTTGTTGCCGCACTATTGGGCGAGGATGAAGCGGCGGCATGGGAATGGCTTGGATGGCTGCCGCATATCCGCTCCTCGGTATCACCAATAACCGCAAGCCAAGTTGGCAATGATGCTCATTCCTGTGCAACCTTGCTCGCAGCATTGTTAGATGAACTCGAACGCAGATTGGCGCTAGTCGAAGAACATCGCAGCGCTGACCAAACCGCGCCGGCGTTAGTTGTCTTGATTGACGAGGGCGTACCGTTGGACCGCACTCGGATGCTTGCCCTGCTTGAGACAGGCCCCTCAATGGGCATATATTTCATCTGGGTCGGATCGGCGAGAGCACGACTTCCACGCTCATGCGGTGCGGTACTAGATTTGCAGAGCCGCAGCGAAGATGTGACGCTTGGATTTCGAGAAAGCGGAGCCGAAATCACAAACATCCAGATAGAAGCGATCACAGACGAAGACGCGGAACACTTTGCTCGCTCGCTCTCGCCAGTGGTCGAGATAGGCGGTCGCATCGGCGCGTCTGCATCGGTGCCTAACAAAGTAAGTCTTGTTGACTTACTAGGAGGAATGCCGATCCTTGAGGATCCTGAGACAGTGATTGACCGCTGGCAGCAAGGCGACGCCCTTCATGAGCAAGGCAAAGCGCTTCGCCTACGTGCCCCCATCGGCCGCCAGGCGGATGCCCCGATTTCTTTAGACATTCGCACTGATGGACCACACGCCTTAGTGGCCGGCACGACTGGCGCTGGCAAATCGGAATTGTTGCAGAGCTACGTTGCTTCACTAGCTGCTACCCACAGTGCCCGCCATGTAACTTTCCTTCTCGTTGATTACAAGGGTGGAGCAGCCTTTAAAGACTGCGTGCAATTGCCACACACAGTGGGTTTAGTCACCGACCTCAACACTAGCGAAGTACACCGCGCACTCGTCTCGCTTGAAGCGGAGTTGCGTTATCGAGAAATCATTCTCAACGAAGCAGGAGCGAAAGACCTAGCTGAACTGGAGAGCACAGCCAACCCTAAAACGCCACCAACCCTATTGGTGATTATTGACGAGTTTGCGGCACTCGCTAAGGAAGTACCAGAGTTTATAGAAGGCGTGGTGGATGTGGCATTGCGGGGTCGTTCCTTGGGTATACATCTCGTGCTCGCCACCCAACGCCCGGCCGGGGTTATCACCCCTCAAATCCGTGCCAACACCAGCTTAAGAATAGCGCTACGAGTTGCGGATGATGATGACAGCGTTGATGTCATCGGCTCAAGAGAAGCCGCGGCCCTGCCATCGGAGGTTCCCGGGCGAGCCATCGCCAAGATTGGGCCGCGCGATTCTGCTCTTTTTCAAAGCGCCTATGTCGGAGGATTCACAACTGCTGATCATTCGGGGCCGACAGTAACCGTGCAGCAATTCGCCTTCGACCGCTCCGCTCCCTTTGACACCGAACCGGCAAGACGGCAAAACGGCGTTCGCAGTTCGGTTGATGCAACAGACCTGCAGAGGCTAGTCGGCAATGTGCAAGCTGCTCACGCCAGAGCCGGTATCCCCGACCCGAGGCTTCCTTGGCAACCCCCCATGGCGTTGATCTACGATTTAGCACGCCTACCCCGCTCCAACACCGATGAAAAAATCGTGTTGGGCGTGGTTGATTTACCCCGTCAACAACGCCAGTCAATCGCACATTTCACCCCTGACCTAGACGGCAACATTATCGTTTTGGGAGCTAGCGGTTCGGGCAAGACAGTTCTATTGAGAACTTTGGCAGCATCAGCGGGAATGTCGAAGTCTGCAGCAACGACCCATGTTTATGGTTTAGATTTTGCTGGCCGAGGTCTTGAAATGTTGGGCGGGCTTCCTCACGTTGGCGCTATCGTGCAAGGCCACGACAACCAGCGGGTGACGCGCTTGTTGCGAGACCTACGCTCCCGCATTGACGAACGCAGTGAGAAATTCGCGGCGGTGCGCGCTGGGTCACTCCCTGAGTATCGGGCGTCCAAGGGAGGAGAACCCGACGAGCCGAGGTTATTGGTCTTGGTGGACGGCTACGCGGCGTTCCATTCCGTATACGAACGGGTTGAAGGAGGCAAATGGGTGGATTGGCTTACTCAACTCGCTGGCGACGGCCGCCAATTCGGGGTGCATTTTGTCTTGACGGGTGACCGACGTAGCGCCTTTCCATTGGCGTTGACCAGCGCGGTCGGTACGCGAATAGTACTTAGGTTGGCTCATCCCGACGAATACTCAGCGGTGGGAGTGCCCTTAGATAAAGTAGAGGCACTTAGTTCACCAGGGCGAGCGTTGTTCAACAATTTCGAGACGCAGATAGCGCTATTGGGCGGTGACCCGAGCGGTGATGCACAGACCAAGGCAATGTCTGAGGTCGGCGAATTCATGAAAGCGCGCACGCTTTCGGAGCCGCAACCAGTCCGTGTTCTGCCTGAGGAGGTTGGCTTAGAATCGATTGCCAGCTCTGCGGAGGGCTTCGTGTTCGGAGTCAGGGATGCCGATCTGGGCCCCGCCGTCCTTCAATTGGACACAGGCGGGTTTATCGTTACGGGCCCATCTCGTAGCGGCAAATCTAGCGCCCTCGCTGCATTCGTTGATCGCGCGCCAACGAAAGTGAAGGAAGTGGCAGTAGTAGCCGCTCAAGACAGTCACCTCATTGCAACTTGCGCGTTTCGAAGAGGATGTCGAGTAGCTGTGGGGGAGGAAGAAGGCGTTGAGTTGCTGCGCAGCATCGTGGCGAACGCCAAGCCCGACCAGCTAATTGTGATAGATGACTTGCACGACTTTGCTCACACAGAAGTCGACTCGATAGCCCAGGACATTCTCAAAGCGGCACGAAGCAGACAGTGGATGGTAATCGTTTCAGCAGATGCCGAAGCCGCTCGACGAGTTTACGACGGTGCTTTGAAGAGCGTTCGAGCGTCTAAGGCTGGCCTGTTGCTACAACCGGATTCAGAAGTGGACGGCGATGTTGTGGGCGTTCGTCTACCGCGTGCCGTAAATGCAGTTTGGCCACCGGGTCGAGGTTATCTAGTGACCGGAGGGACGTTTGACTTATGTCAAGTAGGCATGGTTTCAGTCGCACAAGACGAGAACCGAGATTCGAAAGGCGCATCATGAAACTTCAAGTTCGTGGTCTTCGTCAATCGGGCATCGGTTGCGCGCTAGTAGTTATTTTGATGGTTGTGTTGATGGCTTCACCGGTAGGCGCAGTGGCCGGTTTTGGTGACGTACCCGAGAATGCATATTTTTCTCAACCGGTGCAATGGAGCGTCAATGACGACATCGCCGACGTTTCGGCTCCTTGTTTTTCACCTAGTTCTTTGCTTTCCCGTGGTGAAACTGCTGTGTGGATCTGGAACATGCAGAATCAACCCAGTGCGCCAGACCATGCCTTTGATGATGTTTTTTACCCAGATGAGGATCAAGCTATTGCTTGGATGATTGATCAAAATATCACCACCGGCACCACCGATAAAACCTTTTCTCCTCGTAATCCTATAACCCGAGCGCAATTGGCTGCATTTTTGTATCGGCTAGAAGGTGAACCACCGAATGTTCCAAGGCATAGGTTTGATGACGTGCCCCGGGGTTGGCGAACAAACCCAGTCTCATGGTTATTATCTCAAGGCATCACCACAGGAACAGGAAACGGCACTTTTTCACCTGACAAGGAATTGTCGCGAGCTGAATTGGTCACATTCTTGTATCGCTATATCGGATCGCCCAATGTGCCGTTAGACCCGTTAACACCAAGATGTTCAGAAAACATGTTGTCGGCGATATCTGCGGGAGGGAGCCATACGTGTGGTGTGCGCGTCGCCGATCGTAGTGTAATTTGCTGGGGATTTGATGAGGACGGCCAGTTAGCAGCCGAAGATGGCGAATTCAAATCTGTGGCCGCAGGCAATGTTCACAGTTGCGCGCTAAAAACGGATGACACTATCACCTGTTGGGGTCGGGAATCAGTAGGGCAGACGAACCCACCGCAAGGAAAATTTGCGTCTGTGTTGGCCAAAGGAAGTTATTCATGCGGACTCAAGCATGACGGTTTTCTTGAATGTTGGGGTTCTTCCCTGATAGGGGCCGCGAACCAAGCAACTCGGACAGATGACGTAGCAGACAACGTACCAAATGAACAATTCAAATCCGTATCAGCCGGTGCGTTTCATGCTTGCGGAATACGAATTGATGACACTATCCACTGTTGGGGGTCAAACATGAACGGTCAAATCGATTCGCCAGCCGGACAATTCACGTTTGTTTCCGCTGGCTATGATTATCCTTGTGGTATACGAATTGATTCCACCGTTGAGTGTTGGGGACACGATCTCCTTGGTCAGTTGAATACGCCGTCGGTTACGTTTAAGTCCATTTCTGCTGGCGAGCACTTTTCATGCGGCATTACGACTAGCGATATGTTACGGTGCTGGGACAACCCAAATACCGAAGACAACCCAAATACCGAAAAAATACCGTTGCCTACGTTTACCGGTGAGTTCGATTCCGTATCCACTGGAAGGAAACATGTTTGTGCCTTGCGCGCCAACAAAACGACCATTTGCTGGGGCGATAACGAAAAAAATCAACTTCACCACCCGGCAAACAAATTCAAGGCTGTTTCCCCTGGCCAACGACATACATGTGCAATTGATTTCGACGACTTTGTAAGCTGTTGGGGAGCGAGTGTTCAAGGGCAAACAGACGCACCAAAAAGTAAGTTCCGTACTGTATCTGCGGGTAGCCACTTTTCGTGCGGCATCAAAACCAATGCCACTATCGAATGCTGGGGTAACGAATATGATGATCCACCTGGAGGCAGTTTCGAATCCTTATCGGTGGGTTTTGACCATGCTTGCGCGATAAGTCCGAACAACATAATTCAGTGCTGGGGTGCAAACCGTGTCGGTCAAAGCTATTCGCCAGACGGCGAATTCGAAATTGTCTCTGCTGGACATCAGTACACTTGCGGGATCCGACTTGGCGGCGCAATCAAATGCTGGGGAGATTCAGGGGCGAAACCAAGGCTTCCCCCAACAGGGGAATTCGTTTCGGTGTCGGTCGGAGATGGGTACGCCTGTGGCTTAACAGTTGATGACGCAATCAAATGCTGGGGCGAGAATTCGGCAGGTAACTCTCGCCCGGCACCCGGCCCGTTCATTTCTGTATCCTCAGGTTCCCAGATTTATTGCGGTCTCAAAACCGACAAGTCCATTCAATGCAGGAGCGGCAACAATAACCGTCAAGTCTACGCGCCGCTGGGTCAGTTCAAAATGGTGACCGTCAGCT
>JGIcombinedJ30088_10003974_pt1 | contig 13422 bp, 10 predicted proteins | sample PinacodermPK_FD_30088 | JGI IMG/M metagenome (IMG submission 30088)
GTACAATGATGGCATCTACCTATTGTCTATAAAAAGATACTTAATCAGCAATACATACTTACTGCGTACAACACCCAGATAACCCAGACTAGCCCTACAGCACATTTAGGCATATACGTATGTATCCCAAAACAAATTTATAACCAGGTACAGATAAGGTTGCTTACTATCCAGAGAAGCTTAATTCATGCATCGACACACTATTATCAAAATGCTGTGCAAATATAACTCCAACGTTAGCTTGTACAACACACTGCCTTGCAGCTTTATCCACTGCTCATACTGCACTATACTACATACGCACCTTGACTGTGAGGTCAACGGGTGTCACATTGTCCAATGTAGTCCTCACAAATGGATGAAAATTAATTGCCCTCTTGATTCGTAGCACACCTGGCTTCATCAGGTATCTACAGTGTGTACAAATCACTAATATTCTCATGAAGGTAGATTCTCCTGTAAAATATCAAGCACTGCCTTCCCCCTTCTCCCATATGTGACCAATGCAGAATACCTCAATGACAATTAACATTTGATGGATATCTGGAGTAGAATGGTATTAATTAATCATTCGTTGTGCTCAGCAGTACCAATGACTGTGCAATAATCTCAGCAAAACATTGACGTTGTGGATACCCTATGCAGCAAGCCTACACAAGCACTGTACATTCATTGTTCAGAAATTACACACTAACTTCGTACAAACACTCTCCATCACATGTGATCTGTTATGTATGTATAGACAGGTAGAGCATTACACAAGGTAAAGTGAAACAATGAAAAGGAAATGAACAACTCCACAATGATTGCTGAACATATCATAACATACCCTGTGTTTCCATTGAACTCAAACTTTGCCAAATTGAGTTGCATTGCTGTATCAGGTGTTTGGTAGTTCAGTGCCACCATTTGGCAACCAGCATTCCAGTAGGTCTGTGGCATATAGTTGCTGGAATTCACTCTCGCTCCAGCAGGATAGATCCTGCTGTGCTGACGCATGTTGTATGCCACAAATTCAGTAGGCTTTGTCTTCAGCTGGGTCAAAGCCTTATCTTCATCCAGTGAAAACATGTAGTGGCTGCATAGTTGATCTATTATAGGAAAACAAATAAACAAATGAAAGCACTGCTACAGAATGGCTCCAAATAACACTGCCTTAAATATTAAAAAAAGTTCAGAAATCAAATTATCGCAAACTTATCACAACCTTACCTTGAAACCCTCTAAAATTCAAATTCTTAGCCAACTCTCACAATTTAGGTAAACCCTCTAATCTTGGCAATTTCCAAAGCATTATACACCTCAGGCATTGGTAATCACACCTAATGAGGAAGTAGTGCTTTGAGATGCTGTTTGAAGATGAGTTACTGGTTACAAGGATCCCACTCCATCTCCTCACAAAAAACGTGCAATACAGGTCAAAGGGATCCCTATTCCTACAATGATAATACAAACAATCCTTGCGATGTCTGTCTCAATCCTTCAGCATTGCTGCGCATGAAGTTTGCCTTCTGGTTTCCGCCATTTTCAACCAGAATCCACACGGAAGATTCGTGTCTGTTCGCGCGGAAGATCCGCATCGTACCGCACAACTATCCGTGGACGCCGGCACAGAACAACCACGGACGTTTTCCATGTCATGTACCGTATAAGCTACGTTTCACATATAGTTGGCTATGATTGCTATTGCTATGTTGTACCCTGATCTCATGAATATGAACGACACAGCAGAATACACGTACATGTACAATGGACTGCTGCTCAGATGCATAGTACATTGTCAACACTCCCTCTCTTCTGCCTTGACACTAACACTGAACAAAATATACAGCAACTACAACCATAACTAACTACAAGCTCTTACCAGAATCTGAACTATAACTTAACTAAACGATGTTAAAGATCATCAGTAACTACATACGCAACTACAACCAACAATAAGTGTAGGAAGAACTCCAAGTCACCTCAGTAAGATGGCCATACTTCAGAAGCTCTTCGCGATTGATGATGTTGTAGAGGCTCATGCTATGGAATACATAGAACCAGAGAGATATTGAGCTTACACGTAGCAAAACCTCAAAAGAGTAAGACGTTTCGACCGCAAAGGTCTTCGTCAGTGTACAAATGAACTGACGAAGACCTTCGCGGTCGAAAAGTCTCACTCTTTTGAAGTATTGCTACGTGTAAGCTCAATATCTCTCTGGTTCTATACTTCAGAAGGGTAGTGGCTGGAAGTGGCAGATTCTTTTCCACTTCCCACATGTAAATCTAATTATTCTACACATGAACATTGGTACTCACTGTCCAAACTGTGATCGCTGAAGTAGACTTTTGAATGACAGTGGCCCTTTACCCATACTTTACAAATGCAAGACTGTTAAAATAGCTAACAAACTCATATCTGTCCCAAAAACGTCAGTATTGCAAACCATGTCTTATAATGGCAATGTACCTACCTTTAAAGGCATCAAAGGAATAAAATTTGACAGCTGTGCAGTAGTTGAGCAGGTCAATCAGTGGTCCGCTACTGAGAGCTACTCCTTCACTTGGACGCACCATGCGAGCCTGTACACACACAATAGACAGCAATGTTGTAGTACAGAATAAGGAAATCAACACATTATCCTTGTACTAGTGAGATACAGTTTAAATGGTATACACACACACTCACTACAACTGAGATCAGAGACACACATTCTGTATATATTTGTGCAAAACAAACACATACTGCAGTTCAAAACTATACTCAGTACCACCCATCCTGCAGATACCACAACTACAGAGACACTTCTAAACAGTCAAATCCTTCAGTCCATTCAGTATCGAACAAATGGTACAACTGCTAAAAGGGTACTGAGAAGCTGCACTTACACCTCTGCCAAAAGATTCTATATATAAACTGGACACCGCAATCTATGAGAGAAACAGCCATTCACATATTGCCATCCTCTGACTGGTTGAAAAATCAACTTACACTCAATTTCCTAGAGGTAAACATGTAGAGGGCTTAGCTCCATATGCTGCACCTTTGTTGACTGTTTGTCTGCTTGTGACTATTCCACACTGAAGACACTTGCTGAGAACTATTGACCACCCTTTGACTTCAACAACTTTCCAAACAGTTATGGGCTGCAAACTCATTTAACAATTATCTGGTTTCCTCCATAACTAAATATATCCAACATGGTAGACTGACTAGGATTTTTCTGATCAATTATGAGTACGCTAGTGCCCAACTTTAATGACACTTCGACAAGCTTACGTACATGGATTTAAATAATGTCAGCACTATTCCCTTCCATCTTATCTGTATAAATTTGCTGCCAGTCTGACAACATGCTGAACTCCCATTTACCAGAGCACTGTAATATGTAGTGCATTATCACCGCATTCATATTATGCACTGAAATTGCATTAATGGAGTAACCCTGCAGTGGGCACCCACCATTTCTAGTGTAAGTTACTTACATGTACCTAGCCAAAGACTTTGTCTAAATTGTGCGAGTTCCTAAATAAAAGTGGGTAAATAATGAACTCACCAATTCATTAATGCTGACATCATCACCAAGCTGCTCCTGATCTAGATCAGGCTCAAGGGACTCTTCATCGGGGTCTCCATTCTGCATTACACTGCTAACGTCTGAGGCATTGTCATCAATGCTGGCCAGTGACATGTCAGTGACCTGCGGCCTAAATTCACGCTTTCTATCTAGAGTGGAAACCTGAGCAACACCTTCCTCAATGGATGGCAGAACAGGGCGTGGGCCTGCAATTGCACAAGATTAGTGTGAAGTGCACCAGCGCAAATGCTTATGCAACAAAGTAAACTACTTCACCTCCAGTAAACAAGTTTAATTGGATGCCCTTACCATCAGCCTTTGGACCTCTGACTTTGTCCTTAAGGATGATCTTGCGTTTCAGCATTTCTGGAGGAGGCAGTCTCGTGTCTGGACCCAACTACAAGAGAGTAATCCAAGAAAGTATACAAAAGAAATCTGGACTAAGCAATGGATTGCATACGTAATAACGTAGTAGGGTAGGGAAGGCTCAGGCACCAAAATCAAAAGGTCGGTTTATCAGCCTAAGATGTTCAAATGAACTTCGGTAGTAGTCACTCATTCCCTAACATATCTTAAGGAAGGCAGAAATATACTCAAAAAGTATTGTAGTAAAGGTGATTAGTAATTAAGTGATGAAGCAAGTACTAATTGGTACGACAGCTGGAGGGTTGCCCGTCAAGTGTCCTATGGTTTGAGGCACTGCCTTCAGTGCTCTTTGACCTCATTTAGGAACAGCCACTTCTTCCATGGGCTACATCTCTGCAGTCGTCACTAATATTCAACTGGAATCCATTGCTTAGTTGCACATTCACCAAGATCCACCGTAAGTCAACTTGTATGCTAGATACAAACCCTTACTGATACTAATTAACTAATTGCCATTCTCACAGGGTATTCCTCCAGAGGTTCTTTAAGTAGCAGGTCTCCAAGGATGACTTTGTACATGGCAGCCATGGACTGAAGCATGTCCTCCCTAAGAAAACAGTGCAATATCCTTGTGAGTTACAGTTTATCGAAAAAAGATCAAAGCCAGCAAATGTACGCAAGACTTACCCTTTCACATGGTTTTCAATGGAAAGGATCACTGGATAGTCACTAGCCACAAAAGCATAGTCTCGAATGGCTTCCAGGACATCCTACATGCACAAGACATGAGATACACAGTGCTTTGGATGTACAAAATCAAACATCTGTACTGTTCTAGTCCAGCTTTGCCACTGGGCACGTACACTACAAATGGCAAGAGGGGTCTGAACCATTAAGTAATAAGTTTGATTAAGCAATGTCAGCACGCCTGAGGTGTTTGTTAAGGGGTGACATTAACATTTTGAAAAAGAAAGTCCAAAATATTAAGTTCACACATACAGGGTTAAGGTACTAGGACAGCTCAAACACAACGATATCAAAATGCATCATTTCATTAAAAGAAGTGCCATTCAATTAATTCACACCAAATTATCCCCACAAAGAGTGTCTGACTTTCAAGAGCTCACGACTCTGGTAACAAGGCAGAATCACGCCTGAAGAATCCATATAGGCCAATCATAAAGAAATCTTCACTTCAATATGTTTGATTGGGGCTCACACACGCTACCCTACATGTATGAGTAGATACTGTCTTCGAATGTAATCTATCAAACTAACCTCTTTCCGCCACCAGGCACTGACACCACTGATAGCGGAGAGGATTAAAATCTTTGCTAATAGTCTATTTCTTCATGGTCAACATGTCACTTAGGTATTAAGAATACTGGCCACTTGCACAGACTAATAGAACATGGATCGCTTTGTGTGTACAGACATAAACCCAGTGCATGCTTTGTCTGCGCAAAACATGTTGTTCTCCAATGCATCTTGGAGGAATAGTAGTGAGCCAGCTGGAAGCAGGCCTATCAGATTGCATGAGGCTGTGAATATACAAGGATACACAACGCGTGGAAGCATCCTAGGATAGCAAAACCAACGCACACAGTCTACCAGCTACTACCAGTGTAGACCTACTATATTGTGTATTCAAAATGTCCAGACCCACCACAGGCCTCCCCCTAGCCAGGACACCACACCACCAAATGCTTATGTAACTATCCCGTATGCGAAGAACACCTCAGAATCCATCAGCAGAATGCTCGCACCATTAGGCATAAGGACATCCTTCCAGGCAACCAACACCCTACGACAGGCCCTTATACGCACTAAGGACCCCGTGCCCAAGGAGAACAGATCAGGAGTAGTATTATCAGATCCCATGCAATAGATGCCCACAGACCTACATAGGCCAAACTGGTAGGACTATAGGACAGAGATTGAAGGAGCACCAGCGAGCAATAAGGGACAGGAACATTAGCACATCAACCCTAGGAGATCGCGTTTGCAGCACAGGTCGCCCAGTTGATTGGAATAAAGCTCAAATGATTGACAGTTGCCCCCACACATCCAAGCAGTCCCTAATGAAATTGTGGATGATTGAGAAGCAACCCTCAACCCTGAACAAAGAACTTGGACCTTTATTGCCTATATATAGACAGCTTTTCTGACCTTCACACACACCCTAAGTTATGCACATATTTTGCCTTATTCTCATGTACATTACTCAATGGTAAATTAGGGTGTCCTACATTATTCATACATCACCACACATCATCCCCTGTCACACACCCACGTCATCATCTCCTGTCACACTATTTACTTTATAATCCCCACACCCACACACTGTATTCCCAACCACTGAAGAAGACAGCAGCCGACTATCGAAACGTTTGGTTTTAATATTATTTCTTGGCTAGTGAATTGCACTGAATTAAAACCAGATGACACCTAGCCGCTCAACCACTTTCTCATTCATCTGGTTACAGTCCAAAGACTGGCTTAATTAAGTAGACTATGATACATATACACCATCCACTAAGTACAGAATGCACTAAACACATGCCATGTGTTCTGCTACAAAACTAAGACAAATACACAAGATGTACACACAAGTACCTTGAAGAAAATTTTGGTGCACAGTGTCCCTCCATGAGTGATCACAATTTCCTTCCGGTACACCCAACAGTCCAGCTCAATGCAACGACAACCCAGAAGGAGCACTTGGATGTACATCTCCACAGTACTAGCTGACCTAAGCTGATTTCCTGTAATGATATTATAAAAAAGTAAACACTTTGATGTAACATACCATACACTCTAGACCTTTGATGCAAGGTAGTGTGACTGTCACACCACCTTACATCAAAGGTATATCTGAAATGGTCAGAATGATTTTGGCACCACTAGACTTAAACTTTGTGTTCTGTCTACTGAACACCCTTTGCAGCCTACTCGTTCATCGTGAAGAGGGAGTCATGTACCAAATACTGTGCGCTGGTTGCCCCAAAGTGTGAGTGATAGACCGGAAGACCCTGAAGCAACAATTAACAGAACCTCATCTCGCCTCCGCATGATGATACCACCTCATCAGCTATTGCACCTGTGGACCTATCACAGTCAGAGGTTATTGACAGCCAACCTTTGGTCGCTACACGCTGCCTGTTGGATAGCTTGCTCATCCAGTGCCACTCAGAGACCCTCAGCAGAGGGAAAGGGACTCTTCCTTCAAGACACTACATAAAGCAGCCAAGTTCGCCTCTCAGCAGGTAAGAAGGCTGAAAGAACATGGCTATTATGTCACCCACACTAATGCCAGTTGTGCGTGTCACCACGGGATAGTCAAGGAACGCAAAGGAACAGCTACAAAGTGACAAGAGTTTGAGACACCATCCACTTCATGCTGTAATCAACGATCTCATCAAGAGATCCTTGGGATCTGCCAAAATCTCAGCACAACTGGATTGACAAAGACATTTTGTGTACTAGTAAACTAGTATCTTGAAAGTAAAAACCACTGTAGCAATAGTATAGAAGATCAACATGCACAACTAACTTGTGTTACTCCTGCACGACTAGGAGACGAAATTGGGTATAAATGAAATATAATGTGTTTGCATCCATGAAAGCCATACTCTACTTATCCCGACATGTGAATCACTGTTGAATCACCTTTTCAGCAAAATGGTCAATATACAACATATGAGTACTTCTTGACCTATGATGCATATCGTCACCATGAAAATTACAAATGGCTTATCCCAATACACATCATTAACAACTTTACCTGTTAGGTAAGTGTTGTGAGAGGAGTTAATGAAGTAGTGGTTCAGTGGCTGAGCCATGTCCATGTTCTGCACCAAGGTGTCCATCTGGACCACAGGAGTCTCCTCACTAAGCAGATATTCCATCAGACCTCTGTGAGTAAGCCGAGCTGTAAGGCACCAAGAACATAACAAACACTGATCAACCTAATAAGGATATCACAGTCTAAAACAAAGTGTACAAATGGCCCCTGATCAACTCGATGGTCTTAAATCTTCGCTTCATTTAAAGTACTGAGGAAAGCAGGTGAAATAGCAGTAGGGGTATGTAACGTTTGGACAAAATCTCATTACTACCCACTACGTGGAATCAGATACTAATCAAGCACAAGAACGGTGTGGACGTCCAGAGGGATACTCCAAGGAGTCAGTCTAGCAACAAGTACTTTAAGCAAAATCTTGTGGATCTTCACTCCAGGACCGCCGTACCACTTTCTGATCAGTCAGCATTTTCCACTTGAAATTACACTGCTTTAAGCTACTAAACCAGATACTACCTACCCAAACATAACTAACCGTTGAGGTAACAAAAGAAACAAATATCTGAGGTTGTTAGCAGACCCAATGAAACAGAAAATTTGCAGTATAGTCCACTTTGTCATGATAGCTACAATTATGCACTTCCGCCTTGTCCTGTGATGCAATAGATTGTAAACGTCATCAAAACATGGAGGCAAGACAATGATATCAAAATAGAAGTGAAAATAGGGACTTGTTCTGTAATTCCTTCTGTTCAAAGTGGCCTCATCGTCCATCTATGTAGTGCAACCCACTTGTAAAAATACTAATTAAGCTGACAAGAAGTACAGGACTTCTTCAGGCATTTGATCATTATTCTGGAATTAGTGCCTCCAACCATCTTACACTAATGAACACCTGGTTTGAGAAGAAATATGTACGTCTAGGCACTTGGATGCACGCAGCTACAAAGAGATGCCATATAATGGATCGTTTTGTACTGCATGCCAACCAAGGAATGCTCTGTACAGATGGTCATATTAAGTTGCAGAAATGATTATANTGCATAAACAGTGATAATCACTGTACAAATAGGATTAGAGTGGCATTCAACTCAACTCTAGTTAGTTAGCTAGTACGTTCTCCTCACTCGTTATAGGATGAGTACGTTAGAATTCGCTCAAAGGTTCCTTCGGCTGAAATTCTGGTTAAGGCTAATCGTCAAGGCGCCAACACCAGTATTTATATCGTAAATAGCACGTGTCCCTGTACGTATGTAAAGGATGGCAGAACAGACTTTGGACAGCGCTGGACCTAGCACAAGCTCTAGCCACGACGGTGGGAAAAAAAGACCACCACTAGTTCTGTACGGAATTATTTTGGCAAAAGACTGGATGAGAAAGGAAACCCAGACCCAGCTGAACTACAGAAACCTGTGTGCAAGCTCTGCAAGAGAACTGTAGCTGCCAAACGCTTCAATACACACTCATCTTGAGGACCACCACCCTTATATGTACGCTTCAATAGCACCCACATCATCTCACAGAAAAACTAAAACTACCTACCTATAATGCTTGTGGAAGCCCCTAAATGGCTAGATAAATGTGACTAATTTCCAGAAAGCTTGAAACCTCCCTAAATTCGAATAGATAGATTCAAGCATTAAGCCATACAAATCCAAACAGTAAAAACAATATATGGATGAGTTTGGCTCCTGAATTCGTAGCAGTAGGAAAAAGCCAATAATCATAGCACTCCATTGTTGAGAAGGTACCCTTAAACGACTTACGTATTGTAACCCTTACGCATTCAACACCATGTTATTTAGTACTTTACATATTCACACACTAACAAATCTTTAATAAGTCCGTGTGTGTTGTTTGATGGTTAACTAAATGATGAAAACGTTCACTGACAAACAGTGGCATCTTACAATATTTAAAGCTTTCACATTTGTATATTTCCTAGTCTACATACACTTGCTTACAAGCAAATGCATACAATACACCTAGCTGTAACACAGACACAAATTCACACACCAGCGCCTCCTGCTCTAGGCCGGGTTGGTTCAAGCTTATGAATTAGGTCCACCACTTCATGCTTTTTCATTGGAGGGTGCACTTGCTCGTTCTGCAGCTGCCCCAGGAATCGCTGGTCAGTAACAAATGTCCAAAACTCGTCACTGTTTAAGAACAAATTCTTTCCTCTCTTGCTGTGTCTAGAAGACCATGGTAGGGGCAAAAAATATTCAAAAATCAAACGCAACAAGTAAAATTATTGGAAAGTGTTTGCACTAGTAGTGGATACAAAGGCAGCCAGTCATCCCTAGGATGCATAGCAATGTTGTAGTGCAGCAGTCTAGTTTGGGGTAATATTACCAGTGATTAGCTTAGCATGATGTACACAACAGAAGTAATCGACGTGTGATAATGCTAACTTAGAGTCATATAGGAAGTAAACTGATGAATGCAGGGTTTTTCACTTTTTCAGAGCATTGTAAAAAGCCAAAAGAAGCATGATAAAGAATCATCGTTTTAGCTCTCACAAAGCCAACAATGTGAGAGTGAAGCAATACTGCATTATTGAAATTTCATTCTATTGTGTTTTGTCCCCTCCAAACAGTGCTATATTGATGCAATACATTGTTGTTGGTTAACCGAGAGAATATCCGCATGAATGTGTGTATGAATACTACTGCGTTGAGTTCGCTTGTTAACAATATGACATATACTAGCATTGCTCATTTTATCCTTTGAAATAATATCTTCCTTACGTGAGTTTAAGGCTGAACAGCCTTTCACATTCATACAAATAGTCACAGAAGGCGCTTGGAAATGTGTGCTATAACTCCGTTCGCACAAGACGTCAGCCATTTAAAGGATGCCTTTCAAGTAAAGATTGAGTATGCACACAAATACCTGTTAAATAGCATCTTTGCAGACTTATGTTGGGACAATGCAGACGTGTCTAATGTGTGGTGGCTCAAGTCATCACAACATTTTTGAGTGACATGTCAAGTTGCTCTCCATAAAGCCTCGTCTGACTGATGCATAACAAAAATTCTGTGTAAGAGGAATAAGCAGTGCTTGATACTGCCCAAATACAATCTGCCATCTCATTTGATCTCAAAACATTAGATGTCAAGACACATTTATAATCTGTTAATCAATGCAATGTGTGTTTGCCATTAATTTCAGAAATGGTTGTGCAATAAACACAATCCATAGCTAATACAATTAGCAACCAACCTACCTGGTGATTATGCTCTGAATGTCTTCTCTTTGGTTCACAACCTTAGAATATATTTCCATGAAAACCTCCATGGTGAAGTTGGCCACAGCTATGCAGTCACCGCCATCCTCCTGAAAGCAGAGTAGAAATGCTGGCATGCAAAACTTATTTAAAAAAGAAACGTCCTACACTACAAACTGCATTTGTGTACTGTGTTCATCTAATAGGTTGGAATTAGATAACTATTTCAGTTAGAGCATAGAGGGCACATACTAATTGTCACAAATTAACTGGAGTTTCATCCCAATCTAGCATCAATAGTAAACTCAATACATAACATGGTAGCATACCCTCACAGTGGGGGTCATATACGTAGCTACGTTAAGATGTTATCTAACCCTAAGGGAGCAAGCAGTGGCAATCTGGGTAAAACTGCACCTACCAAGTTTATCAGCACTCCTCTTGGTTGCAGCGTTGACTTGACGGGACAGTCGACCTCTCTCCCTTTCAAACGAAAGAGCTGACGAATACTACAAGACAAAAGGATCGAACAGGAGTCACAGTCACACATCCACAGTCTGAGCAGCTGTTTGCAGTCACATAATCATCCACACTAGTTACAATTGTAAATCTTCAATAAAAGTTCATGAAGTGACTATCGTGACATTCTAATTCTTACCTTTTGCAATATAGGAGGAAACAAGATCCTCTTGCTTCGCATATTGTTAAAATTAGAGGTGCTCGTACGCCATTTTAGAAGATGATAAAATACCTACCACCGACTCGTTCTTTGTCATAATCATATGTTATTTATTAGTGCCATCTACAAAGAGGTGTGGAGCCCACATATCAGAGAGACCTTCATGTGCTTCGAAGAGGAAGAGAATGTTCATGAAAGGATAGCGGTAGCTGTGACTTCCATGGAAAGATTTGTCCTCGACCATCTGCAGCGTGAAATATCTAACCTTCTTCGCTTATTCATTGCTGTGGCCTCTTGTGTGTGTCGCATGCTATTGCATTACATGTGTAGTGACTACTGCCAAAATAGCTGCTGCCAAACTTTGGAGAGTCCATTAAGAATTCAAACTTTTGGAACAATTCAACGCAAGATTACAAAACGCTTGCAAAATTAGAGTTAAAATTTACAGTATTCTCAATTATAGTGGGTCCACACTGGTAGCAGCTAGGGATGTGTTGGTTTTTGCTACCCCATGGTGCTGTGTTTTGCTTTTACAGGTAGTGCATTGAGTCACAGCCCAATGATGCACACTGATAACTATTCACTTGCCGTGTCCTCTTCACACAGAACCTTTTCAGAAACATTGGTAGCAAGCAATACTTCATCAGAACATTTCACTAAATACTAACGCATTAATTTCTATTTTGCTCATGATACAATGAAACCTGGCAGACACTTAAAATAGTGACCGTTGTGTGGTTTCTACTAAACATAACTTGTACCAACTTACTCTTTCACTGCAATCTCTCCCTTGGAATTGGCATGAAGACAGCAAAGCAAGTGGCTGTACAACAACATAAAATGCACATATTACCTCACTGCTAACAAACCGCAACCACAAAATATGCATGTATTACTTACTGCTTTCTGAGGAAAGTTAGTGGAGCGGCATTAATTGCCAAAAGGTTTCCGGCGAGCTGGTTTACACTATCCTTGAAAACCTTGCATATCAAAATCACAGAAGTAATTAATACTCAAACTCAAACATTTCCAATATTTCAGCCTTTCATTCAGTTGTGCTCGAAACAGCATGCAACTACATACCTGTGCATCCTCACAGGTGGAAGCAAGGAAGTACACTTCATCTAGCACAACAAATCCATCTCTGCGATAGATTAACACCAAACTGCGGTCATCAAGGGTATCATCATCTTCACCCTGCCCAAAGTGAAGAAATAAGACAAACATTCACACTCAGTGCAGTTGCAAACATCCATTCTGTCTTCAGTGTGATAGCAAGAGGGCTATTACACCACTCAGATTAAAACTGCCTTATGTGCAAAGCGAGGAGGTACCCTTGCTACAGTTTATTTATGGATGGGAGTCTTTAGTGGTGCACTCCACCTACAGGGTTTATCAATCGTCAGTGTCTACTCAAAGCTGCAAGACGTACTTAATACTATCTTCCGACCAAAACATGAATTTTGTAGGAGTGAGTCAACCCACAAGTATCAATTGCGCAACCTTGTAAGAGACTTAGGAAGTTATGAACAGTGTTCATACATATCAACTTTCGACAACAAGTATACAATACATGTGGAAAACTTCTATGTGGCTAGGTTCTTGCATGCTGAAACGATTTGGGAAACTACACTAGCCGATGACTGATTTGACAGGATCTCCAGACGTTTCAGCCCGATCCGGGGCCTTCTTAAATGGATATGACACATACAAAACTGAAATGGCAGACTTTATATGCACCAACAGTGGGAATTAAAGGCGGGAAATAAATGTGTGAGTAAATAAC
>JGIcombinedJ30088_10003976_pt1 | contig 13420 bp, 11 predicted proteins | sample PinacodermPK_FD_30088 | JGI IMG/M metagenome (IMG submission 30088)
TTCTCCTCACGGAGTCCGGCCAGTTGTTGCTCCTGTTCGGCCAGTTGTTGGTTCCGCTGTTCAATCTGCCGATCCCGTTCGGCGAGCCGGTCGAGGGCCAGGGTGAACTGCTCCCGAGGCGCGGCGTTCTCCGCACTTGCCGTAGCGCCGGCGCCTGTCCGAATGTCTGTCTGCGAATCATCCATGCCCCTTGGAATCACAAGTCGATTCCAAAGGGAACCCACTCATCGGGAAAAACGACCAAACGTCCCGGAATACCCTGTCAGGCCGACTCCAATTCCCGGAAAGATGCCCCTATTACGGCCACGGCAGCGATGCGCTAGCCGGACTGCTGGCGATGTTCAACATAATCTCCCTCCTGATGCAGAACGCCTGCGACCTCCGCTACGGGGTCCGGAAGGCGGCGCGCGCCCGACTCGCCGCGCGGTATCGAATGCTGGATCACATTCGCACCGTGTTCGTCTACTTCGCGTTTCGGGACTGGAGCTCGATCCTGCGAGCCATCGCAACCGCCGACCTTCCCGATAAGCCGCCCCGGCCGACGACCGCCTCCCCGCAGACAAAACAATCCGCAGTCCCGTTGGAAATCCGCCTAGGCAAGGAGAAAATCGAAAATGAATTGATTATGAGAATTACTGCTGAAGAGCGGGGTGTATCTCAAACTTGTTGCAAAGCGATGCGAGAAAGTATTCCTATGGTAGCGCGCCTCTTTATGGGTTGGAAGGTCGGAAACTCACATTCGGCCCGATCAACCAAGTTGGGCTACACCCTGAAGAGCGGCCGTTCTTGCCGGATCGCTCCGCATGCTTTAAAATATCGACGGGGATTCCGCGCGGCGGGCGAAACCGCACGGTACTAACGGGAGAATCCGCATGAACGAAACATTGGCGCGGCACCGCTGCGTCGGCTCGATGGGGTCGGAATTCTGGCGGATCGAGGTTCCGCCGGAAATCGTCCCGGCCCTCGCCGCGGAGTTCGACTGGAACCGCATGGGTCGGCGGGTGATGATCGATGCCGCGATGGGAATCATTTCCTGGATGAGCCCGTCGAGTGCGCACGCGACCTTCGCCGATGCCGCCGACGAGACGGTAGAGGCGGCCGCGCGGCTGCTCGGCGGCCGGGCCAGGGCGATGCGCGACACGCGCTGGAAAGGCCCGGAGGATCCGAGGAACACCGGGCTGGAGGCCGACGCGAGCTTCTACTTAGGTGCGAACGCCGAGCGCTGGCTCGCGTCGCTGGACGAGGGCGGTGCGGCGGCGGAAGCCTTCGAGTCGGCGATGCCGCCCGACTTGGTGGTCGAGGTCGAGGTGAGCCGCTTCGACGGCGACAAGCCGGGCCGCTACGCGGCACTGGGCGTCCGGGAGATGTGGCGGGTCGCCTCGCGCGACGGCGGAAACCGGGCCGAGGTCGAGATTCTCAACCTGCGGTCGCCGGGCGGGCCGCGTCCGGCCGCGGAGTCCGCTGCGCTTCCCGGCCTGAAAGCCGCGCTGCTTCCGGAGGCGTTTAACCTGGCTCGGCGCCTCCGCTTCGAAAAGCTCGAGGAGCTGCTCGCGGCGGCGCTGCCGCCGGCTCCCGCGCCCCGGCGGTAACCGGGAGAATCCGCATGAACGAGATATCGGCGCGGCACCGCTGCGTCGGCTCGATGGGGTCGGAATTTTGGCGGATCGAGTTTCCGCCGGAAATCGTCCCGGCCCTCGCCGCGGAGTTCGACTGGAACCGCATGGGCCGGCGGGTGATGATCGATGCCGCGATGGGAATCATCTCCTGGATTAGCCCGTCGAGCGCGCACGCGACCTTCGCTGTTGCCGCCGTCAAGACTGTGGAGCGGGTCGCACGGCTGCTCGGCGGCCGGGCCAAAGCGATGCGCGGCACACGCTGGGATGGCGCCCGGAGGATCCGAGGAACACCGGGTTGGAGGCCGACGCGAGCTTCTACGTAGGAGCGAACGCCGAGCGCTGGTACGCGGCGCTGGGCGTCCGGGAGATGTGGCGGGCCGCCTCCCGCGACGGCGGCAACCGGGTCGAGGTCGGGATTCTCGATCTCCGGTCGCCGGATGGGCCGCGTCCGGCCGCGGAGTCCGCTGCGCTTCCCGGCCTGAAGGCCGCGCTGCTTCCGGAGGCGTTTGACCTGGCTCGGCCGCGGCCGCTTCGAAAAGCTAGAGGAGCTGCTCGCGGCGGCTCTGGCGCCGGCTCCTTTCTGACGGCGGTTTACCGTTCGGAAATTGCGTCCCGGCGTAATCTTTGTCGACCTGATATCGACAATCGTCATCTAAGATCGAAAATCGAATTTCCGTCACGTCGTAGGAAAAACCATGCACCGTGATGAACTCGAAAGCGAGCCCGGCATTTTAGATAATGAGCACTGGCAGGAGAATATTGGACCAGTCTACAGGCATTGTGCCAGGAACCTCTTAATCGTCCTGCCTGCCGGGACCCCATTTTACTTGATCTATTTCTTCTACCTTCCTTTTACTTGATTGTCACTCGTTTGGGCTAGTGGAGTGAACCCGTTGGCGGCCAGGCCAATGACAAACCCCGATTAATGGTAGCTGCTCATAGCTTGCAACGCAGCCAGGACACGACCGCCCTGAGTTGGCTGGAAATCGCTGTAACCGAGCGTCGTAAGTGTCGTGACGCTGAAAAGGAGTCCCTCCCGAAGTGATGCCGAGATGCCAAAGTTGGTTGCGTTGTAAAGACCCGCCGTAAGATGGAGAAACGTGAAGCTGCGAAAATCCTAGTACCACAAACTACCAACTTGGGCTAAGGAAATGCCAATGGGACTCCCTCTCTTGGGCAACCCGCCGCCATCCCGCTCACGGCCAACGCTTTCCTCTCGGCGAAGCGGAGCGCGCAGTTGGAGACCGCTGCGGGACGGCTGTACATCACGCGAGAGTCAGCAGGAACGGCGGACGACAGAATGAAAATCGGATCCCTACGCGAACGCCTAGCGAATGCAGCGCGTCATGGCTGCGTGGTCACCCTCGTTGGACCGGCTTGAGGCATCGAGCCACGCGGCGCGGTCGACGCGCGTGGGTCGATGATGGGGGCCCGGCACGAGAGGCAAGTTGAATCAGATTCTGGAGTTGCGTGCGCCCGTTGCCCTCGCGGAACGGGTGGAAATGGTTGATGTCGCTTAGCACCGGTCTTGTGCCCTTGGTGATCTCGGCTGTGCGGTCCGCCCGCCGCGACGGCGACGCCTGCCGGATCATGACCGATCCGGACGCAACGCGGAACCAGGATTCGGTCACGGAACTGAAATGTCTTCGACAAACCTGCATGGCTCGCTATAACTGAATCGTTTACATCAAATGTGTGTGGGATGTCGAATGGCCCAGAACGCCGTGGCGCATTGCCGAAGGCTAATTTGGACGGTCGCATGATTCGAACAAGTCAAAATTGCTTTGAAGTATGAAGCTTAAATAGGCCTTGCGCCTAGTCCCCTGCCCGCCTGAAAACAGCGCATGTCGAACGCTTCGAGCACGCTTAAAGACAACCCGCAGCGTTAAGGCTCCTCGTCGATCCGCAATGTCCGAAATCGCGCCAATTCCAACGCTATGAATTTGCATCATGCTACTATTTCGTCAGGCAAGAGCGGCTGGGTGGCACTTGATTGCTCTTGCCTGCACCGCTCGATAAGTTTCAAAGTCAACTGCAACTTGACGCTCATCCGCCTTCCGTTTTATAGCCCCTAGCTCAACCCGGTCGAGCGGGCGTTCAACTTTGTCAATTAGAAGTGCCTTTCCGATCGGATTTTCGACACCGTCGACGAGTTCTAGAGAGTCAGCAGCGAAATATGGGACCAACTCTGGAAAGTTTCCTACCGAATCGGCGTCATTGCCTCCAGATGCGGGCAACAATCAAATGATGCGATGGTCAAATGGAAGCCGGCGGGACAGTTCATTCGCTAAGGGAATTGGCATTGCGCTGAAACTCGTCTGGAATTCTTGCGGTGACCCAACCGAGAATTTTTGAACCGGCACGGCCTAGCCGGCAGCTCCGGAGCGCATTGGGGGGGCGACTTCGGTCCTTTCGAACACCGCCGGGAGCCGAGACCCGGCTGGAAGCTATCCGAAAGGCACTCGTCCGCGGAGAGCTGATACTTAACGAATTCAGCCGGTGGCGATTACTGGAAGCTAGAACGCCGGCGTTCGGTTGGACACTGGCCAAAGCAGGATGTACAGCGGCTGTAGCCGAGGTTGAAGTCCAAATCGCGCGCCGCGAATCTGGCCAGATCCCAGTCATTGTTGCGGACGAATCAACAGTCGAAGATGCCTTCTTGCGTATTGAGAACGACTCGGTGCGCGCAGAACTTCTCCTTGCGCAACGAGACCAATTCAAGCATCCAAAACCGAATCCGCGGTTCAGTGTCATGCTCAATGCGGCAAAAGCCAGGGGACTGGTGATTCACGTAATCGCGGCAATCGGATCTCAATCGGAAACCGAAGACGAACTGCTCCTTGAAGCGCGGCGGCGCGGTGTTCTTGATCGCGACCCTCTGCTCGGGCCGCCGACTCGACAATCCAATATAGAAAATAGGTTCGGCAAAGCGCTTGTTGCCGCTGGCCTTGAGCCTATTCCCCAGAAGCCTGTGGGTCCCTTCTTTCTGGACTTTGCAGTAATCGGCACAGCGGGCGGCTTGCCCGTCCGATTGGATATAGAAGTAGACGGCCGGCGTTGGCACGAAGACATGCCCGGACATCGTCGGATCGAAGACAAAAACCGGGATAAAATCCTCAGACGGCTCGGTTGGCGGCCAATTCGCTTCTGGGCAGACGAAATCGAGCAAAACGAAAAGCGATGTATCGAGAGAATTTCCACGGAAGCCGAGTCGTCCACGCCGATCGGCTCGCATTAATATGAGGGAGGAGGATCAATGACTGAAGCAGCTTCAGCTGGAAGGCAGCGCCGCACCCTTGGGATGACGATTGTGCTTCTAATGGTTGCAACGCTGGGCCTTGCGGTTGCATGCGCCGCGCTCGCGGAGGAAATCCTGACGCTGCCGGAAAGTCGGCGCGAGGCCGCCGAAATTGCAGCTCGCCTGCCGGGCCTGCGAAACCAACGTGACGCGCTGATCGTGGAAATCGCGGAGCAAAAGGCGGAACTAGAGATACTCAAGGCAAATGCGGAAAAAGCCGAAGTAACCGCGAAGACGCAAGCGACCCTCCAGGGCGAAGTGGCGACTGCGCTCGCAGAGCGCGACAAACTGGGTAGCGAGATCGCGAGTCTTACCGTTAACAAAGACGAACTGCAGACCGCCGCAAATCGGCTTGCTTTGCAGTTGGAAAGCAACAAATCCGACTTGAATGACCTTACTTCTCGCACCGAGGCGGAATGGATGCGCCTCGACGAGGTGCGGGGCGAACTGAATAGCGAACGTAACGCGCTCGCGCAGACGAAAGACGCGCTGACCGCGGAAAGGGCAAAACTGGCCCAGACCGAGACCGATCTCGCCAATTCACAGCAGCTGCTCGGACCAAAACGTGAAGAACTCAACGGCTTGATCGCCGAGGAGGAGATCATTCGCGGTCGAGTCGCGAATTTCAAGCAGGAAGCGGCTGAACTTGAAAATAGCAACAATCGAGAAACCGCTCGCCTCGAAGGCTTAAGGAACGAACGCGCGACACTAATCGCGGAAATTGCGCAGCGGAATGCGCAACTAACGGATTATGTCGCAAGTGCGGAACAAGCCGAAGCCGCCGCCAAGACATTGACAATCCTCCAAGACGAAGTCGCTAGTGCCCGCGCCGAACGCGACAAACTGGGTAGCGAGATCGCGAGCCTTACCGTCAACAAAGACGAATTGCAAGCCGATGGCAATCGGCTTACTATGCAGTTGGATCGCTACAATTCCGACTTGAATGACCTTACTTCTCGTACCGAGGCGGAAAGGATGCGCCTCGACGAGGTGCAAGGGGAACTAAATAGCGAACGGAATGCGCTCGCGCAGACGAAGGACGCGCTTGCCGCCGATAAGGCAACGCTGGCCCAGACCGAGACCGATCTTGCCAATACGCAGCAGCTGCTCGGACCAAAGCGAACGGAACTCAATGGCTTGATCGCCGAAGAGGAGGTCATTCGCGGTCGAGTCGCGAACTTGGCGCAAGAGGCTGCTGATCTTGAAAATAGAAACGAACGAGTAGCGGCTCGCCTCGCCGGCCTAAGGAACGAACGCGAGGCACTGATCGCGGAAATCGCGCAGCGGAATGCGGAACTTACGGAATTTGTCGCAAGTGCGGAACAAGCCGAAGCCGCCGCCAAGACATTGACAAGCCTGCAAGACGAAGTCACTAGTGCCCGCGCCGAGCGCGACAAATTGGGGAACGAGGCCGCAAACCTCGCCGCCAATAAAGACGAACTGCAGGCAACCGCCAACAAGCTTGCCATGCAGATCGAGAGCATAAAATCCGAATTTAACGACCTCACATCTCGAACCGAAGCGGAAAGGATGCGCCTCGAAGGGGTGCAACGGGAACTGAATAGCGAACGGAACGCGCTCGCGCAGACGAAAGACGCGCTAGCCTCGGAAAAGGCAAAACTGGCCCAAACCGAGACCGATCTTGCCAATGCACAGCAACTGCTTGAACCAAAACGAATCGAACTCAACGGCTTGACCGCCGAGGAACAGGTAATTCTCGGTCAAGTCGCGAACTTCAAGCAGGAAGCCGCTGAACTAACGAGAGGCATCGAACGAGATGCGGCTCGCCTCGCAGGTTTCCAAGACGATATTCAAAACGCAGGTCTCGAGCTGACGGCTACGCAAGGCCGTCTCGACCGGACAAAAGATGAGCTGACACGGGCGACGGCGACATTGGACACCTTGAATGCGAAAACGGAAGCAGTTTCCGCCCGTCTCCGGCTAATGACCGGTCTCGAAGCCGAGGTTCGACATCAAATACGCACTCTTATCGATGAATTGAGTGTTGTGGAACGAACCAATGGCGGCGCGGAGACTACGCAATGACTGCCGGAGGCCTCGTCCTCGACGGAAATGTCCTAGAGATCGTGCTTATCGCCGCTGCATTTGCTCTATTCACAACTGCAGTTCTTATCGGTCGACTACACGGATTGAGGCAGCGGGAATCCGAACATCGAACTATAGATGCGCTGATAACGGTGGGCGAAGAGCAAGAAGAGCGGAATGCCGAGCTACGGCGGGAGCGGGAAGACATCCTAAAGGAAGGAATCCGTGCCCAGGACGCTCTCAACCGCTGGGAAGAAGTCAAGCAAGGGCACGAACAACTCGACCAAATGCGCAGTGAATTGAAGGCATTTGAGAACGAGGAATCAAATCTTATCGATAAACTCGAAAGGCGACGGGTCGAGAAATCGCGACGGCTCGCCGAAATCGAATCGTCGCTTGACTCCTACCCTCCAGAGTTGACGGGCGACGATACGCTCTGGAAAGATGCGATCGGACAACGCCGGAAGGAGTATGACGAACTCCGGCAGCAAATTGACGATGCGGGCAAGGAATACGCCGACCTCGAATCACGGCGCAATATCGTAGCGGATGAAGCGGCTAGGTTGGAAATCAGGAAAACGCTGCTGGAGGAAGAGATCAGGACGGCCCACGAACTCCTCGATCAGATCACGCAAAGCCAATTNGACATATTAAAGCCTCAGAACGAGCGTCTTCTGACGGAGTTGAATCAGCTCCAAGACAAAATCGAGCNCGCACAAAAGGAGCTGTGCGAGCGGAACGCGAAACTGGATGAAACGAGCCTGGCGATTGACAAATCCGCTACGGAACTTGTTGCGAAACGCGAAGCAATTGAAGCGATGAACAACGCTACCATCCAGTTTCCAGATGACGTTCTGGGCGTAGCTGTGAAGGAGATGCCGCGAACCGATACAAGGTCTGACGGTGATAAACTAAGCGCATTCCGAATCATGCCCGATTGCCTGCATGGATACAGCGAAGCGCGTGCGGATACGGACGAAGACGAACTTCTGGACGGTTTCGAATCCGCCTTGACTGACTTGGGCTTGCAGTATCCCGGCCAGATTGTCCGCGCATTCCATACGGCGTTGAAAGTCAACGATCTTTCGCCCTTGACCGTTCTAAGCGGGCTTAGCGGCACGGGGAAAAGCCAGCTTCCGAGAGCCTACGCCCGATTCTTCGGTATCCATTTCTTGCATGTACCCGTGGAACCGGGCTGGGATTCGCCTCAGGATCTACTTGGCTTCTACGACTTTGTATCCGAGCGCTACCGGCCAACTGATCGAGCGCGAGCTCTTGGACATTTCGACAGGAAATTTGCGACGGACATCCAGGTTGAAGACGACCGGGACTGGAGCAACAGGATGCTGATTATCCTCCTTGACGAAATGAATCTCGCGCGAACGGAGTATTACTTCTCGGAATTTCTGTCGCGGCTCGAAATGCGAGGACCGCGAGCGAACGCCGGCGGAGACGAGGACAGCGGGGCGGATGCGCAAATCGCGATAGATTTGCCATATGCGGAAAAAGAGCGACCGAAACACCTGCTCGTACCGCATAACGTCCTGTGGATCGGCACTTTGAACGAGGACGAAACCACTCAGGCACTTTCAGACAAGGTTCTGGACCGAGCCAATTCGATCCGTTTCGCTCCGCCTAAGCCGAAAACGCTTAGCCAGCACAGCACGGCGCCGGAACGCAGCATTGCGGAAGCCAAGGGGCATCTTCCCTACGAGCGCTGGCTCGAATGGTCGAGCCGTCAATCGGATGCCTCGGTAAGGCAGGAGGTCAACGAAACACTGGAGAGTCTCGCAACGTTGATGCAGTCTGCGGGACGAGGATTTGGCTACCGAATAACGCAGAGCATCAATGCCTACATCGATCGCTACCCTGGACAGGACTGGCGCGTGCCGATGATCGACCAGATCAACATGCGCCTGCTTCCGAAGCTTGCGGGCGCAGAAATGAATAACTGCCAAATCGCAGTGCAGGATCTTAAACGGCTATGTGAAGATACATTGGGAAACCCTTCGTTTGCACAAGCGCTTCAAGATGCCGCAACTAAGTCGGAAGCTTTTCAAATCTTCACATGGCCAGGTTATACGTACGAGGAGGATGCGCTCTGACTACCGCAATTTGGCTATACAATTCGTATAGGGAGTTCAGCGGCGAGGCCGCAGGTGTCGCTACGGCGGAATCTGTCGAAATCGCCCAAGGGCGCAGCACGCGGCATATTCCTAGCAATGGAACATCACCGCCGGTACTTGTAGCCGCGCGCGGCGAAATTCCACCGCCCTATCCCATGCTGGAGGGTCGCCACCGCCAGCCGCTTCCAAGAGTTCCCGGGCGGAAACGAGGCCGGCTGCTATCGGGGAGCCGCGACGAACTGAAATCCTCCTTGAATGACCTTGACGCTTGGCTCATTCCGTGGCGAGTCGGAGCGGACACGACGATTGTCGTTACCGTGAATCCGGAAACCGTCTTGGTTCTGGACGTCCGACGATGGCCCGGACTGCAAGAAGTCAGGGATTTGGACAGCAATACCGGTTCCCGAGAGAAAGTCCTGAGACGAGCGGCGAAGGTTCTCGAAGCAGCACCCGGTGCCTTTGCGACCGAACCTTCGATCGGAGCCGCCTATGATCGGCTGGAATTCCTATGGAATGATCAACGGCTGGAGGAAGGCGACCCTCAAGGCGACCTTCTCGCAAGACAGGCACGCCGCCTGAGCAGGGTCCTCGACGATCTGGCAATGCGTCCCAGAGCCGTGCTTCGTACCGAACACCAGATGCTGAAATTGCAATCCGTCCGCCGCGCAGACGCGAAAACGCAAAGGTGGCTTTCGGGCCAGCCCGGCCGAAATACTGCCGAACGAGCTGGGTCAAGGCAGCGGATCAAGGCCCCGAAACGGCACGAAACCATTGCGACTCTGGAGAATGGAGTCCTAAGGGCTTTCGCGTCGATGACGGTTCGGGCGACGCAGATCTGGCTTGTTAATCCGGGGGGGCGCCAGAAAGAGAAATCAAATATCGCAGCTCACCAAATTCGCGCGCGGCGGATTGATAAAATGCTTCGAGAACGGAAAGTCCCGGAAGCAATTCCTCCGATTCAACCAAATTTTCCGCTTCGATTCGATCCTCGATACCGGGAAATTTGGCGCGCCTGGATCGAGCTGCGCGAGTTGAGTTCGATGACCGAACTCGATTGGATGTGGCAGCATTGCACATTTATGGAGCTACTCGGGCTTCGCGCTGCAATGAAACTGCATCGTGTGCATCGGGAACGTCCTAACAGCGGGACGCTGGCGCACGCTCCCGTACTCGGGGCAATCGTTCAACCAAACCAAGGCCGCTATCTCGATAGCACGGGTATCCGAAGCACTTCGGGGAGCATTGTAAACGGCTCGCTCCAACCTACCATGTATCGTACCTGTTGCGACGAAAATTTGCTTGGCGCGATTGCGGATGCCGGTTCGGGAACCGAGATATGGTGGAACACGCAGGACATCCTTGAAGTCAGGGAAGGATCCGTCGGCGATCTGCCATGGACTCAAGCCGACGACTGGGAATCGCGATTGGAAAAATGGGCCGCGATGGTCGTGATTTGATATGAAAGAGTTCGTCACTTTCGATATCAACGGCTGGCTGGATCATGTGGATTTTGCCGATGGAGAGTCACGAGCGCTTGGATTCCGTTCTTGCCTCTACAAGAATCGCGACACTTGGCTCTTTGGCGCACAGGCGCTTGCCGCCGCTAGAGACGCAAGGACCGACAAGCCGCTCATCGACGCAATTGGGGCCTTGGCTTCGGCAGCCGGGCACGGAGACAGCACTCCTGAGGAAAGAGCCGCCTTGCCTGCTGCCTTGTGGCAGCTTGCGGCGGATGCTGCCCGATTAGCCGAACGAAACTTCCATCTCGCAGTCGTTGTTCCGGATGGTCGTTTTCTCGGCGCCGCGAAAGTTCGAACAGACACCGGAAAAACCGCGCTCGAAACCCTTCACGAGGCACTAGTGGATGCGCGGCCTGTCGCATTAAGGATGTGCCAGATTGAATTGGTCTGGAGATCCGTCGCGGTACTGAAGGCAGCGATGGAAAACAAGGCGTTGCGAGGAGGCCCGGGGGCAGTCCTCGTAATCAGCGTCAACAGACGAATCTTCTGGACCGTGCTTGAACTCCGGCACTGGTCGCCGAATGACGCAACGAAGGGATCTCCGTGCATCGTTAGAGAACCGATTATGGATGACTGCCAAGAGAGCGAGGCGTGGACTGCGCGTAGAGTGAAACACGCAATGGAGGTGCTTTCGGACAACAGCGCTCGCGACCTCAGTTCAATCCGGCGCTGGACACGATACGCGGAGATATTGGCTTCGGATATGTCGCAGGAGTCTTTCGCGGAACTTGGAATTGACAAATCGGCAATCGAGCACCGGACTTGGCCGAAAAACGATGGGAATTGGGCGGTCGGTCCAATTGCGCCAACAATCCGATGGGCTGATTCTTCGTTGCCGCAGGCATTAGTGAACCGAATTGAGAAGTTCCAAAAGGGAGAAGAAGGCACTCCCTTGGCGATCATCGTCGAGAGTCCTGTCGGAAGAACCATGACCGCCAGTTTCGAAAAACAAATCCGAATGATCGCGCCCCGGATCCGAATACTCCGAATAATTGGAGCAGATGTGGCGCGTGCGGCGGGGCGTTTGGCACAGGCCCTCGGACAGGATCGCAAGACACCCGCATGGCTTGATCAAGTGCCGGGAATCGAAATCAAGGTGCGCAAGCAAGAGAATGCCAAAACCAACGAATCTACTACGAAATGGATAAAAGTCATTCCGGCAAATGAGGCGATACCTGCGGGTGAGACCTATCATTCCCAACCCCAAGAGGACCGACGCGTCTCTCTTGCGCCGGGAATCGAACACGTATATCTCCACTTTCGACGTGGTCGGAATGAGGCGTGGGACGAGCGCTACAGCGGGAGGAGCACTGGGCACACGATTCGGCCGAGCGAATATATCAGAACCGTTGAGCCACTCGCGCGAGTGCGACCTCTTTCTGGAGAGGCACGCATCGAAATTATCGAACACCTGCCCGATGGAACCATACAGGCACTTGCTGCGTCAAGAGTTAGCATTAAGTGGAGCGAGATGAGTGCAACATCGCCCGAGGTATTTCGAAGCATACCTGAACTCTACATTTTCGAGTCGAGCAAAAAGGGATGGGCAAACCTTGAACCTCTGCTGACGCAGGTTGCCAATGCGGGTGCGGGAAGCGTTAATTGGAAGTTAAAGGACGAACTATATAAATGCATCAATAGCCAATGGCGCGAAAGATTATTTCCGCTAGGCTCCGACGGCCATCCGCCTCGATTCGACGATCCACAGAAATTTCAAGCATCGCAGAAATTGCTGCAATGCGCGATAAGCGTGCTGCTCAAGGAACTCGAAGACAGTATTAACCGCGAAGTTCAACTTAAATCAAAAGTCGCGAACCGGATGCATCTACCGCTCACATGGCTCTTCACAGGCTGCCCCGAACGAACGGTTGAATTACTGCTGGATGCGATCGTGAATCCGCAGGGACCCGCAGGATGTGCATTGCACATCAACAACGAATTCTCGGCATGGGCAATCTACTCGGGGGTCGGGCGAGCGGTTCGGAGTGAGGCTGCTTTGAGAACGATCTTCGACAACCTTATTGGCCGATGGGAGAGCGATGGCGGCAAGAAGCAAGACAAATTTTTTCTTGCTGCTGTTACGCATCCCATGGCACGACGAATTGCCGTGCGCCGGATCCTAACCGAAGACCGCCGGCGTTTCGAGCGAGTATGGCGATTTCTTGAACAGCATCTTGAAAACATCCTTCAAGGAATTCACGATTCGCGTCCGAATCGAAAACAACCATCACTTGAACTGCGATACGTAACGATGGGATATCGAGGTCTCTGCCAAATCAGATACGAAAATAGCGAATGGTTTCCTATCGATAGCGCGAGGGCCCAAGAAACATCCGCCAAACTTTTTGAGGCATCAAGAAAAGTCGGGAATAAATTTGAGCACGACCTGGTTGCACGAACCGCTCCGTATTTGATTGGTGAAGGTAAGGATCCGACTATGCCAGGCGGGTTCTGACTCGATCCTTCAATTCAGTTCCATGCAACGGTGCCCGAGATAGCTGTTTACGCCAATTATCAGTTTGATTCAGACGGCTTCACATGATTTTTCGTGAAAACGAAATCAGAAATTTCAAGCAAACTGCTCTGGAAAAAATTTCGTCCGCCAGATGAATTATAAAAAAATGGTAACTGCTCAGGCCCCGCTGTCGCGGATTATTCGTTAATTTCGCAGCGCTTCACGCTTTTCTTGGGTGCGGTCTGTGCCTGATGCAGCCGATCATTGCGGCGGCATCTCCGGCGAGCGCGATCTGGATGGCGACGAGAGGATTGTAGCCGAGTGCCGCCATTGAGTCCAGATAACTGGAGACCCGGCAC
>JGIcombinedJ30088_10003978_pt1 | contig 13415 bp, 12 predicted proteins | sample PinacodermPK_FD_30088 | JGI IMG/M metagenome (IMG submission 30088)
TCACGCCGACCCGGCCGCCGAGCTGCCCGCCGTCGTCACCGCCCTCGGCGGGAGTCTCCGGCTGCGCAGTGCGAGCGGCGAGCGAACGCTGGCACCTGGTGACTTCTTCGTGAGCAATCTGACCACGGACATCGAACCGGGCGAGATGCTGGTTGCGGTCGAGCTTCCGGCGTGGCCCGCTGGCACCGCCACTTGCTTCGCCGAGTTCTGTCGGCGGCAGGGGGACTTCGCCCTCGCCGGAGCCGGTGCCGCGCTCGCCTTCGGCGACGACGGACGGGTTGAACGCGCTGGCCTTGCCCTGATGGGCGTGGGCGACCGGCCGTTCGACGGGGCTGCGATCGCCAACGAACTGTTGTGCGGCGAGACGCCAAATGAGGCCGCCATCCAGGCAGTGGCGGAACGGGTGCAAAGCGACGTGGAGCCCTCGTCCGACATTCATGCGCCGGCGGACTATCGCAGGCACTTGGCCGGCGTGATGACCCGGCGGGCGCTGCTCGGCGCTGTACAGCGCGGCACATCCGGCTGAAAGGCGGATCAGATGGACAACGAGCGCAACATAGAAGTCACCGTCAACGGACACACCCACAGCCGGACCGTATCGGCCCGTCAAAGACTCTCCGAGTTCATTCGCGAAGACCTGGGGCTGACCGGCACCCACGTCGGCTGCGAGCAAGGCGTCTGCGGGACCTGCACCGTTCAACTCAACGGCGAGACGGTCCGTTCCTGCCTGATCTTCGCGGTCCAGGCCGACGGCGCAGAGGTCGCGACCGTGGAGGGCTTGGCAAAGGACGGCGAGCTGCATCCCATCCAGGAAGCGTTCTGGCAGGAGCATGGCTTGCAATGCGGCTTCTGTACCGCCGGCATGTTGATGACGGTCCACGAGTTCCTTTCCGAGAACAAGGGGCCGACGCCGGAAGAGATTCGGCACGCGCTTTCCGGCAATATCTGCCGTTGCACCGGATATCAAAATATCGTCAAGGCGGTCGAGACAGCAGACCGCCTGTGGGAGCGTTGAAATGGGCGCAACAATGATCGGCGAGCGCGTCAAGCGGCTCGAGGATCCCCGCCTCCTGACAGGGCAGGCCAGCTACGTCGACGACATACACATTCCGCAAACGCTGCATGCGGCGATCCTTCGCAGCCCCCATGGCAATGCGCGTATTCGCAGTATCGATCTTTCGGCGGTGCGCGCGGCGCCCGGCGTGGTGGATGCCTTCAGTCTGGCAGACGCGTGGCCCGACGGAGGGCCGACCATCCCGGTCCTGGCTCCTGTGGAATCGCTGCTGCCGTGCCCGCAATACCTGCTGGCCAAGGACCAGGTGCGCTATGTGGGCGAGCCGGTTGCCGTGATCGTGGCGGAGAGTCGCGACCTCGCCGAGGACGCCACGGAGCTCGCCGAGGTCGACTACGAGCCGTTGCCTGCGGTGGCGACCATGGAAGGTGCGATGGCCTCCGGCGCGGAAGTGCTGCACGACACCGTGCCCGACAACGTCGCCGCTCGCTGGACGCAAGGGATCGGCGATGTGGCGAAGGCCTTCGACGGCGCCGCCCACGTCATCGGCGACACCTTCAGGATGCAGCGCTACACCGGCGTGCCGATGGAAGCGCGCGGCACGCTGGCGACCCAGGACCCGGTAAACGGGGAGCTGACCGTTTGGACCTCCGGGCAGTGGCCACACACCCAGCGTGCGCTTACCGCCGCGCTGCTCGGTCTGGACGAGAACAGTATCCGGGTCATCCAACCGGAGGTGGGCGGAGGCTTCGGGGTCAAGGTCGAGCTTTATCCAGAGGACGTATTGATCCCGTTTGCGGTTTTGCGCGTGGGACGACCGGTGAAATGGATCGAAGATCGGCGAGAGCACATGCTCACGATCGTCCATGCCCGAGAGATGGATATAGAGCTGGAGGTTGCGCTTGAGGCCGACGGAACGATCCGGGGGATGCGCGGCCGGCTGCTCAGCGATCAGGGCGCCTATTTCCGCACGCTCGGCACGGTTAATCCTTCGCTGGCGGTGACTGGCCTGCCCGGTCCCTATCGTATTGAGAATTACGAAGGCGAAGTGGTGTGTGTGCTCACCAACAAGAGCCCATCTTCGCCGTACCGCGGCGCCGGCGGTCCGGAGGCCGTGTTTGCGCGCGAGCGGTTGTTCGATATCGCGGCTCGCGAGATCGGCATGGATCCGGCCGAGTTCCGCATGAGGAACCTGATACAGGCCGAGGACATGCCGTACGACACCGGGCTGGTGTCGGTGGAATCGACCGTGGTGTTCGATTCCGGCGACTTCCCGGCGGGGCTGAAGCGGGCGCTCGAAGTCTTCGATTATGCCGGTTTTCGGACCGAACAGGAACGTGACCGCAGTCGGGGCAAGCTGCGTGGGCTCGGCGTCTGCGTTTATACCCAGATGGCCTCTTGCGGGCCCTACGAAAGCGCCGAGGTGCGCGTCGACGGCGGCGGTAAGGTGAGCGTCATCGCCGGTTCCGCGCCCCAGGGTCAGGGCACCGGAACCGCGCTGGCGCAGGTCGTGTCGGATCAGCTGGAGGTGCCGATCGAAGAGATCACCGTGACCTTTGCGGACACCGCGCGCATCCCGTTCGGCGTCGGCACCTATGCGAGCCGCAACGCCGTGATGGCGGGTTCGGCGACGCTGGTCGCGACTCAGCGCGTGCGCGACAAGGCAATCGAGGTGGCGGCCAATCTGTTCGAGGCGAGCTCACTGGATGTCGAATGGCATGAGGGGACGGCACGGCTCAAGGGCGTCCCCCAGAAGAGCCATACGCTCGCGGACCTCGCCAAGGCGGCGGGGCCCGGCGGCAACCGACCGGAGGGCATGGAGCCAGGATTGGAGGCCCGCTACTACTACGAGACCATGGACGCGCCCTTCGCTTTCGGTGTCCATCTCGCCGAAGTGGAGGTCGAACCCGAAACGGGACATGTCGAAATCAAACGCTATGTCGTGGTCAACGACTGCGGCCGGCTGATCAATCCAATGATCGTCGATGGGCAGATCGTCGGCGGCATCGCACAAGGTGTGGGCGGCGCTCTGCTGGAGGAGCTCGTCTACGACGAGGACGGTCAGATGCTGAGCGCGAACCTCATGGACTATCAGCTACCGACCAGCCTCGACCTGCCGGACGTCGAGATCAACCACTACGAATCGCCGTCACCGCTCAACCCCCTCGGCGTGAAGGGAATTGGCGAAGGCGGGGCGATTGCGGGCCATGCCATCATCGCCAATGCAGTCGAGGACGCGATCGCCCATACGGGCGCCCGGGTTCGCGAGACGCCGCTGAGACCGGCCGTGGTCTGGAGGCTCATGCAAGAAGGCGGCGCTGCCTCCCCGTAGTCCCCGGGACCGGTTGGTCCGGGCAGACGCGGTGAAGAGGGTAATTCATCTCGCTCTGCTTGGTTTGATATTTTTGCTCGGGCCAAGCTCTCCGGCTCTTGCGCACTCCACCGAACGGGCATTCATTCTTATCCTGCCGACGCAGCATTACATCGTCGGCGGTGCGCTGGTCGTCGCGCTTTCATTTTTTGTGGTCGGGCTGATCCCGGCTCTCGGGTTCGATGCGCTTGAGCGCGTTCGGTGGCGAATATTCCGAGTGCCCGCGTGGGTCGGCACGGTGCCGAGCATCATCGCCGCCGCATTCGTCCTTGCCCTGATCGTTGCTGGCTACATCGGCGACCGAAATCCTCTCTACAACCCGTTACCGCAAGTGTTGTGGGGCCTTTGGTGGGTCGGATTCGTGTTCGTCCATGTGTTGTTCGGCAACTTGTGGTCCGTTCTCAATCCTTGGAAGGGTCTCTATTTCTTGCTGACGAGTTTGCCGGGGCTACGCGGCTGGCGCAGCAGTCCGCCACTCAAGTACCCGGCAAGCGCGGGCTATTGGCCGTCCATTGTCCTGTTCGTCGCGTTCGCCTGGTACGAGTTGATCCATCCCGCGCCAATGGACCCGGCCGAGCTCGCGAGCGCATCAATCGTCTATCTCGGTGTGACGTTGATGGGGATGTTGCTGTTCGGCTCGGACGCGTGGCTGAGCCGAGGCGACGCCTTCTCGATCTTCTTTCGGATTGTCTCCTGGCTTGCGCCTTTCAGCCATGGTCGGCCGGGCACCGCCAAGGGCGACGACAAGGACTCCAGCCTTTGGCTGGTCCTGCCGGGTATCAAGCTGTTGGGTGTCGGCACGCTCCCAGTAACCGGTGCGGGCTTCGTTCTACTCGCGCTCGCGACCGTCTCTTTCGATGGCTTGTCCAGGACGTTTTGGTGGCTGGGACTGATCGGAGAAAACCCGCTCGAACATCCAGGTCGCACGGCTCTGATGGGAATCAACACGGTGGGTCTCGCAGCCACATACGCGACGATATGGATGGTATTCGGCGGAGCCATTGTTCTCGGCTGTATTCTCGTGAAGCGCCCGGATCGTATCCGTCACGATGTCATGAGAGTGGTGGTCTCGATTGTACCGATCGCGTTCGCTTACCATATGGCGCACTACCTCCCGTCGTTCCTGATCCAGTCGCAAGATGCGGTGCGCGCACTGTCCGATCCCTATGACCTGGGTTGGGACGTGCTTGGTACGCGGGATCTCCACGTTGGCACGTCGTTACTCAACAATTACCACTCGGTGCGGGCGATATGGCTGGTGCAGGTTGTAGCAATTGTCGTCGGCCACGTGGTCGCCGTGGCGGTGGCTCACGTCCTCGCGCTGCGTGACGCCGCCAACCGCCAGGAAGCCTTTCTGTATCAGATCCCGATGATTCTCATGATGATTGGATACACGCTCTTCGGCCTGTGGCTACTCTCCACTCCGTCAGCCGGGTAGGGGGCTGGCTGGGCCTTTCTACGGCCTCATTCACTGGGCCGACGCGTAGAGTTCATTGACCAGGTCGTGCTCGCGGCGGATATCTTCTGGCCATGTGGACTTTATAAAGGACAAAACAGAGACGATTTGCTGGTCGATGAGGACATCTTCGAATACCGGCATCTCCTTGTTGTCCCCGGGCTCCAAACAGATGACGCCCGACGCACCGTATTTCGTGAGGTCGAAGAGCACTTGATCGGGATGCTGCCAAGTGTGGCCGGAGCCGTCATGGGGAGGTGCAAGCACCATCTCGTCGCTACCCGCCGCGCTTGGCACCATTTTGCCCTCCAGATTCTCACCATGGCAGCCCGCGCAAGAGTCCGCATAGATGATGCGGCCGGCTGCGACGATCGATGGATCGTCGGGCCGCAGCATTCCCGTCGCCGGCGCCTCCGTTGAATCGAGAAGCATCATTGCGACGATTCCGGCGACCAGAGCGACCGCCATGGCGCCGCCATAGGTAGCAATCTGAGTGGTTCGTGACAGCCTCATCGTGGTCGAGCCCTGCACAGAACCTGTCGCGCCAACGGATCGGTCGATGATACGCCGGATTTCCCGGAGCGACCATAGAATCGGCGAGCTCCAGGCGAGCGGCGAAGGGGGCGCCAAGCGCGCGCGATCAAACTGCGGTGACGGTTTGCGTCGTGGCCGTTTGAGCGACGATTCGGCCCCGGCGAATGACGTGCAGACGGTCCGCTTGGCGAGTGATCGCTTCCGCAGGAGACCGTGCGTCCAGAATCACGAGGTCACCCGCGCAGCCCGGCTCCGTGCCGTAGTCTGTTGCGCCTAGCACGCGCGCCGCGTTGTCCGTCGCCATGGCAAGTACTGTGTCGATTTCGTCGGGCTGGCTCATGTGCGCGGCATGTGCCAGCAAGAACGCAAGTTCGAGAGGATCGGCACGCCCGAAGGGGTAAAACATGTCGCGCAGGTTGTCCTGACCGAACGAAACATTGATCCCCTTCGCGAGCAACTCCTTGACTCGCGTGATGCCGCGCCGCTTAGGGTGAGAGTCGTCGCGACCTTGCAGCATCAGGTTGGTCGCCGGATTGGTGATCATGTTGATTCCGGCCTCGGCGACCATCTCGATGACATCCGTTGCATAGTCGTCCGGGTATCCAGCGAGCGCGCAGGTGTGCCCCGCGGTCACCCGACCCTGCCAGCCGTTTGCAGTCGTGGCCTCGCACAGCATCTCCAGCGTGCGCGCGTTGGGGTCGTCGGTCTCATCGATATGCATGTCGACATCGGCGTCGTGTTCTCGAGCGATGTCGAAGGCAATCCGTATGTGCTCTCGACTCGCCGCCGAACTCGCTTCGTTGAACGGCATGCCGCCGACAATGTCGCCGCCCCGGGCCATCGCTTTCCGGAGCAGGGCTTCGGTGCCGCCGTCGCCTACGATGCCTTTTTGCGGAAAGGCCACAATTTGCAGATCAACTAGGTTCGCAAAGCGCTCGCGGACCGCGAGCATTGCCTCGAAGGCGATCAGCCCGCAACTGGAATCGATATCGACATGAGTGCGTATGCGGGTCACGCCATTGGCAATTCCGGACAAGATAATCTGCCCGGCACGCTCCACGATGTCCCCAGTCGAATAGGTTTTCTTCCGTTCGCCAAGAATCTCGATCGCTTCTTCGAGCAGTCCGCTCCTGTTGACAGGGATGCTGCTCGCCAGCAGCACCTTGTCGAGGTGAATGTGCGGTTCAACGAAGCCAGGGACGCACAGCCGCCCCGATCCATCGATCTCGTTCGCGTTTGACGGGTCGACCGTGCCCGGAGCGACGAAGCGCCCGTGAGCGATTTCCAGGTCGGTGGGCGTCTCGGTTCCGCAGACCAGCGCGTTGCGGATGACGAGGCTCGCCGGATACGGTGACTCGCTTGAACCCATCGGCCGTTCGCACCGCTGCTTCGTTGCTCCACTCGATTGTGAATCGTATCACCGCGCCGTCACACGCGAAATGACGGGCGGGGGCCGGAGTGGACCGTCGCAAGAACTCCCCCAGGGCAATGCCCACTCCCCGAGACGCCGACGCCAAGGATCGCGACGCTTCGATCCATGCGGTCCGGGAAGCGCACGCCGCCCAATTTCCGGGTGGCACGGCGACCGGGAAACCTGTAGCCTAAACGGTTGAAACTGACGCGTCTGTCCGCGTATCGCTATGTGATCGGGGCTCGCCAAGGACGCTATGCGCAAGCGTACGGGTATCGTCGAGGAGTACCTCGCCCGCATTCTGGAGCGGCGAGGCATGCGACGACCGCCGCCGTTGAATTGCGACATTGTTCGTCCTTTCAGTCTCGGAAAATCTCAGTTCAGACCTGTAGTGGTGCGGCCGCGTTTCCAATTGTCAGCCACGCGGAACGCGGCGAGTCTGTCTCCGTTTCTATGGTCTGAATCGTGCGTTCGTTTTGCACTCTTTAGTGGAGTTCGGTCAGCTGTACCATGACGGTTGTCGCTGTTGCGGCAATAGACCCAATACGTCACCAATAATGTGAAACAGGGAGGGAACGATGAAGATCAACAGAAGAACGTTTGTTAAGGGCGCGACGACGGCTGGTGTCGTCGGTGGCACGATGCTCAGCCCTATCGCCCGGCAGGCTTGGGCCGCCGGTTCGGACGAACCAATCAAGATCGGCTTGCAGGTTCATTTGACCGGTATCGGCTCGACGTACGGCCGCTGGTACGACAGGACCTCGAAGGCCGCAGTTGAGGTTATCAACGCAGCGGGCGGCATCGATGGTCGGCCGATAGACCTCATCATCGAGGACGACGGCACGGATCCCAAGCGTGGCGGCGAGGTATGCGGAGAGCTCGTCACCCGCCACAACGTCGATATCGTCTTTGGGTGCCTGTTCGAACATGTAATGCACGGTTCGTGGCCGATCGCTCATGAGCTGAAGATGCCCTACATCTTGTGCGGTGAGGCGTCATCTCTTCCGGCCGGTAAGATGACTCGATACATATTCCAGCCGTGTATTACAGACGTAAAGTCCCAAATTTCGGCCGTAGGCAAGTGGATTACCGATCTCGGCAAGAAAGTCACGATGATCTATCCCGATTACGCCTTCGGTTACGACCACCGCGATTACTTCGGCGAATCCGCTGCTCAGCATGGCGGCGAGATCAACGCCCTTATTCCTGTGCCGGCGACGGAGACCTCATTCACGCGATATTTTCCGCAAATTCCGTCGGATACCGACCTGATCTATCACGTCATGGTCGGACCGGGCGTGCTGACATTCGTGCGAGAATTGGGTGAGCACTTTGGTGCCAATAGGCCCCAACTGTTTGGTTTCATCGACTCGGTGGAGGCCGTGGACATAGCGAGTCCAGGTCTTGAATATCTTGAGGGCAGCTATTTCTGGGAGGCTCTGCCCCGCTATGGCGAGGGCTACCCGACCGAGTTCGAAAAGTTCTTCCGGGAAAAAGTCGGTCTCACGGACGACGGCCACAGTGTCGACGACGATAGGGATTTCCCCACTTACTCCCACATGTTCAGCTGCTGGGAAACCCTGTTTGCGATCAAGAGGGTCGTCGAGATGAGCGGCTACAAGACACGCACGCCCAAGGACGTGGAGAAGTTCATCACGGCGCTCGAGAGCATCACCAGCTTCGAAGAGAGTATGGCGCATCCTCAGGGGCGTAAAATCTTCCTCGGTAAGGCGCATCAGGGCATCGGCCAAAACTTCGTCTCCAAGGTCGAAAACCAGAGGCTGACGACGATATTCAAGACTGAACCGGAGGACGGGCTTTACGAGCCGGCGGCAGATTATCCCTCCCAATCTCTCTAAGCAGACCGCCGATGCACCACGGCGTGACCCGCCTCGTATGGGCGAGGCGATGACGGCCGCGGCATGACCGTCAGGATTTGCCGAACTGGTGGCTGGATGGGGCACCCAGCCACCAGGGCCGCCCAACGATTTGCAGTCTCATGGTCTCGGTAGGCGTTTCGATCGGATTGGGTATGAGCCTCCGCGCATGAGCCTTGGCCCACATCTTTTTCTCGCGTTTCTAGAGGGTATCGTTATCGCCTCTGTATTGGCGATCTCGGCCCTTGGGCTTTCCCTCGTCTTCGGTGTCATGCGCATTGTGAACATCGCTCACGGCGAGTTCTTCATGTTGGGCGCGATTATCGCCTACTATAGCGGTACCATTATAGGTGCACCTCTCTGGGCCTACATCCTCGCAATCCTGGTGGCGCCGCTTCTCGTGGGCGGTGCGGCGTATGCAGCCGACTTCCTGATTCTGCGACGACTTCAGTATCAGGTCGGAAGTACGATCGTCGCGACCATTGCCCTTCTCTATATATTTCAACAGCTCATATTGACAATTTATGGACCCGATGCACGCCCGGTTGAGGCACCGGTTTACTTCCGCGTTGTCTTTCCATGGTTTGGGTACTCGGGTCACAAGTTGGTCGTAGCCGGGGCCTCCATCGTTCTTCTCCTCGGCACTTGGTTGTGGATGACGCGCACCAAGCTTGGCCTCTATATGCGGGCAACCCAACAAAACCCGGAGATGGCCCAATCCTTTGGCGTACCGGTGAAGCAAGTGTACGCCATTGTTTTCGCTCTCGGCGCCATGTTTGCTGCCCTTGCGGGCGTTTTGGTCGTGCCAATTCAACAAGCCCACTACTTGATGGGCCTCAACCCACTGATCATGTCCTTCATCGTGGTTGTGATCGGCGGCCTCGGCAGCCTGAGGGGCACACTTGTTGCCGCCGTATTGGTTGGGTTGGGTGATGGCATCGTGACGGTTCTCTTCTCGCCAACATTGGCGAAAATCATCATAACACTAATCGTCGCATTGGTAATTGTCATCCGACCTCACGGCTTGTTCGGGGAAGAAAAGCTGTGAAATTGTCCGACACCACCAAGGCGTTTGGCCTTCACGGACTAATTTTTGCGTTGTTGATAGGTTTGCAGTTCGTCCTGTCGGACTACCATCACAACAGTGTGGCTCGCATCATGGTGCTGGCCACCTATGCTATCGGATACAATATCGCATTCGGTTATACCGGCCTGCTCAGCCTCGGGCATGCTTTGTTCTTTGGCGCGGGAATGTACGGGGCTGGGTTGACGGTGCAGTTCCTGTCATTCGGTCCACTTGCGGCTTTCGGAGCCGGTATCGCAACGAGCCTCATCGTGGCCATTCTCGTCGGTGCCGTGGCGCTTCGCGCGACCGGCGTCGCGTTCCTGATCGTGACCTTGATGTTGGCGCAGGCGGGCTACCTGGCGATCATCCACTTTCGCGAAATTACCTCATCTGACGACGGGTTTGTCATTTCCACGAAGCTGGGGCCGCTCGAACTTGGCTCCCTCCAGATGACCTTGGTCCATCCGGATGTACGATACAATATTGCCCTCATTGTCTTCGGGGTGTGTTTGTTCGGCTGCCTGTTGCTGGTGCGCTCACCGATCGGACGCGTGCTGGTTGCGATACGGGAAAACGAGTCCCGGACCCTTATGCTTGGGTACGATACATTCAAGTATAAGCTCCTGTCTCTCCTCATTTCAGGTGTGATGGCGGGCATTTCTGGCGCAACGTATGCACTCTTGTTTTCTTATGTGGGGCCAGCGTTCACCGAAATCCAGTTCTCAATCTACCCACTGTTGTGGAGCCTGTTGGGCGGAATCGGTACGACTCTCGGGCCCTTCGTCGGCAGCGTTATCATGTATTATCTGATCGATATTTCCAGTGATCTGACACAGAGCTACCTGTTTGCAGTGGGTATCGTGCTGTTGATCCTGGTTCTGTGGTTTCCCAAGGGAATCCTCGGCACCATTCGCGAGAAGTGGGTCCAATGGCTGCCATAACGCTTCTGGAGACAGCCAATATCTCCAAGCGTTTTGGTGGCTTGGAGGCGGTTCGCGATGTCAACTTTCACCTGGAAGAGGGGGAAATCCGCGCGATCATCGGAGCGAACGGGGCGGGAAAATCGACCTTGGTCGGTATCATCAGTGGACGCATATTGCCGACGGCCGGAAAAATCTCCTTCCTGGAGCATGACATAACACGTCTGAGCGGTTGGCAGCGGGTCAACCGCGGCATCGTTTACACCTTTCAGATCACCAGCATCTACCAGAACCTCAGTTGCCGGGAAAACGTCGCGTTGTCAGCGCAACGCCAGCTGATGAGAGGATGGCTCGGGCCGCTGACGGTAACCGAACGGCGCGTGGCCGAGCGGGTGGAGAGGGCGCTGGAGCAGGTAGGACTGAGCGACAGCGCGGACGCGCGAGCCAGCGAGTTGCCCTACGGCCACCAGCGCCTGCTGGAAGTGTCCATGGGACTGGCGCTGGAGCCCCGACTGCTGATCCTGGACGAACCTACGCAGGGCCTGGCGGAAGAAGAGATTGGGGAGTTTTGCGACTTGATTCGCAAAATTGCGGAGACGGCGACCGTCCTGTTGATCGAGCACAATATGGGGGTTGTTCTCGATCTCGCACAGAAGATCACCGTGATGGATAAGGGTGCGATCATCGCGGAGGGTACGCCAGACGTGATCGAGCGCGATCCAGAAGTGCAGCGAGCCTATTTGGGGACATAATGCTGAAGCTGGAGCAAGTCGACAGCTACTATGGCGGCGTTCGCGTCCTGACCGGTGTCTCACTCGAGATCGCGGAAGGCGAAATCGTGGCGCTTCTGGGGCGCAATGGCGCGGGCAAGACAACGACTCTCAAATCGATCATGGGGCTGGTCAAACCGCGCGGGGGGAGCATCGTGCTCGATGGCGACGATCTCACGCAGATCAGCCCACACAATGTCCCAAAGCTCGGCGTCGCCTATGTCCCGCAGGGCCGCGGACTGTTCCCGCGCCTCAGTGTGGAAGAGAATCTGCGCATGGGCATGTTGGTGAGGAACAGCAGCCGAGACACATATGATTGGGCGCTCAGCCTGTTTCCCGTTCTGACCGAGAGGCTGCGTCAACGAGCCGGCACTCTAAGCGGAGGCGAGCAGCAGATGCTCGCGACGGCGCGGGCACTTTGCCTCGGCCCCAAGATCCTCCTGCTGGATGAGCCGAGCGAGGGGCTCATGCCGCGCGTCATTAATCAGCTGATGGAAGCGGTCAGCGGGCTGAAGGCGCGAGGCATGTCGGTGTTACTGGTCGAGCAGAAGATTGAAGCGGCACTGAAGGTGGCGGATCGGATCGTGTTTCTCGAGCACGGGGTCATTCGGCACGAAGCTGTCCCGGAAGAGCTCGAGGCTGATCCTGAGCCGCTGCACCGCTACTTGGGTGTCAGAGGCTAGCGCAGTTCGTTCTCACGTAGGCTGGTACGAGCCGGCCGTTTACGCCGCGAAGGGGAACCGGCTCGGCGAGAGCGCTGTTGCTCCGGCGCTAACGTCGCGTCAGATCGGGTTCGCACTCAGGGAGCGCGAGCGGCCCCCCGGTTTCGGTTCAGCTGATAGGCGGAATGCCCGGCGAGCGTGGCCAGCACCACGGCGCCACCGACCACGGTAAGCAGCGGTGGCTCTTCGCTCAGCACGAGCCACACCCAGAGCGGCCCGAGCACGGTCTCGAGCAGCATGAGAAGGCTCACTTCGGGCGCCGGCAGATAACGCGGCCCGAGGGTGATGAGCGCGAACGAGATGGGCAGAACGAAGACGCCCATGGCGGCGACATAGCCTGCGCCGCCCCATGTAACATCGAGCGGAGAGGCGACGCCAAGAACGGCGAGGCCTGCGACCAGACTGCCCAGCGCGGTCGCGGGAATCAGGTTGACCGCTCGCGCCGCGCGCAGGATTACGAACATGCCCGCCATCGTGATCGCGACGAACAGGGCCGCCAGGTCGCCCATCAGTGTGCCGCGCCCGACACCGTCCCACACGACGATCGCAATGCCGGCGCAGGAGAAAAAGATCACCAGCCAGAGCTCGAGGCTCGGCCGCTCGCGCAGGAAGATCCAACTGAGCAGAGCCGCAAAGACCGGCGCGGTCGCGTAGATCACCAGCGTGTTCGCGACTCCCGTGTTCGAAATGGCGACGACGAAGAGAATGCCGTTGGCGCCGAACAGGAACGCCACGCTGAGCCCGGCCCAGCCCATGGCGAGAAACACGCGGATCGTGGCGCGCCGATGGACGACCGCGACGCCCAGCATGAGAACCAGACCCAGCGCCAGGTCGCGCCAAAAGGTCGCCGTCCACATGTCGAGGTCCGCAAGGCGTAGCAACAACGTGTCCGGAGTCAGCACGAGAACCCCGGTCCCGGTAATAAGGAGCCCGCGTGTGTGCGTCGCCAAACCGGTCCAACGGAAACTCGCGATCGACATAGCAGCGCCTGCCTAGTCGCCGCCCCGAACGATGGCAAGCGACTGCCAACGCGGCGCAACGATCCGGTGAAGCGCCCCCGGCGTTGCCGGGAGAGCATGGCGATGGTGAGGGCAGGAGTGCCGATCGACACGCATCCTCACGGTGCCCGAAGCCACTTGCCCCTCCTCCGGCGAGCGGCCCGCGCGAACCGGCTGGACAATCTGCTCCCGGAACTCGGATGAGTAGGGCAGACGGGTCATCGGCATCGTGGACTCCTGTCTTCCAACCGATCAGGGGTCCACAAGATCGTGACCAT
>JGIcombinedJ30088_10003980_pt1 | contig 13413 bp, 16 predicted proteins | sample PinacodermPK_FD_30088 | JGI IMG/M metagenome (IMG submission 30088)
TGAAATACTGTGACGATGAGGCAAGCCTGGACGAGGACGACGAGCCGGTCCTGTAGTGTGCCAACTGACTGTCGCATTGCGCTGCCTGCGGCCTGGGATCGGTGCACATGGAGGCGTTCGGGTGGGCGCTGATCTGGCGTGGCGCGAAGCCAAGGCGTGTAAGTGGGAAATACCCTTGTGTGGAGGGACTTGTACCGCGCTGTGTCGAGGGGAGCTTGCGAGCCTGACACAGCGCGGGTGATTAGATTACGAAATGAAGACATTTTTGGTTCGAATTGCCTTGATTTTAAGAGGTTATTTCGGCCTGAGCCTGTGCTTCCTGAAGCGCTTTCTTGAAGCCTAGCGGGCTTCTCATTTTCGGGAGCATTATATCTCCTCCACCCAAGCCCCGTACCTGCACCTTGCCGTAGTTCAAGATTCGTCCGAGAATGCCTTGTGTCAGGTTGACTTCCCCTATTCGCTGCAAGCCTAACTCTTCGGTTTTTCGCGCAATCCAACCGCGCTTATAGATCAACCGCCGGTTGGTTACTGCCATCTCGGTAGCCCACATCGAGATGACCCAGAAAATCCCCACGACCACACAACACAGAATCAGCGCGGTCAGCTTGTCCGTCCAGTGGAAATGTCCTTCGTATTGGATCTGCTCTCCTGTCACCAACGCGCTCTTTACGTAGCTCATCGATCCTAGTCCCTTCAAGGGTATTGGTTTGAACTACTCAGGCCCGGCACACGGAGAGACTTTTCAGGGTTCGTCGGCCCCGAACGGAGATGGTTCCCCCTTGACCCATTCGACAGCCTCGCCATCCGCTCCAAGCCTGAAATACCGTATCTTGCGATAATCCTCCCCCTCTAACACGGCCAGCAGGTAAACATCGTCTGACTGGGTGCGGCCGAACGCTTGAATGTGTTGGGCGAGGTAGTTGGCCACAGCTTGCGGATCACACGGTTCTCTGGTCCCACGTTCACGCCAATGTTCATGAACCATGAGACGCACGCCAGCACGAGCCAGCAAAAGTTTTTGGAAGTCCGGGAGAATGTTTTCACCAACAGAAGCAAACCCAAACTCACACTCTGCAATCAAGGGCATATCAACCATCCGCCCCTGGCCATCCTTTTTCAGCCAAGTGATGTCCCAGAGGAGTTCGCCACCATTCGGGGTAGACCCCCCAGCCTGATCGTGTTTGTCCGGCCTGACCCTTGTTTCAAAGCCGAATTCCTGCCCAACCCTGCATAGGGCGGTGTTGATGGCTCTGGTCCAGCCGTTTCGCCCTGAAAGAGGCTCACCCCAAGGGACCCAGACACAAAAGTTCTCCCCGTCAAATCGAAAATTCAGTTGGCCAAAGGCGTCCCGAATGGCGTCCACGATGTCGGCCTGAAATGGTGTCACAGGCATCCCTCCCCATTTCACTGTCCGCAGCCATCACCCCAAAAAAACGCCCCAGAATCGATTCTGGGGCGTTTTTTTGGGGTACCCTAGAAAACCTCCATACCCGAACCCCCATCCGCTCGAAATTACCCACTTCACGGCCCAAAAACGGGCATTCCTGATAATTCTATCCCACCGCTCGGGCCCAAATCCGGTCTTTTCCCGGCTTCCGGTGGGGCGTTTCGAGAGACTTCAGGCCGGAACCACGCAAGTCCAGCAACGGCGCGGGTTTCCGCGTTTCCGAAAGTTGACATAATGGCACTTATGAGAAGTTGACGGCCAGACGCACGAACGCCCCGGGGGCCGACTCCCCCCGAGGCGCCGTATCTTGCTTCTTGCTCCGTGACTGCGCTACGAGCGCAGCGGCAACATCATAGCACCAAAGGCGATATAACGGGCCCTATCGGAAGTTAGCTTAACGGATCGTGGTGTAGGTTGCCCTCACAGTAGCTGTTGATGGTTTCATGCCAATTGTCAAAATCAGCCTCAGCTGTTTTCAACGCTTCACCTGCCAACTTGTAGAGCAGTGCTACATCGTTCCCCTCTCTGCCAACATGAGTGAGACACCGGTACCCCTTTGAATTACTGTAGGGCGGTGGAGGTGAAAACCGATGGCCGCAGAGAGAGACCCAATGACATTGAATGAGATTCCCTATTCGTCCCTGGGGGTCGAGGAGCGTAGCGACGAGGCCCCCAGGGACGGCCGCGCCGGAGCGACCCCTGACCCGGAGGTCGTGGCCAAGCCGATGCGGCGCCAGTTCACCGCGGAGTATCGGCTGCGGATCCTCGAGGAGGCCGATCGCTGTACACAGCCCGGCGAAGTGGGTCGCCTGCTTCGCCGCGAGGGGTTGTACAGCTCTCACCTGGCGACTTGGCGAAAGGCGCGGCGAAAGGGCTCGTTGCGGGAGTTGGCCGCGAAGAAGCGCGGCGTAAAACCGGCCGAACGCAACCCGCTGGATGCGAAAGTGCGAATGCTCGAAGCGAAAGTGGAACGCCTGGAAGACGAGTTGCACACCGCGCACACGATCCTGGACGTGCAGGGAAAAATATCCGGGCTGCTGGGATTGAACCTCGAACACGAAACGCGCTCCTGATGGCAGCCCAATCGCTGGCAGAGCAGGTCGGCGTCGTGCCGGCGTGCCGGGCGCTGGGCGTGTCGCGGGCGACTTTCTACCGTCGTCAGAGGTTAACTCCCGGGCACCAGCAGCCCCGTTCAACGCCCGCCCGGGCGCTNTGTGACNCCGAACGCGAGCAGGTCCTCGATGTGCTCNCCTGTCCACGCTTCGTTGACCGTGCGCCGGCGGAGGTGGTGGCAACACTGCTCGACGAAGGCCACTACCTGTGCTCGGAGCGCACCATGTATCGGATCCTGGCCACCAACCAGCCGGTTCGAGAGAGGCGCAATCAGCGTGAGCATCCCCAGTACGCCAAACCCGAACTGGTGGCCACGGCCCCGAACCAGACCTGGTCCTGGGATATCACCAGACTGCTGGGGCCGACGAAGTGGACGTACTTCTACCTCTACGTCGTGCTCGACATCTTCAGCCGCTATGCGGTCGGCTGGATGGTCGCCGACCGGGAGAACTCGGCGCTGGCCGCTCGTCTCATCGAAGAGACCTGCCACAAACAAGGCGTCCGGCCCCAGGTCCTCACCTTGCACTCCGACCGCGGGGCGCCGATGACCAGCAAGTGCACCGCGCAACTGCTCGCCGACCTCGGGGTCACACGCTCGCTGAGCCGCCCCCAGGTGTCCGATGACAACCCGTTCTCCGAGGCCCAGTTCAAGACCCTGAAGTACCACCCAGGCTTCCCCGGGCGGTTCCACAACATCACCGCCGCCACCGCCTTCTGTCGAACGTTCTTCCCTTGGTACAACACCGAGCATCGACATGGCGGCATTGCCATGCTCACCCCGGACGACGTCCATCACCATCGAACCGAGAGCGTGCTGCGCAGGCGCGGGCGGACCCTTCAAACCGCCTGGGCCCGTCATCCCGAGCGCTTCGTTCGGGGCATCCCAAAGCCAGACCCCCTACCCGAAGCGGTCTGGATCAATCCACCCGTAACATCCACAACAGGAGAAACTACTCAGTAAATCGCAGTCGTCAGTGTCTCAAAGTCGTTGACAGGTTCCGTTCGGTGACAACTCGATAGGTTGAGCCTGCTGGTGCTTCTCATACCTCTCTCGCAATCTCCGAAAGACGTTGTCTTGCACGTCAAACCCCCTTTCTCGTAGGGTGAGTCTCTCTCAACCCTGAGTCTAAAAGGGTGAGGTTCTCAATTCCGACGTCGGGTAATTCCAGGTCGCTACAGATTGTAGCTTTGAGTCAATTGGGAGATTGTATGTTTAGCGGAATCGTCGATTCAGAGGTCCATTTGGTGAGAGTTGAATCCGAATTCGATCTTCTCGGCATCTCCATCTATGCTCATTTATCGGCCCTTCCCGAACTCTTATCAGAGCCGGATCTTGAATCCCTCGGCCCGTTGCCCACCATTCGGGAGATTGGCGGCCTGTATAACCGTCGCCGCAAGATGTCCGGCTACAGCAATGGCTGGCGCGGCAAGGCGTTTGAATATGCCGTTGCCGAATTATTCAACCGTCGAATGAAGCCGTATTACTCCCTAATCTGCGAAGGCATCGACCGCGCCCGGTCTATTTTGGTATCCGACCAAGTTGGCCGGGAAGACCTCAATATTGACAACCTGTCTTGTGTCCGAGTTAGCAAGGAAAGTACCAATGCTGAGGACCTCATCGCTGCATTTGGACGTTTCCGCATGCTCCGGGATGCCAGACGCGGCCTTAAAAATGCCGCCACCCACAAATATCCGGGATTGGAAGACAAGGTTGACGTCGTCTTCTGCGAGCACGAAACCGATCTGGACTATCGATTTGCCGTACTCGCCTCCCTCAAAATCGGGCGACGACGGCTCTTGGAGGAAAAAACCCGCCGGGTTTTGCAGGCCTACCCGATTGATCTGGCCGTTACCGTCGAGATGCCTCGGTATCGGGGCGTCATGTTTGACGAGAAACTGGGGATTACCGTCGTGTATCTGCCCCTCGACGTTCCTTCACGTGTCTACGCTTGGGAGAGGGCCACCAGTATCGTCGAAACGGCGATACTGGAGGGCGACAAGAACGCCATTCTCCGGGTCCTCCGGACGTGGTTGCCGCCCAACAGTCCAGAAGACTACTGGACCCGGTTCCTAGCCGATCGGCTGAATGTAAATGCCGGGCAGGTCGTTCAAGAGATACTTCAAATGCTTTCTCAGACGCCGAGGGAGCGGACGGAGATCTTTCCGGTTCTTCTTGGGGCCAAAAAAGATACTGTTCCGGATCTGGCTGTAGGGGCAGCGGCTTGATCATTGGAAGGTAACGGAAGGCAACATAACCTGGGGTTATCCGAACCTGCCCAGCCGCCCCAACGGGACATTCCCCGGCGGGGCTTTTTTCACCCAAAGGCGACATAAGACGCCCTATCGGAAGTTGGCCGCCGAACGCACGAACGCCCCGGGGGCTGACTTCCCCCCGAGGCGCTCGTCTTCATCGCTTCTTGCTTCGTGACTGCGCTACGAGCGCAGCGAGAGCATCATAACACCAGAGTCAACCTGCCGGGCATGGTCGAAGTTGGGAAGGGTGTGGGTATGCCAGGAAAGCTCGACATCATGAACGCGATTCGGAAGGGGCTTGACGATGTTCGTTTCGCTCCGGATGTGACATGGGGGTCTTGGACCCAAGCCATCTACACCAAGCTCTGCGAAATCGGTCAAGAGGAGTTTGGTTGCTACGTGTGCGTGCAGCCAAGCCGTGCGCCCAAGGCCGAGTCTTTGGCATGGCTCTATGCGATGACCTGGCTCGAATACACCCACCATACCGTCGGGTTGAGAAAAACCGAGGGGTGGCTCGTCGACGCGCACTTGCTCGTGGACCACCGATGGGCACGCACCCGCGACATTGAAACAGTTGAAAGCGGTTTTTCGAGGCTTTTATTGGGGCGTGCGGGTGTGCGTCTCATGGTCTGCTACGACTGGCGAGAGGAGTGGCGCCATGAAAAGGTCAAAGACGCTGAAAGCCTTGCCGGCCATCTTGCCGAGTGGGTCCGGCGCTTCAACGGATCCCGTGCCGAGGATGCTTATTTGTTGGCCGTCTTGGGCCATGACAAAGTGTCGGATTCGCACAGGTTCCAGTACTTTACGCTCGGCTTAAGCGGTGCCAGTGCTTGGTGATAAAGGTACCAGCCCGATTCTTGTAAAAATGCACTGTAAGGCGTCGTCAGTCTCCGGATTTCCGGCTCGATCTTCAAGCGGGTTTGTGGAGGAGGACGGCCAAGAACGCGGGTCACACGGGGTTGGGATATGTCGGGATCGGTGACGACTATGACTGACGGACGTGTCAGGACAAAACGTCCGTTTGGATCAACGAATCGTGAGGTAAAACCTGACGGGTTCGCTGTTCCGTAAGTGTGAGATAGAACCCTGGAAACAGATTTTCTTCGACACCTCCCTTAGATCCTCGCCATGCTCTGATGGACTCGCAAGCACGCGCTAATCGGCGATTTCATCGAGGCTGCCGCATCACACTGTTCGCTGAAAACGGGTCATCGACTCCAGATAGCTCGATAGAATCGTTGGAGTGCATTTTCACACCAATCTGGCTAGTACCCTATATTCTGCAAGCCGCCGGGCTGGAGACGCCGGACATCTCCATCCTCTCCGACGAGTTCCTCGCCGAGGTCCAGGGGATGGAAAAGAAGAACCTCGCCATGGAGGCGCTGCGCAAGCTCATCAACGGCGAGATACGCTCGCGCAGCCGCGTCAACGTCGTGGAAACGCGAGCCTTTTCCGACCGACTGGAAGAGGCAATCGCCCGTTACCACACCAATGCCCTCACCACGGCCGAGGTCATTCAGGAACTGATCGAACTCGCCAAGGACATTCGTGCCGCGCACCAACGCGGCGAAGACGAAGGCCTGAGCCAGGAGGAAATCTCTTTCTACGACGCCTTGGCCCAGAATGAGAGCGCGGTTGAGGTAATGGGTAATGACCAGCTTCGCCTCATCGCCCATGAACTGCTGAGCAGCCTGAAGACCAACGCTCCGGTGGATTGGCAGCACCGGGCGTCGGCACGGGCGCGCATGCGAATCCTGGTCAAACACATCCTCCGCAAGTACGGCTACCCCCCGGACCTGCAGGACGCCGCCGTGCAGACCGTCCTGCAACAGGCCGAGGCGCTCTCGGCGCGCTGGGCGGCATGACGGACTATAACCCTGCTGGAAGGCGCCTTGCCCTCGATTCCGTGAGCGCCGCGGTCTGGAAACGCACATGGAGAGACGAGACGTGGTGGAAAGATGGCGAGGACATAAGCGAGTGATCGTGACCGCCCGGCTCTCTAGCCTGATTGATGGAGACTCCAGAAGATCCGCCAGCGAAGGTGATGCATGAAAAATGAACTTTGGAGGAAATTCGTCAGGTATTTTCTCTGGGGCTGTGTTGGAGGCCTTGTCTGGTGGGTAGTGAAGCAGTTCATAGACATCTCGATCATGCAAGAGCTTGGACTTGGGGTGTTGGTGTTCACCGTGCTCGTTGGACGTGAGTTGTGGAACAACGCCTGGGGGCAAAAGGTCCGGGCTGACTGGGAAACAACGGTAGCAGAAGCGAAGGCTCAACGAGCGGCAGCGAAGGCGAAGAGCGCCGAGGAAAAGGCAATAAGACAGGCGGAACGGAAGGAGGAAAGAGCAAGGAGGGAAGTAGCACGGGAGCAGGAAAGGAGAAGGAGAGAGGTAGAGTGGGGGAGAGCAGAGGCAGCACGGAAACAGGAGCAAGAAAAGGAACGGGAAAAACGGCTAGAGGAACGGAGAAGGAGAGAAGCCGTCGTTAGCGAACTAGCAGAAATTGCGAGCACGTCGTTTCTGGTCAAGAGTTGTCCCAGCTGCTACGAAAATATGATGTCCCTGCTGTCGGTTAGCCCAAATGGTAGGTCCATCCAATACGAATGCCGCACGTGCAACAAGCGGCAACGTGCGGCAGCGGCCAGTCCCAGGGCTCAGGAAGCAGTTGGTTTGATCAAAGATTTTGCCCGGTACTATCCGGACAAGCTTGCTGGCTTCACGACACCGTTAGATCCGCTTCCTTATGAGCAGACCGTCAGGGAGCCAATCCCGGATGCCGTGCGGTCGCAGGTTTGGCGAAGAGACGAGGGGGAATGTGTGAAGTGCGGCCGCAAAGAGAACTTGCAGCTCGACCACATCATTCCGGTGAAAAAGGGCGGAGCAACAACTGTCAACAATCTCCAGCTTCTTTGCCGTTCATGCAATCTAGCCAAGGGTACGAAAATCTAAGTGCTGACATCGGAAGCAAGCTGCTGAAGCAAGGCAACATAACCACCTTTACGGCAAGTTGGAAAATCGCACAAATCCGCAAGTCTTGCGGGTTTCGCTGGTTGGCTATGCATGAGTCCCAAAGGTGGACGGCAGCCAGTCCTGCTCGTGGAATGACTTGGGAAGTTTACAGAATGCGTCTTATGCGAACAACGGGGAGGCACAGACAAAAGAAGGAACTGGCGATGAACGATCCTCATGTGGTCGCGCTAATTTATCGCGTCGAGCAAGAAGACATTCCAAGTGTTGACTACAGCAATGCAGAACCGCTTGTTGGTTGGGAGGAATCAAAGTTTGGGCTGGAAGTCCAAGACAATAAGGCGCGCTTTGAGTTCAAAGTTCATTATGCCACGGAAGGTGAGGCACAGGAGACCGTCGAAGATTACATCCGTGTTTGGGAGTTTGATGCCAACCTTGAACGCGGAGGCCCGGCCTTTCGACTCAAATTCGACAGAGCGGAGATTGTGGATCGAAATCCGACACCCGGACAAATCCGAATGAGGGGAATCGGCAATACGGAAGTTGGCGGTTCTTCGAGGCTTACGTATGTTGCGTCCCGATATCCCTCGCCCCCATCGGACGTCAGCCTTAATTCAGATGTTCAGACAATGTATCAGCGGTACATGGATTATCGTCAAGGGCATGAGAAATTGACAGGCATGGCCAATTTCTGCCTGGATTTTTTATGCAAATTGGTCGCTCCACAGTATTCGACGAAAATAAATAATGGACGCCGCTCAGAGGCTGCCAATGTCTTTCAAATTGAGAAATCCGTCCTTGATAGAATTGGTGATCTTTGTGCGAACAAAGGTGGCCCGACCGGGGCCAGAAAGGGAAACGCGGTCGCCACAAATCTGACGGAATCGGAGTGTCGATTTTTAGAGAAGGCGGTCAAGAAAATGATCCGCCGAGCGGCAGAGAAAGCCCACAACCCTAATGTACCCCTTCCTGTTATTTCGTTGTCGGACCTTCCTCAGATTTGAACAACTGGAAGCACTCTTTTTATGAGATGCGTTGTAGTAAGGAACAGAAAGGGTTCAAGTTGTCAACGTCCGTCACAGCAACGCGTCGGATTTATCCCAGGAGACTCGATAGAATCCTTGGAGTGCATTTTCACACAAATCTGGCTAGTAGGCGTCATCGCTAGGTTTGTATCCAGAATTACTAAGGCCACTTTAAACCCGGATGGGCGACTTCCGCGTGCCGACTTCGCGATTCTGTAGGCCGCTGTCCTGCCAATGCCTAGTTGTTTCGCAGCTTGCCCTAGTGCCAGGCCAGCTTCGATCAGGCTTTTGCGCGGCCGAGACGGTCTCACGGTCAAGCAGCGGCCGGCCGGTCCTCCTGCCACGTTTTCTGGCGGCCGCAATGCCGTCGCGCGCGCTTGGAGATGAGCCGCCGCTCGAAGTGGGCAATCGCACCAAAGACGATGATGTCTAGTACAAAAGGGTTGCATTTGCTATGACGCATCGTGCCAGTTTCAACATAGTAACTCCTCGAAATTTCTTGCACGAGATGATCATCCCGCAGCATGAGAACTTCATAGAGGACAATTCTTCTTCACGACATGCCTTGCTCACAATTACCCTTGTCTACCATATGTATGAATGGGTTCACGAGACTAAATTCACCGAGAGTCATTTCAAATCAGTATACCCACCAATCGAACATCGTATGGTTGAGAAATTCGACCTCGCGAGGAATATAACCAACGGAACGAAGCACTTTAAGGCGAAAGCGAACACGCATGTTCAACTTGGTTTTTCCTCCGATTTCAGTGAGGATTTCGCCCGTCCCCTGAACATCGAATTGCCAAACGGAGAACAACAGTCAGCAGATTCTTTCTTGGATGAAATGGTGAGATTTTGGGAACGGCAAGAGCGTCGGGGCATTTTCTGATATCAAACCCTGACAGTTTGCAGGCTGCGATGCTGAGCGCGACACACTCTGAGACTAGGTTAGAGCGCCCGTGATCCGAATGTTTACATAATCTTGGTTTATGCGAAGTTGCCGGCCTACCCGGGATGCCCAAGAGGGGTTTGGCAACTAGTTCCGATAACCTCGCGTTATGTCAATTTCCGACGATTACCCGCCGCGGACTGTCCAAGCATCTTCGCATTCTGTAATGGTATACATTTGTGCAGACCATGAATACTTGCCTTCTCTTCGGTCTTGTGGTCTTAAGGTCACCCCCCAACAGCAATCGTTGCTGCCTAGGGGCGTTTCAGCAGGTGACTTTGGCAGTTCAAACAACAGGAAACAGATCATGGATTGCGATGAAGTAGCAATCAGTACCGCTGGCGCTGTCACAGGTGGTACGGCAGGTTTTACGGCGCTGTATTTCAGCGGGATTACCGGATTATCTGCTGCCGGCATCACGTCCGGCCTGGCGGCCATTGGCGGCAGCATGGTTGGCGGTATCAGTGTCATTGCTGCCCTATGCCTGGTTGGCCACGTTGGGGCGTGCTCAGGGTACAAAGCGTTTAGGCAACGCTTGATCCAAAGGCGACAAACACCCAACGTATTCAATCCAGGCATTCGCTGCTGCGGTCTCCCCTTCGCAAGCTAGCAGGTTGCACCGTGAGCAGACGCGAGCATGATAGTTTTACAGCTTTGGTCGAATACGTTGCCTTTGGTGCTATGATGCTCTCGCTGCACTCGTCGTGCAGTCACGGAGCGATGTAGATACGAGCGCCTCGGGGGGAAGTCGGCCCTCGGGGCGTTCGTGCGTCTGGCGGCCAACTGCCGATAAGCCCTCTTATGTAAACTTTCGCAGACGCGGAAACCCGCGCCGTTGCTGGACTTGCGCGTATTGGCGGCGCAGACCCTCGGGACGCCTCACCGGATGCCCGGAAAACGCCGAAATCATCCCCTGGCAGTGGGGAGCCGGGTGCGAAAGGCACGGAGTTTCGGCTGGCGGGTGGGGAATCTTGAGCGGGCGGCTGCGAGAAGCCTCCCGACACGGCCGAGAGCGAAATGGGGTAACGGGCCGGATCAGGATAGGGCGAATGTCGCGCGAGGATCGATTCTGAGTCGTTTTTTGGCTCAGGATGGGAATGTTCGGGTTCGAGTAGTTTTTGCCTCTGAGGCGATCTGGGGGGCATCCGACACGCCACCTGCCGACAGCTACCCCGATTCTGTCTCACCCCAGTCCTCATGTCCCCCGTTCGAGGGCGATTACAACGCCTCCCTTCTGTGCTATTCCTCGGCACCACCTGCGGCGAGTTCGCTCGCCGTCACGTCATTTGCGGGCGGGTTCTCTCGGATTTGCCGTTCGGTGTGCGCAGGGGCCACCAGCTGGAGTTCCCTCCGTCTGCGGCTCGCCTGACTTGCAGATGAGGAATTCCCTATGTTGAGACGCGCCGTTTTCGCCGTTCTGCTTGGCACCATGGTCCTGTCCGCGCAAACGGTCTTTTCCCATGACACTGACACGTCTGAAATCCTGCGGGAGCTTCGAGAACTGCGGGACGACCTCAACGCCTTCCTGGTACCTGTTGACGTTTCGGGCAGATGGCAAAAGTCCGGCGAAAGATGCACGGGCAATGTGCCTGCCTGGATTCAGGATATTTTTGAAGGGATGGGTTTTTCGAACACTGTTCGCATCAGGCAATACGGCAACCACCTCACGACAGAGGTGAGGTATGGCGGAGGAACCGGCTACGGCACTGGCATTATTCGGGGCGACTACATGCGCTTCGACACACAAATCGCAGCCGCTAATGATGAGATCGGATTGGTTGCAATGCAGGCAACCCTGAACGCCACAGTGCTATCGAGCGGCCGAATGAGTTATTCCGTTCAGGTCCAAATAGCAGTTGGCGACGAAGCCTATGCGCAGTCCTGCACTGGAGAGTTCCGGCACATCGGGAATTGACGTAGGCGCTCCACCTGTCCGGATCAAAGGTGCCGCAGCCGAATTTGGCACTTCAGAACAGCTGTGTTGTAACTGGCCGTGCCACGAGAGGCCTACAACAAACCGACGCAGAAGCGTCTGGGGGCTACGAGGGTGGACAGGGAACAGGGACTGCGCGAGGCCGCGTCATTGATCGAAGCTGCCGACAGTTTGGCCATCGCCGCACGGCATCTTCGCAAATGTCCCCTGCACGGAATTCCCGCTGGTGAACTCGGCATCATTGAGGACGGGATGGACCGCTCCCGCTACGGGATGGGGATGGGGCGTCTTGTGCTCTTTGCGGTAATCGTCGAACTCTGCATCAAAGGGTTAAGGCTTCTTGAGGAACCGACCCGCCGAATCGTGCGCAGGCATGTGGTGGTGGAGCTCTACCGCGACCTTGCACCCGATACACAAACGGCCATCGAAGCCATTTACGAGCGATGCCGAGAACACCACGAGAATGTGGTTGAAGCCGGGAACGACAAGACGAAGGGTGTTGCCGTGGCCTCCATGCAAGAGGCCCTCGCATGGAATGATGAGGCGATGGTCTCCCTCAAGTACGACCTCAGGCCCAAGGGCGTCACAATTCCGGCGAATGCGATGTGGGATGGGGACACGGTTTGGTTCATGGGAGGCGACGTACAGGCGGAGAACTTCGCCGAGGCGTTGGCAAGTTATGCGCGTGCGCAGCTACGGGGCGCATGAGTAAGGAGACACTCGGAACGGGTGACTGAAACGTCAGTCAGTGGAGCGGGGAGCCGTGTCTAAACAGGAAGAAACACCGACGGGGCCGGAGTTCGAGCCGAAAGGGGGGGTACCGGGTCGTTCGCATTCACGAATATCAACTCTTTGTCGCGAGTCACGGTTGTACGCCCTCCCCCAAGTGGGGAATCTTGAGCGGGTGGCCGACTCGACCGAGGGCGGAACAGGGTAGCAAACCGAATCAGAATAGGGCGAATTTAGCGCGAGAATCGATTTTAAGGGGTTTTTTATCCCTGGCTGACCCCCCCCCCACACAGGTTTAGGACGTTTTTTCCTCTGGGGCGATATGGGATGCCAAAAACGCGGTTTATTGTTGCGCGCGACGGCGGCGACTATGATGTGCGCCGATGCCGCATGCCACGTGCGCCCACGGCCAGCGCGTCCGGCCGGAGTACCGCCGCGACGGTACGGGAGGAGGCGGCGGTGTGTGACGTGCGAGGGAATTGAAGGGCGGCGGCCTATGATGGCGGATGGAGAGGAACGACGCAGGGGCCGGAAGCCTTCGGGGGGCTTCCGACCGGGGGGCTCCCCTCGAAGGAGAACTATTCAATGGCAGAACAATTCCAAGCAGGCGATGTGGTAATGCTGAAGTCAGGCGGTCCACGAATGACCGTTATCGGGCCGCATGTTACATCGTCTGGATTTACCGATCCTTCGCAAGTAGATGTTGAATGGTTTGTCGGTGAAACACTCAACTCTGGCACGTTTGTGATGACGTCTTTGAAAAAGACAGAGTCGGAATGACGCCCCCATGCAGGCGTCATCGCAAGGTTTGTACACAGAATTACTCTGATATGGATTGACCTTGTCAACCGACAATCATGGGGATCGCTTTTCTCGAGATGCTGGAATCAGGGTGCGGTCGGCATGATTTGCGACGGTGGATCAAACTGATATTCGTGGGTTGGTTACCACCTGACTTCACTTCGTCGCGGAGCTGCCTCTCTCTAAGCGCGTGG
>JGIcombinedJ30088_10003982_pt1 | contig 13404 bp, 10 predicted proteins | sample PinacodermPK_FD_30088 | JGI IMG/M metagenome (IMG submission 30088)
TCTCGTCGANCANCATCACGTGCCGCTGATCTGGATTGCCACGCGCGATCTCTGCGATCTTCATCAGCGGCCCCGGCGTCAGCTGGTACGTCATGTTGCCGTCCTCGTCGACGGCGGGTCGGAACCCCTCGAAGAAGTCCTCATACGAATACGCCGGATGAAACTGCACCAATGAGAAGGTGCCGCCCTCGCGCGAATCTTCGCGGCTGGATGCCCAACTGCACCACCGCAGGAGGTCGTATCGATGGGTCTTCCGGGTGATCTCTTGCCAATCGGGGTTCAGATCAGCAAATTCCAAATATAGAGACTCATCCCACGCCGATGGGTCCAGCTCGCGCTCCAATGCGAACTCAATCCACCTTCTCGCAATGCTGCGGTGCGTTCCTGCCTGCACCTTCTGGTCTTGCTCCAGGTGTAAGCAGTACGCATCGAGGCGTTGCGTCCAACCCTCGTCGACACTCTCGACAGCGGAGCTGTTACCAGTCAGGGCCTGCGCCAACCGCTGAGCAAAGTAGGTCTTGCCGGTTCCGGGCGGCCCGTACAGGATTACCTGTCCCTTGTCCTCCAGCAGTTCCACGATGTCGTTGAGAAAGTCCACCCCACAGAACAGGTCACTTGCTGCATCCGCCAGTGCTACCGCGAGACGCTCGCGTGCTGAGACATTTTCGTCGTCGTCATCATCACCGTCATCCTCAAGGTCGGCGTCGTCATCGACGTACCGTTCCGCGAGCCAGTAACCGAATTGCGACATTCCCCAGGTATCGACAATCCCTTCGTCCGAGCCGCCGTCGCTGAAGTGCGGACGAAGCACCTCCAGCAGCAGGTCGTTGGAGCGAACGGTCAGGTCTCCCGACCACATCGCCCGTTTCGGCGACTCAAGCAGTGCTTGGGCTTCTGCGGCCGCCGTGGCATCGAGCAGATCGAGTCGAACCAGCAGTTCGATCGCGTCGAGCTTGCCCGGCCACTGTGAGTTGGAGGAATGGGTTAGGAAATTTGGGAGGAAGCGTTGCGGATGCGCGATCGCGAGGAACCGCGTGGCCATCAACTGGCCAAGCCCCTTGATGCTGGCAACTGTCTCGTCGAAGCGTGTCGTCAGGTCGCCGTCGCCGTAGCACAGCGCATAGATGCCGTCACGCATCTGCGGCCAGTCCGTTTCAGAAACGTCGCGGACCGCACCATCGAGTCCCGCAGTGACGCCTACCCCGCCATAGTCGTACCCGTTGCTGGCGCGCTTCCAAGCGTTCCGCAGTTCGTCGCGCCGCTCGTAGGTCAAGTCTGGCAGCGACCGCAGCATGGCCTCGTATTCGGTGCGGGCTGCAAGATGCTGAGCAGCATGATGGTCGGGATACCCCTCGTGATGGTCGGGATACCCCTCCTCTCGAAACTGCTGGACCAGGTCGTCGAGCATCAACGAGTCCAGGCCGCTGCCGCGCCAATACTGGCACCACACCTGAATCCGACGGCTGATGTAGTCGCGTTGCCGTGGAGTTTCCACCGTGCCCCACACGACGAATGCCTCCTCGACCGCCGCAGGATCCCAAACCGCCGGGTTTCGGCCGGTTGAGCAGGCGAACCTGGCCCATTTCGATAGATGCCTGCGCCGATTCTGGATCGTGCTTGGCTTCCGTCCTCGATGCCGCAAGTAGCTCAAGTACTCCTCGAGCCGCGCCATCCACATGGCGATGTCGTCGTGTTGTTCGCGCTGCCTAGTTCTCTCGCCACGAGTTGCTATCGGCTCGTTCGAAGCCCAGCGGCACCACACGCCGAGATTCGATGAGTATGCCGCCCGCGAGCCATCCGAAAGGTTGCGCTGACGGTTCAGCAGATCGTCAACGAGACCTTGGTCATAGGTGGCCGGATCGTGTGGGAGTGGCAAGACGAAGTCAATCCAGCGTTCCACGGTGCTGGCGTACTGGCGCTGTGATGATTCGCCTACTTCTCGTTCATGGCGCAGGTAGTCCAAGAACTCCTCAAGGCGCTGCATCCATTCCTGTCGCTCGTTCATGGCGGCGAACCTACTGCGGGGTTGTGATACGCCATTCGAGCCAAGCCCCATGTGTTGTCGGTTTCCTCTGCGGCTCGTGCGGCACTCGAGTGCGAGATCAGACTGGCTCTGATTCTCGGCGTCGCCCCCACAGGGCGGCGATGGGCACGGCTTCGATGTCTCGGTCGATCCAACGGCGATGGCGGCCCGTGTGCAGTACAACGCCTCCCGCGAATCGCTCGGCAGGCAGATTGTCTCGCAGCCAGATGAGGTGTCGGGCGTCCTTCACAGAAGGCGCGCTGCCGGACTTGACCTCGAATGCGGCGACACGGAAACCGAATTCGGCGATGAGATCGATTTCGTGCTCACCCCGCTGGCTGCGTAGGTGATGCAGATGCACCGGCATTTCGGCAGATTCTGCTTCGGCGCGCAGCTGAGCAGCCACGTAGGTGTCGAGCAGGCGGCCGCGCACGTCGGAGTCTCGCCGTGCCGTGTCGAAGTCGACTTGCGCCAGCCATGCCGCCAGACCGGAGTCGCAAAGATGCCGCTTGGGCGTCGACGTGAGTCGTCGCAGACGGTTGGATCGCCATGCGGGCATATCGACGATCAGGCGTTGGGCGTCGAGAATGCCGTGGTATCCCGATGCGGTCTTGCGGTCGATGTCGGCAGCATCAATCAGAGCGCTGTCGGGCACGACGCCGGCTGTATGCAGCGCGTACACCTGCAGATAGCGCCGAAAGCGGCTGGGGCTGCGCGGTCGCCCCCGTCCGACGGCGAATTCCTCGAGATCACGCGTCGTCGTGACGTTGACGAAACTGCGCATCCAGCGCTCGCGCTGCCGGTCGTCGATCGCTCTGAGAGATCCAGGAAACCCTCCGGCCAGCGCGAGCCTCAGATACCCCAGCACGTCTGGCGGATCGGCTGGCATCTCGAACCGATCGGCTGAGTCCCAGCGGTCGAACAACGACGGTCGGCCTGCATCGCCGAATAGCTCACGACCGGTGAGCGGCCACAGAAAGCGGCCCGTGCCCGGCCATGCACCAGCGATGAGATCGTTGCGCGCCGAACCGGTGACGATGTAACGGCCGGGATGCCCGTCCGCATCAGCGGCACGTTTGACTGCCCCGAGCACTTCGGGCGTGTGTTGCCATTCGTCGAGCAACAGCGGGAATGGGCCGGCGGCGATCGCCGCGTCAGGATCGTCACGAACGATGCTGGCATCCTCGGGCCGGTCGAGACGCAGCACGGCAGGGGCGTGACGAAGCGCCGTGGTTGTCTTGCCCACCGCCCTCGGCCCGGTGATCATCACTGACGGCCATGACGCGAGATCGGCCGCCAGTGTCCGGTCCGCGATGCGAGCGATGTAGCCACCGTGCGCTGGCAACGTACCTGCGACCTCGTTCATACCGCGGATTGTATCCTATTAGTCCCTATATTTACAGAATATTATTCCCTAGTTACGTGATGCATTACTCCCCGATAATGCCCCACCAGTTACAAGCCGAGATCCTCGACGCCCGCTACCTGTTCGCGCTCCACCACCGGCGCCAACGCCGCTCCTCCTCCGGCGCCGACTCGACGCCCCGCAAGCATCCCTGCTCGCCCGCTTCTATGGTGGCGCGCATGTGGATTCGACTTCGTCAAATTGCTGTCACCACGGGCGAACTGGCTCGCACCTCGGCAGACATCCAGAGCGTTCTGGGCGTCGAGCCTTGCTTCACCGATCCGGGTGTCGGCATCTTCGGCCTCAAGAACGTGCTCTGGCCGGTGGGCACCCAGTTCCTCGAATGCGTCACGCCGACCCAACCGGACACTGCCGCCGCCCGATATCAGCAGCGGCGGGGCGGCGACACCGGCTACATGGTCATCACGCAGGTCAGCGACGTCGCTGCCCGCCGTGCCCATGTCGACGAGTTGGGCGTCCGGATCGCATTCGAGATGAATCATCCCGACGAGGGCCATGTCGGTATGCAGCTGCACCCCGCCGACACCGGCGGTGCGTTCTTCGAGATGGACCAGATGACGGGGCCGGGCGGTGATGCCGTCGGCGGTGCCTGGACGCCTGCGGGCTCCAACTGGGAGCCCTATGTCTGCACCGACAAGGTGAGTGGCATCGCCGCCGCCGAGCTCCAGAGCCCCGATCCTGGTCGGCTGGCCGAGCGCTGGAGCCAGATTGCGCAGATCGATCTCGGCGCCGATGCCGACGGCCACCCCACGATCCAGCTCGACAACGCCACGCTGCGGTTTGTGCCCGAGGCCGACGGCCGCGGCGAAGGGCTCGGCGGCATCGACGTGACGACCGTTGATCGCGACGCCGTGCTCGCCGCTGCTCGGGCGCGGGACTGCTACGTGAACGACAGCCAAGTGGCGCTCGCCGGCCTGCGCGTCAACTTGGTCGACTGACCCCGCTCGAGCTGGCAGCCTGAATCGTTGCGATCCGACCACCTGAGCCCATCACGAATGTGCACCTTGCGGCTCGGGCCAGGCCACTCGTGAGCCGCCTGCGTCCGCGACGTAGCATCGCCGCGGATTCCTGCAGCGACGCTTCGCCACGGGGCTGCTGAACCTTCGAACCAGAGAGAGGACCCATTCACCATGAGCGAGACCATCGACGACTTCAAGCGAGCAGTCGCCTTGTTCGACTCGGTCGTGGCCGAAGTGCCCGCCGATGCCTGGGCCAACACGACACCTTGCGAAGCGTGGAATGCGACCGAGCTGGTCCGCCACCAGTGCGGCGTGCTCGACGCCCTTGCCGACATCGCCCGCACCGGCGAGATCAACATGCCCCAGATGGCCGGCGAGACCGACGACCCCGCCGCCCGCTGGGCCGAAACCCGAGACGGGATCGCCTCTGCGCTCGATGGTGCCGACCTAACTGCCGAAGGCCAGTACTGGTTCGGGCCCATGAGCTTCGAAGACTTCGTGGGCATGGTGCAGTGGGACCCGCTCACCCACTCGTGGGATCTGGGCCAGTCCGCCGGCGTCGCGGTCGAGCTGCCCGAGGACCTGTGCGTGAGCAGCCTCGCCCGGGTCAAGTCGCTCGGCGACATACCGCGCAAGTGGAAGCTGATCACCGACGAGGTGCCGGCGCCCGAGGGCGCCACCGCAGCGCAGCGCTACCTGGCCTACGTCGGTCGCCAGCCATGAGTACCGAGCAGAACGCCAGCGATGCCGAGCGACCTGCGCCGCTGCACTGGCAGATCGGCGACGTGAATATCACGTCGATCTCGGAGTCGGCCACGCCCACGTCTCCACGGTTCCTCTTCGACGGAGTGAGCAAGGGCGGCGTGCTGGCCCGGGCCGAGGCGGCGCCCTGGCTTCGCCCGCATTTCGTCAGCGATGACGGCTACCTGCTCCAGCGCATCCACACCTGCGTGATCTCCGCCGACGAGCACCGCATCGCGGTCGATACTTGCGTCGGCAACGACAAGCAGCGCTCCAACCCGCTCTGGCACGAGCAACAGGGCCCGTTCCTCGATGACATGACTGCTGCCGGCTTCCCACCCGAGAGCATCACCCACGTCGTGTGCACGCACCTCCATGTGGATCATGTCGGCTGGAATACATGTCTCGACCCGGGCGGCGACTGGGTGCCGACGTTCCCGAATGCGCAGTATCTGTTCTGCGCCCCCGAGTACGACTACTGGGCCAATCACGACGACCTGTTCAGCGACGCCGTGTTCGACGATTCGGTCGCGCCGATCGCCGCAGCCGACCGGGCCAACATGGTGGAAGCCACCGACAGCATCTGCTCAGAGGTGTCGTTCCAGTCGACGCCCGGCCATACGCCGGGACATCTGTCAGTCGTGATCTCGAGCGGCGGCAAGCGGGGGATCATCACCGGCGACATGGCGCATGTCCCGATGCAGCTCGCCGACCCCGATCTCAGCTCGATGTTCGACACCGATCCCGACGAAGCACGTCGAACGCGTCACGAGGCGTTCGGCGATTGGGCCGACGGCGAGACGCTCGTGATCGGCACCCACTTCGGCGGGCCCACGGCAGGCATCATGGTCCCGCACGAGGGTGCCTACCGCCTCGACTGCGACTGATAGCTCCCGCGATCGACGCTGGTGCCGCGACGGTGCTAGTGGCCGCCTCGCAGGAGCTTGGCTATTCCTGATGCCAGGCGGTCTGGGCGGTCTGAGCGCTGCTCGTGGTAGTCGGCCACGCCCAGCAGCGCCCGGCTGGCGCGAACTCCCAGCCAGCGCAGCGGCTCGGGTTCCCAGCGACGGGAACTCACCCCCACCCAGGGCAGGCTGGTGCGCTCGGTGTCCCGTTCGGCGATCAGATCGGCCATCGTGCGACCTGCGAGGTTGGACGCCGCCACGCCCTCGCCGACATAGCCGCCCAGCACGCCTTCGCCGGTGCGGGGGTCGAATCGGACGCCGGGCAGCCAGTTGCGGGGAATGCCCAGCACGCCGCCCCAGCGGTGGGTGATGCGTGCGTCGGCCACCTGCGGCAGCATCTCGACGAGCACCCGCCAGATCCGGTGGTGCATGCCTGAATGGGTCTCGGCGGCCGGGACGATCCGCGAGCCGAAGCTGTACGGAACGCCTGTTGCGCCGAAGGCGATCCGGTTGTCGGCGGTGCGCTGGCCGTAGGTGACCATGCGGCGGTCGTCGGCGAAGCTGGGGCGGTGGGCCAAACCGATGTCATCGAAGATCTCGTCTGGCAGCGGCTCGGTGGCGATCATCCGCGAGTACACCGGCAGGATGTCACGCCGCTGCCCACGGAGATCGCGGGTGTAGGCCTCAGTGGCGCGGACGATCACCGGTGCCCGCACTTCGCAGCGGCCCCGGCCGGCCGGCGAACCGCGTGCACCTTCGGCGGCAATCTGCACTGCGCCATCGCCGATACCCGTCGCACGGGTCTGTTCGTAGATCTCCACTCCCGACGCCTCGGCGGCACAGGCCAGCCCCAGCGCCAGCTTGGCGGGGTCCACGACGGCAGAGGGGCCGAGCAGGATGCCGCTGCGGACCTCGGTGGCGTTGAGCTGCTCACGCGCTTCGTCGGCGTCGAGCAGGCGGATCTCGTCCTCGGTGAGCCCGAAGCTGCGGGCCTCGCCAATCTCGGCCGCCTGGCGTTCGGCTTGGGGACGCGTGCGGGCCAGCCGGATGGTGCCGCCCTTGGCATAATCGCAGTCGATCTGCTCCACCGCGGCCACCCGTCCGATCTCCTCCACGGCATCGAACACGGCCCTCACCAGCCGCCTCGACTCGCCGGGGCTGGAACGCCGGGCGTAGTCGGAAGCCGAACCCGCCAGCTCCCCCACTGCCCAACCGCCGTTGCGCCCCGAGGCCCCGAAACCGCAGTGATGCCGTTCCAGCACTGCCACACGCAACGCAGGCTCGAGGCGTTTCAGGTAGTAGGCAGCCCACAACCCGCTGAAGCCGCCGCCCACGATCGCAACATCGACGTCCAGATCGCCGTCGAGGCCGGGCCGGTGTGCGATCGGCGGATCCAGCCGGTCGATCCACAGCGGCACCGTCGACGCCGTGTCGAGCGACCACGGATCAGAATCAGCACTCGCCGCCATGACGCGGAAACTAGCCCCATGACCTGCCCGATCGCGACGCTCCGCGGCGAGCCTGCGCCGTCTGCGAACGCCACTGGCCGCCGCTCGTCCTCGCTGCGCTCCCCGGCCGGAGAACCGCAGCCGCAGCAGTAATGTCTCTCGCGGCAGTTGGATGCCGCAGTCGTCCGTGGGGGTTCTGCGATGCGTGAGATCCAAGCCGTGTCTGTCGGTGAACGCTCAGGCCTGGCTTACGCCCGGATCGTGCCGGAATGGGCCGCCGAGCTCGAGGCATTGGAGCTGGCCTCCCACCCCACCGCCGATCCAGGGGACCTGTACGACGCCGCTGCGTTCGATCAGCTCGCGCGTGACTTCTCCGAAGGGTGCTTCGCAGGCTTCGACGGCGACGAGCTGGTCGCGATGGGCGTCGGGATTCGCTGCGATTTTGACCTCGCGAACCCGATTCACACAATCGCCGACCTCGTACCCGATGACCACAGCAGCAGCGGGCACGTCCCCGACGGTCGCTGGTACTACGGCACCAGCATCGCCACCCGGCTCTCCCACCGTCGCCGAGGCGTCGGCGCTGAGCTCTACGTGCTGCGCAAGCAGGTCTGCGTCGACCTCGGGCTCGAAGGCATCGTGGCAGGCGGCGTCATTCCCGGATACGCCGACCACAAGGCCGACATGACAGCCGACGAATACATCGGCGAGGTGCGGGAGGGCCGGCTGTACGACCGTACGCTGAGCTTCCAGATCGAGAACGGCTTCGAAGCCGTGTGCGGCCTGCCGAACTACATCACCGATCCGGCAACGGACAGCTGGGCGGCGCTGATCGTGTGGCACAACCCCGAACTCCCCCACCAGGGCACATGAGCGACGCCGACGAATCGCCTTCCGGCGGCGGGGGCCTCGTGGCCGGGGCTGACCCCGAGAACATCGGCGACCAGGCATTCCGTTCAGACCAGTGGCACGGCCGCCTGCCCGAGATGACCTACGGCGGGGCGCTGTCGTTCCTGCGGCGCCGCTACACCCGCGACATCGCCGATGCCGACATCGTGGTGTCGGGCATTCCCTTCGACATGGCCACCTCCAACCGGCCCGGCGCCCGGCTCGGCCCACGCGCCATCCGGGCGGCATCAACGGGGCTCGCCGAGCTCGACGCCTACCCGTTCGGATTCGACCCCTTCGACTATCTCGCCGTTGCCGACTACGGCGACTGCTTCATCGACTACGGCCATCCCACCGACGCCGTCGAGCGCATCGAGAGCCACGCAGCACAGATCCTCGCCAATGACGCGCAGATGGTGACCTTCGGCGGCGACCACTTCGTCACCTACCCGCTGCTGCGTGCCCATGCCGCCAAGCACGGCCCGCTCGCGCTCATCCATTTCGACGCGCACCCCGACACGTGGCCCGACGACGAAGGGCGGCTCGATCACGGCTCGATGTTCCTGCGGGCACTGCGCGAGGGCATCATCGACCCCTCGGTCTCGGTGCAGATCGGCATCCGCACCCACAACGACGACTGCGGCTTCACGGTGCTGGGTGCGCCGTGGGTGCATCGCAACGGCCCCGCGGCCGTGCTGGAAGTGGTGCGTGAGCAGGTGGGCGATCACCGGGCGTATGTCACCTTCGACATCGACTGCATCGATCCTGCGTTTGCCCCGGGCACCGGCACGCCCGTGGCGGGCGGGCTGAGCACGGCACAGGCGCTCGAGATCGTGCGCGGGCTCGCGCCGTTCGACATCGTCGGGATGGATGTGGTCGAGGTTGCGCCCGCCTACGACGTGTCGGAGATCACGGCGCTCGCCGCGGCCACCATCGCCCACGACTTCATCTGCACCCAGGCAGTGCGCGCCGGAGCGCCGTTTGACCCGGTGGGACTCACATGAGCGCTGACGTGCCCGCTGTGGAGATGCACGGCATCTCCAAGCGCTTCGGCGAGGTGGCGGCCGTGGACGGCGTCGATCTGCAGATCGGTGACGGCGAGTTTTTCGCACTGCTGGGTCCGTCGGGCTGTGGCAAGACCACCACGCTGCGGATGATCGCCGGCCTCGACATCCCCAGCGAAGGGCGCCTGGCGATTTTCGGCGAGGAAGTCGCCTCGTGGCCCCCAGACCGCCGCCCGGTGAACACCGTGTTCCAGGCCTATGCCCTGTTCCCGCACATGACCGTGGCGCAGAACATCGCGTTCGGCCTCCAGATGCGCGGCATCCGCGGCCCTGACGCCGACCGGCAGGTGGCTGAGGCGACGGCGCTGGTACAGCTCGAAGGTATGGAGCACCGAAGACCATCGCAGCTCTCGGGCGGCCAGCAGCAGCGCGTGGCGCTCGCACGCGCACTGGTGAACCACCCCAAAGTGCTGCTGCTCGACGAGCCCTTGGGCGCGCTCGACCTCAAGCTGCGCCAGGAGATGCAGGTGGAGCTGAAGGCGCTGCAGCGCGAGGTGGGCATCACATTCGTGTTCGTGACCCACGACCAGGAGGAAGCCCTAGCCATGAGCGACCGGGTGGGCGTCATGTCCGAGGGCCGGCTGCTGCAGGTGGGCACGCCGGCGGAGGTGTACGAGCATCCCGCCAGCCGCTTCGTGGCCGACTTCATCGGACGCACCAACCTGCTCGAAGGCGTCACCGAGAGCCCCTCGGCCATGCGCCTGAACGCCGGCGCAGTGGTGGCTGCCGCGAACGAACTGCCGCCGGGCTCTCCCGCGGCTCTGAGCGTGCGCCCCGAGCAGGTGCGGCTGCATCGGCGGGGCGAAGCGCCGGAAGGCACCCCTTGCCTCGATGGCGTCATCACCGACGCCACCTACCTCGGTCACGCGTTCGTGTACATGATTGCCATCGGCCCCAACGCAGACGCTGGCGGGTCGGGCGCGGGCGACCCGGCCCCCACCATCACTGCAAGATCCGAGACGGGCTCGACTGCACTCGACGCCGGCGAACGAGTGACCGTGAGCTGGTTGCCGGCCTCGACAACCGTGGTCGCGGACTGATGCCCCCGTTGCGCCGTGCCAAACCAGCCGCGGCGCAGCCGGCAACAAGCCCCGAGCCCACTGCGCCAGCGCCCATGACGCCGGCCGAGATCGCTGCTCAGCGCAGGAAGCGGCGCACGGGAGCGCTCATCGCCTCGCCCGGGGCGCTGTACCTGCTGATCTTCTTCATGGTGCCGCTGGGCCTCATCACGGTGTATTCGTTCGCGACGCGCACCTCCACGGGCCGCACGTCGCTGAGCGGCTGGAACCTCAATTCCTACGAACGCATCGCCGACGACGTGATCGTGGGCATCATTGCCCGCTCAGCGTGGCTGGCGTTCCTCACCACGGTGCTGTGCTTGGTGGTCGCTTACCCGTTCGCCTACTACCTTGCCACCCGACCACCTCGGCTGCGGGCCCGGCTGCTCGTGCTGGTGATGATCCCGTTCTGGACCAACGGGCTCGTGCGCATCTTCGCCATCCGCTTCCTGCTCGGCTCGAACGGACCCGCTTCCGCGCTCAGCGAGGCCATGGGCTTTGGCACGTTCCGGATCCTGTTCACGCCGACCGCCGTGGTGCTGGGCATGGTGTACGGATTCTTGACCTTCATGGTGCTGCCGCTGTACGTGGCGCTCGAACGCATGGACTGGCGCCTGGTGGAGGCCGCCCGTGACCTCTATGCGAGCGGGTCGAAGGCGTTCTGGCGGGTGACCGTGCCGCTCACCCGCTCAGGCATCGTGGCGGGCTGCGTGCTGGTGTTCGTGCCCAGCTTCGGCTCCTATGTGGTGCCCGAGATCCTGGGCGGCGCCAAGACGCTGCTCATCGGCTCCTATGTGGCACGCCAGTTCCAGGCCGCCCGCAACTGGCCGCTGGGCGCCGCGCTGAGCGTGCTGGTGATCGTGGCCATGCTCGTGGCGGTCGCCATCAACCAGCGCAACTCTGCAAATGCCGAGCGAACACCGGCGGGCATGCCATGACGGGCCGCCGGTCATGAGCAATCTGGGCACGGCCGGGGCCAAGCGCTCGTCGAGGCACCTGCTGCGGGCCAACGCCTGGTTCGTGTTCGCGTTCTTGTACGTGCCGATCGTGGTGCTCGTGATCTTCTCGTTCAACGACTCCGAGCGGGTCAACGTCTGGCAAGGGCTCTCGCCGCGCTGGTACGGCGAGGCGCTCGGCAACACCCAGGTCGTCAGCGCCCTGCGGGTGTCGCTCATCGTGGCAGTGACCTCGACCGTCGTGTCCACGGTGCTCGGCACCGCGGTGGCGCTGGCGCTCGACCGCTACCGCTTCAAGGGCCGGCGGGCGCTCGACGGCACCGTGTACCTGCCCATCGTCATCCCCGACATCACCATGGCCGTCATGTTGCTGGTGTTCTTCGCCGAGGCCTTCAAGCTCATCGACGTCATCGGCCCCAGGCTCACCTTGGGCGTCACGACGATCACGCTCAGCCACATCGCGTTCAACATCTCGTTCGTCGCGGTGGTGGTGCGCGCACGCCTCGATCAGTTCGACCGCACCCTCGAGGAGGCGGCGCGTGATCTGTATGCCACGCCGTGGCGTACGTTCAGGAGGGTGACGCTGCCGCTGATTGCGCCAGGCATCGCCGCGGGCGCCCTGCTGGCGCTGACGCTGTCGCTCGACGACGTCGTCATCTCGGCGTTCACCGCAGGGCCGGGAGCGACGACGCTGCCGGTGTACGTGTTCAGCTCGATCCGCCAGGGCGTGACGCCAGAGCTGAACGCCATCTCCACGCTCATGCTGGCTGCGTCGATCACGCTGGTGGTGGCCTCGCTGGCTCTCCAGCGCCCCAGGAGCACCACGCCATGAACACGATCCAAGCAATACAGCGACGCAGTTCCGGAGCGTCCGCAAGGGAGGAAACATGACCAACTCATTCAGCACGACGCGGCGACCGCGCCGAGCACGCTGGCTAGCAGTCGCTGCAGCCGCCGCGCTGGTGGTCGCCGCATGCGCCGGCGGGGGCAGCGACAACGCCGCCGACGACTGCGAGCCCGGCGAAACCGACGGCGATCTCGCCTTCTACAACTGGGCCGACTACATGGACGAGGAGCTGCTCGCAGCCTTCGAGGACGAGACCGGCGTCAGCGTCGACTACACGGTCTACGAATCGAACGAGCAGATGCTCAGCCAAGTCGAGTCTGAGGCGGCGATCTACGACCTGGTCGTGCCGTCGGACTACATGGTGGCGCTGATGATCGAGGAAGAACTGCTGCTGGCGCTCAACTACGACGCGCTGCCGAACGTCTCCAACATCGACGACGCGTGGGACAACCCGCCGTTCGATCCCGAGCATCAGTACCACGTGGCCTACCAGTGGGGCACTACTGGCATCGGCATGACCTACGACGCGCTGGACGCCATCGGCGGCGAGTCGACATGGGCGGTCATCTTCGACGCCGACACCGCAGCGCAGGTGCCCGGCGGCATCTCGATGCTCGACGACGCTCCCGAGACGGTGTCCGCAGCACTCAAGTACCTGGGCTACAGCATCACCGAGACCATCGAGTCAGGCGATGAGGACGCCATCCGTGAAGCGGGTGCCCTGCTCAAGGCCACCAACGACCGGCTGGTCAAGTACGACTCGGTGACCTTCGGCGACGACCTGGTCAACGGCGAGGTTGACGTGGCGCACGGCTGGAGCGGCGGCTTCGCCCAGGCGTTCTTCGAGACCGACGCGTACGAGACCCACGTGTACACGATCCCCGCCGAGGGCGGCGTGCGCTGGGTGGACACCATGGCCATCCCGCACAACGCCGACAACGTCTGCTCGGCCCACGCCATGATCAATTTCCTGCTCGAAGCAGAGAACGGCGCTGCGCTGACCAACTACACCTACTACGGCAGCCCGAACGAGGCCGCAACGCCGTACATCCTCGACGAGATCCTGGAGGATCCGGGCATCTACCCGCC
>JGIcombinedJ30088_10003984_pt1 | contig 13402 bp, 15 predicted proteins | sample PinacodermPK_FD_30088 | JGI IMG/M metagenome (IMG submission 30088)
TGACGGTACGATTCGCCGGACCGCTCAAGGGTCCTCAAGCCATAACGTTTCAGGGTGCCGAGTATCGTCCTGAACGGGTCGTCCTGCAACTTCCCGGATTGCGGGCCCCTTTAACCCAAGTCGAGGGGGTTCTTGCCTTTTCCNAACAGCACCTTCGCTTTGAGCATGTCATGGGGCTCTACGGACAAAGTAGTTTTCATATCGAAGGAAACATCACGTTTGAAGAACAACCGTACCTTGAGGACGTGAAAATTCATGGTCTTCTCAGTGACATCGATGTATTTGATCTCTTTCCCAAGCAAGCCCGTTCAGTACAACAGATCGTTTCGGGCAAGACGGATTACCTCATCATGGTTGCCGGCAACCTGGAAAATCCTACCTTGCGAGGCAGAATGGCTCTTCAGGGATTGGAACTTCTTCTGCCGGGTATCCTGTACAAACCCCAGACCCTTGCCGGCAGTCTGGATTTTCACGTTCAGGTGGGCAACCATCGTCGATTCACGTTTGAACGCATGATCCTGACTCTTCCCTCCGTCCGCTTCGCGGGACAGGGAGAGGTTGATTACGCCCAAACGTTGACCTTCAATGTCTCGCTAAAGGCTGAGCCCATACTCTTCGAGTCACTGCCGCCGGAGCTTGAATTATTTGATGGGACGATTTCCTCCGGGACCATGGAGGGGTACGTCCATCTTCGGGGAACGGGAAACGATTGGAAATCATGGAGCAAATCAGGACAGGTGGCGTTAACGAATGGAGTTATCAAACTGGAAGGCGTCAAGTCACCAATGTCCCAGGTAACGCTTCAGGTGAAACTGAATGGACATACCGCCCAATTAAAGCAGCTTCGATGGAATCTAGAGGAAAGCCAGGCTCAAGCCACGGGAATCATCCGCACATGGGACAGCAAGCCGAGAATGAAACTGGTACTGACTTCGCCTCGATTCAATATCGGTCTTCTGCTACCNAAAAAACAAACGTCTCCCCTTCGAGAGGTTTTGGAACGCATCGCCAACACANCTCATGTGATCGGGACGTTGAGGTTCGATCAAGTGTCGTACCGCAACTTGAACGTTCGAAAATTATCCGGTCAATTGCGAATCGAGAACGGGAGAATCCACCTTGATCGCATTCGGGGAAAAACCGACGACGGGACCATTCAAGGAGGCCTGTTCGTCCATCTGCCCGTTCAACAACCTGCCACGATGAAGACGTGGTTTCAGGTCAAGTCGATTCCTCTGTTGACCCTGCAACGAACTTTTTTTGATGAGGAAGCGCTTCAGACGCGCAACCGATTCATGACAGGTCTGATGTCCGCCGAAGGCACACTGCAAGGACATGGCAAGAATCCTCGCGGCGTGCTTCCGACTCTCAAAGGAACGCTGAAATTCTCAATCGTGGATGGCCGTATCAAAAGAGGCGTTGTGATTCCGAAAATATTGGCCCTCATGAACCTGCCGAGTATGTTGCAGGGGACGGTTGACCTTGAAAGAGACGGGTATCCGTTTGACTGGCAAGCTGGAACCTTTTCCGTAGCCGATGGCCGTGTCGTTTCAAAAGACATTGTCATGGACGGACCGATCTTGAAAATGACGGCTGCGGGCCAGTACGACCTGATGAAANATGAGTTGGACGTCGTGACGGCAGCCAGTCCTTTAGGGCCATATTTTGACCTTCTACAGAAAATTCCATTGGTGCATCTGTTGCTTGACGATGACGAACGAGGNNTCGACTTGGCCATGTTTTCGGTCAAGGGGCCGCTTCATGCTCCAACGATCGAGCCGCTGGCCGTGGAATCCGTGGCATCCGGCTTGACGGGATTTGCGAAATTTGCACTGTCTGTTCTGAAAAATGCGCTCACTTTGCCACACAAAATGTTGTTCCCGGAGGAAGATGAAACACCCGGCTCGCAGTCGGAAAATTNCAAAGAGCAAGAGTCCGGNGATACGTCCATGGATAGTTACTGAGCATTGGCATCGTATTCGCATGACGCCCCCTTCCGGTCATTCGATAACAGGCCTTTCCGCCGTTTCCCTGCCTTCGTTCATACCAAAAAGCTGAAAAGCAGAAAGGAATGTTTTAATTTTCATCGGTAGATAATATGGCCAANACACACCGGTTTCGCGATGAGATCGTCCTCGGCGACCTTGCTTTCGAAGCCACCGCCGATTCGGTGTCAGAGTTGTTTGCGGCAGCGGCACTGGCCGTGATCGAAGCAATGGCTGACCCCCTGAGCGTGAAGACGAAATGGACGCAGGAATTTCGGCTTTCCGAAATTGAACTGGGGGATTTGCTCTTCGAATGGCTGAACACCATCGTGTTTATCAAGGACACGCATGGGGTTGTGTTTCATGACATCCGTGCCACGGTGAGCCATGATTCGGAGAAGAACCTGTGGCATCTCGATGCCGCACTCATCGGGGATGCGGTTGATGCGACCCGACAGGATTTACGAACGGACGTCAAGGCGGTAACCAAACATTTATATGAAGTCGGACAAAAAGAGGGGACGTGGTATGCCCATGTCGTTTTGGACGTGTGAGATTGTACAATGACATTGTCAGACTCCCGTTCTCATGAATAGCTGGAAGGTTCCCCCGAAGTAGCGGTTGAATATTTAAAATATGAAACTCGNCACCTCAATGAACGTCAATCGGCTTACCGACGTCATATGGGAAATTCCCAAGACCGAAAAGNCGGGGATGCTGGTTCCCGCCAGAATTTATGGNACGGAGAAGATTCTCCGTGCNATGGATGCGGGGGTGTTTGAGCAAGTGACAAACGTGTCATGTTTGCCGGGTATTCAGCGGTATGCCCTGTGTATGCCGGACGGACATTGGGGGTATGGATTCCCCATCGGGGGCGTTGCCGCTTTTGATATCGGGCACGGCATTATTTCTCCGGGAGGCGTAGGCTATGATATCAATTGCGGTATGCGGCTGATCCGTACGGACCTGACCCTGTCCGACGTGAAACCGCGGCTGGATGCCCTGATGACGGAGTTGTTTCGGACGGTTCCGGCCGGAGTCGGTTCGAAGGGCTTCGTGAAGCTGTCCCGTCGGGGCCTTCAGGAAGTGATGCGGAAAGGAGCAAGATGGAGCGTGGACCAAGGGTATGGATGGGACAGTGACCTCACCCATACGGAAGAGGAGGGATGTCTGGCGGGAGCCGACCCTGAGCATGTTTCTGAACAGGCATGCCAACGGGGAATGGCACAATTGGGCACGTTGGGATCAGGAAATCATTACCTTGAAGTCCAGGTTGTCCGGAATGACCGCATTTACGATCGGCACGCGGCTGAACAATTCGGCATTCACGGACATGACCANATNGTGATTATGGTCCATTGTGGGTCTCGAGGNCTTGGGCACCAGGTCGGCACCGATTACGTGCGGATTTTTGAAAAGGCCATGAAACGCTACGGCATCACCGTGAAGGATCAGCAATTGGCCTGTGCGCCGTATCAGTCACAGGAGGGGCAGCACTATTTCGCGGCGATGAACTGTGCGGCAAACACGGCCTTTGCCAATCGGCAGATTATCACCCACCAAATCCGCGAAGCCTTTCGCACGGTGTTTCGGGAATCTCCTGAAGAACTCGGCATGCGCCAAATTTATGACGTGGCTCATAACATCGCAAAAGTTGAACGTTATGAAAAGCAGGATTTCCTGGTGCATCGGAAAGGCGCGACACGGGCATTTGGCCCGGGCAGTCCCGATGTGCCGGAATCATTCCGAAAAACCGGCCAACCGGTGATCTGCGGAGGTTCCATGGAAACGGGGTCGTATATATTGGTGGGTACGGAGAAGGCCAATACGGAATCCTTCGGGTCTACGATGCACGGCGCCGGCCGGACGATGTCCCGGGCTCAAGCAAAAAGAACGGTCCACGGGGCAACCCTTCAGCGAAGCATGGCAGAACGGGGTATCCTTGTAAAAGCGGTGTCGATGTCTGGATTGGCCGAAGAAGCAGGAATCGCGTATAAGAATATTGCCGACGTCGTGGAATCGGTGGATACTGCCGGCATCACGAGAAAAGTGGCTGAACTGCTCCCGATAGGGAACATCAAAGGATAAAAGACTTGCAATCGGACGTGGAGCGAGCAATCAATAGCGGGTCTTGGAAATGATCCCCACCNTAGAATGGAAAGAAGGAGTAGTGCGGCTCCTGGATCAAAGTCAGTTGCCCGGTCGTACTGAACTCNTCGAGTGCACACACGTCGACGCAGTGGCAGTTGCCATTCAAGAGTTGAAAGTTCGAGGAGCGCCGGCCATTGGCGTGACCGCAGCCATGGGAGTCGCGTTGGGAGCGCAATCCGTCCTTGACACCGATGTCCCGACGTTTGAACGCAAAGTTCTGGCGATATGCGATCGCTTAGCTGCGACGCGACCGACCGCCGTGAATCTTTTTTGGGCGATTACGCGTATGAAAGACGTGTTGCAGGCGAACCGTGGGCACGTGGTGCCTGAGATCCAATCTCGACTCGTGCAAGAAGCGTTGGCGATTCAACGGGAAGACGTTGCCATGTGTAAGGCGATGGGCCAAAAAGGAGCCCACCTGATCCATGACGGGGCCCACGTCTTAACGCATTGCAATGCAGGGGCCTTGGCGACCGCCGGATATGGTACGGCCTTGGGTGTGGTCCGGGCGGCGTCAGAGCAGGGGAAAGCGGTGCACATCTTTGTGAATGAAACCCGGCCTGTCCTTCAAGGTGCCCGGTTGACGGCGTGGGAGCTGATGGAAGACGGCATTCCCGTGACTCTCATCACGGATAGCATGTCCGGGGTCGTCATGCAGCAGGGCAAAATTGATCTGTGCGTCGTGGGTGCCGACCGGATTGCCGCCAACGGAGACGTGGCAAACAAAATCGGGACGTATGCCGTTGCCGTCCTCGCCAAGGCCCATAACATCCCCTTTTACGTGGCGGCTCCTTCTTCTACCATAGACCTTTCAACGCCATCCGGTGCCACCATCCCTATTGAAGAACGCCCAGGTCATGAAGTGACCACTATTAACGGGGAAGCATGGATTGCCCCAAAAGGCGTGACAGTCTTTAACCCGGCTTTTGACGTGACTCCCGCCAAGTATGTGACGGGGATCATTACGGAGCAGGGGCTCGTGACCCCGGACCGGATTGCAGAAACGTTTGGAGAATGAAGAAAGGTCCGGCTTCGTCCGGGAACCCGGGTGGCACATGAGAAACGAAGTTTCAGGCCAACCAGAGTCCGGATACCTCATTTATGACTCCCATTGTCGTCTTTGTGTGGCAGTGAAGCAGAAATTGGAGCAGCGAGCCGCACATGTCCACTATATCCCCTATGACAGCCGAAAGGCTGCCGAATGTTTGGGACAACGCTATCAGGACGACCGTCGACCTCCCATGGCCTATTGGGTCGATGAGAAGGGAACGGTTGTCGGTGGGCTGGAAGCGTTCCTTCCGTTTCTTTATGGCCTGCGGGGCGGACGAATCTTCATGTTGCTCTGGAGATTTCGTGCGTGGAGGCAACTCATGATTGGCCTCTATGAACTGGTGGCCAAGTATCGCTATCGTTGGTTTGGTGCGAGTAAGGAATCCGGCTGAACCGGTTTGCCAAGATCCAACCTCAGGAGGATTCCTCAGGAAGCCGAAACTTGAGCACCTGTCCTTGGACTTCGGTCTTCTCCAGAAATTCCTCGAAGCCTTCCCCAAGCACCTTTCCGATAAGTTCTTCCATATCCTCTTTGGCGAAGACGACTTCATGATCCGTTTTGCCCACCCCAACAGAAATCCGGACGGTACTGTCGTCGTCGGCGTTATGGACAGTAAAGGCCATGACCGTGTCTACTTCAAGGAAGGTGGAGAGAGGCTTATCGGTCGCCTGCACGGTAAACTTTTGGATGGCAGACTCAATTCGGACATTTGCGGATCCGGTGCCATTGGCCGGTGAGGCGGAAAATCCCGCTTGGTTCAAGAAGTCGACAAAAGAATTCGTGACGCGTTGACTGAGCGTGCCGTCCATTACGTCAAAATACGTCTGGCTTCCTCCTCCCCGTGTCCGCATACCCAAGTGCCCGGATGATTGTCGTTGATCATCGAATGGAGAAACCGCAACCGTAAGAGAAGAGCTTTTGGCATCAACTGCGGACTCCATGTGCTGGATACGTAATTTGACAATTTCTCCGGTCCCTTGACATCCGGAAATGAACAGAACGGCCAAGAGAAATCCTGCGAGACACAACGGTTTCATAAGGTAACACTCCTTTTTTATGGGGTTCAACAAAAGNCGATGCGCGTCTCATACGTGCCTTCGTCATCACAATCCCGGCACCCAATTTGCCACGAGACGGTTTCCGACAACACTATGATAAGCCAACAAGAAAAAACAAGCGTTATCTTGCCCCATACGGTATAAACCGTCGTATTTGACTTTCATGACGGCTCCTTGCCACTATGACGTGACGTTCTTGTTTCCCTCTATTTTGCCTCATGTGGAATCGCAATTTTCTCTTTCGCGCTCATGAAGCCGTCCCGTTACATGAAACGGAGAATGACGTGTTTCATGAAACGGACCCTGCACTGGACAGCTCGGGCTTAACCATGGACAAGTATATTTCGGTCTGGCTCCAGGGGGAGGGAGAAAACGATGAACCCCTAGCCTATACCAACGTGTACGTCCGGACCGCGACGCTCGACCCTGTCAAAAAAGTCGGGTTTCTACAACCCTTGCAAGGCCGTTCCCACCAGATCAGACAAATGCTCTCTCCCGGGCAGAAAGCCTTTTTGAAAGATTGGCTCAAAAACACGAATCCCACGGCATGGGAAGAAGCCGACGAACATTTTCAAAACATCTTCGAATCCGAGTAGGTGTCGTTTCCGGGCACTGTACCCCTGAGCCGTCCGCTTCGTTTGTTTTACCTCGTTTCATATGGATATTCACGTTGACGTCGTTGTGGTCGGTGCCGGGGGTGGAGGAGCGATTCTGGGCCTCTCGCTCGCCNGGAAGGGCATTCGTACTCTCGTTCTTGAACAAGCCCCTGGTCCTCCGCACGGCATACGCGGAGAAATTCTTCAGCCGAATGGGCAAATAATTCTGGACGATCTGGGGCTATTGGATCAATTGCCACAAAACGCGGTACAGCCCGTTCGACATTTTCATTTTCGTCAAGTTGGCGGAAGGCGGCTGTGTTCAGTTGACTATGATGATCTGCCGTCTCCTTATAATCGCGCACTCGTCACCTTGCCACATGTCGTGCATCGGACGGTGCTGGAAGCCTTGGAAAAACGGAATCCCGGAGGGTTGTGGTACAACGCATCGTTTACCAATGTCTTGAAAAGGGACGGAATCACTATTGGAGTGGAAGCAGACGTACAAGGCAAGCCCGTACGCGTTTCAGCCAAGTTAGTGGTCGGAGCTGATGGGCCGACCTCCAAAGTTCGTCAAGCCCTCAAAATTCCTGCCAAGCTGTACCTGTATCCCGAAAGCTATCTTGTCGCCATATTGGACTGTCCCGAGAAGTTGGATGAAGCGCAGTATTTTCTCGGGAAAAAAGAAATACTGGGTGTATTCCCGGCTGCAAAAGAGAAAATCTATCTTGTCTACTTGATTGATGCCGCGGCACGCGATGCGATACATACAGCCGGCGTCGAACCCCTTCAGAAACGCTGGTCCGCTATTTGTCCTGAACTTTCGGCCACGTTTCATGGTTTCACCGGCTGGGAGCAATCGGCGGTGATGCCCACGGGTCGAACCCGGGCGCGGACGTGGGTCACCAATGGGGCCGTGCTGATCGGGGATGCGGCCCATGGGATGAATCCTCATGCCTCTCAAGGCCGCATGCAGGCCATGGTCGATGCCACGGTATTGGCCGACCTGATCCCCTCGTGTTTGGCGGAAGACAATTTTGGGGAATCCCGCTTGAAGGTGTATGAACAACAGCGTCGCCCCAAAGTCGAAATGTTGCAACGGCTGGCCGATGAAGAAGCCTTTGTTTGGAATACGGGAAACCCCGTGCTTGCGTGGTTGCGCAACCGGGTTTTTTTTACCATCGACAAAAACCAGCGGCTCAAATATCAGGTCCTGACGGCGACCGCCGGTCTACGTGAGACTCCGCCTTTTGGAATACTCGATCGCTTCCTGGCCCTGGGACTGGTGCCGGACCCCCGTGCCGATCAACGACCACCCCATGCGCTTTCGTAATATCAATTCCCGCGACGCGTTAGCGAGGCCGCAAGCATGAGCACCAATCCGCCCTGGTCCCAACTTCAGGAAGAGACGCATGCTCCGCTTCGGGGTTTTCTCCGTTCCATAAAAAAACAAAAGTCTCTCGAATCTCAAGCCAGCATTGTCTATGGCAGTGCGGCGCGCGGNGAGTTCCTGCAGGGCTACTCCAACATCAACGTCNTGATCGTNCTCGAANACATCACGCAGCCGGNGCTTCAACAGTGGAGCGGCATTCACAAACAATGGGCCAGGGAAAAAATTATTGCTCCATTGTTTCTCACGCACTCGGATCTTCAACAATTCTCGGACGTGTTCCCGTTGGAATTTCTGGACATCAAGGAATACCACGTCCTGCTTGAAGGGCGTGATCCGTTCCCTGAATTGCACGTCGATGCTACGCATCTATTTCGCCAATGCCGGCAGGAAACGCACGCGAACCTGCTGCGTGTTCGCCAATGCTACGTCGAAGGATGGGCCAAGGTCGAAGCCATTCAAACCCTGTTGCCCCTCTCATTGACCGCGCTTCTGCCGTGTCTTCGAGGACTGTATCGCCTGCTGGACCGCCCATCAAACATGAAATCTCCGGAAGTATTGGATGAGTTGAACGCCACGTTAGACGTGGACCCTTCGGTGTTTCTCGAAGTCTGGCGCTTGAAGCGCGGCCTCAGTACCCCGGGGAAACATGAGCTGCCCAAGCTGTTGGAGCGATACCTAGCCGGCCTGGGGCAACTGGTGGACCGGATCGACTCGATGAAACATGAGGGGCGGTTTCAATAGATTTCACGCAAAAGGACAAAGCATGAAAAAACTTCTCTTCATTGCAGCGCTCTGGCTCGTAATCCCATTATTCGCAAATGCAGACAGTCAACAGGAGATCTCTAAACAACAATTCGGGGCCAAATGGCCCCTGTCTGTCCCTTCTGGCATGGTCAAATGTTTACCAATTGGACGTGGCGCTGTAGTATTTGAATCTCAAGAAAAAATATACGCAGTGAATGGCATAGCCAAGGGAGTAGCAAGGAAACACAGATTTTCCAACATTGAAGAAATATGGCTTGATGATCCTGAGTTCTACAAGATCGCAGAAGAAGCAGCCAGAATGGAAGACATCCCCGTTGAGAAGGCCATAAAACTTATGGGTGGTCCCACCAAAATCAATATAGCACCGGTGTTGGATGCAGGAGCCCGTTTATGCAACAGGTAGTTAGTCCTTCGAGATGGACTCTCTCTTGCAACTTTGACACCTAGGCATCTGTATCTGCAGGTCGTTTAAACGTGGGCCTGTGGAGGCAAATCGTACCGTCATGAAATCTGAAAGTTTTTTTGCAGTTCAGGGTAAAGGTGCAATCTATGAGAATCTGCGTTCTAATCCTGATCATCAGAATATTCGTGATTTCATTGAAGAGATGTGGGAAGAATATTGGCCCCACGCAGACTTAGATTTTCTTGCGAAGGCACGGAACGATGACTTCCAAGCTCGTTACTGGGAGATGTATGTAGGATGTTCTCTGTTACGTCAAAATACGCAGATCGAACCGAGAGAACAACGAAAAGAGCGTTGGGGCTCGCCAGATCTAGGCCCTGATTTCAGGATAATTGCACCGCATCCTTTCTGGCTGGAGGCTACCACTGTTTGGCCTGGCACCGGAGAGGACGCTGTGCCGGAAGTTGAATTTGGTGTGGTTCGTGATGTGCCGGATGACCAATTGAAACTTCGGATTCTTCAGTCCATACGTGACAAGGCCAAGCAACGGTTGCATTTTAGAGACAAGGGCTTGATTGATCCCACGGACTGTTACGTCGTTGCAGTAAATATTGGGAAAGTCTCTCCCATATCCGATCTTGAGCCACCGCGGATTGTCCGAGCTGTGTTTGGTTTAGGTCTTCCCCAAGTATCGATGAATGTGGATTCTGGCGCACTTTCGGATTGGCGATACCAACCCCAGGACCATATAGTCAAACAATCCTCCTCTTTAGTATCCACCAGGATATTTCTGGATACCGAGCAATCCGATCATCCTGATTACGTAGGGTATGAGGGGCTCAGCGCTGTTCTTTCATCTGAAATGGAGCCATTCAACAGTTGTGAACCTTGGTTCAATCACAATAAGTATGTGATTGGTGATGACTACTATATCGTTTGCAACCCGCGAGCAACAAATCCATTGCCTCATGGTTTTCTGAAGTGTGGCCAAGAGTACTGGCTTAACAGCGCGGAAGGCTTGGAATCCAACCCATGGTTCAAAGACAGAGCGTCATAAAGAGAACCCAATCAACAAAGGAATCGAATCAATGACTTAAAGCGTATACGCACACCTCGCTCCCATTTCCATGCTTGGCTCATATCTAGTGTTAGGTTCAGGATATGCACATATATGCACATGACGGATCAGGCCTAATACCGTATAATGAAGCGGAATTGTTGCTTAATTAATGGTTATATGATCTGACAACGTGATGATGGGCAAACCATCTGATTTCAGGATCGAACTATAATCAGGAGGATCAGACTGATGGATGATCTCCTAACTATAGCCCAAATCGAAGCACAGTTTTCCTCAGAATGGGTTCTCATCGAAGACCCACAGGTCAATGACGTCTTGGAAGTGCAAAGCGGCAAGGTACGTTGGCACAGCAAGGATCGCGAAGAGGTTTATCGCCAAGCCGTAACCTTGCGCCCTAAACGGTTCGCCGTCCTGTACACGGGGAGGATGCCCGAAGACACGGCGATCGTCCTATGAGTTTTTCCTTTGACCCGCAACAGGGCTTGATCTTTGTATCAGCAGAGTTGTGGGGACCGAGCGGCAGTGCCGTCCTTCGCCTCGCACTTGACACTGGAGCGACGTTCACTGTGGTGAACATAGGGATGCTGGTTGCCCTCGGTTACGACCCAGCATTAATATCTGACCGTATCCAAGTAACTACAGGTAGTGGCGTCGAATTTGTGCCACGCGTCCCACTCGACAAGATCATGGCTCTGGGGCAGAAACGTACCGACTTTCCAGTACTGGGGCACACCTTGCCACCGAGCACCGGCGTTGACGGCCTTCTTGGCCTTGATTTCTTTCGAGGCTGGAGTTTGAACATTGATTTTCGTGCAGGACAAGTGGCGTTAGACTAACTTGGCATTGGAGCGGAAAGCCCACCTGAAACGCTTTTCCCACGGTTTCAAATGAGAAAATTGCTGGTTGACAAGACACTGCGGCGTTCAGCGCCCATGCTTTTTCTGTTTGTCCTGCTTGTCTGGGTATCTCCCGGTTCGGCCGGTGCTGCCGGAGGAGAAAAGAAATCTGTTTTTCCGACGCCGCTTGGTTATGTCAGCGATTATGCGGATTTGATTGAACCGGACTGGCAAAGTCAAATTCGTGCAGTCTGCAAGGAACTGGAAGATCGGACCGGTGTCGAAATGATCGTCGTGACGATTGAGACAGCCAGCCCTCACTCGCATGCACGGGGTTATGCGCAGGGATTATATAAGGAATGGCACATTGGCGCGGCGCAACAGGAGAAGGGGATGTTGTTGCTCGCTTCGTTGAAGGAGCGACAAGCCGTGGTGGTACTGGGACGGAATTTACTCCCGGTAATCGGAAAGCCACAGTTGGATGAACTGGCCTCGCAGTATCTCATTCCCATGTTCGAAAATGCCGGGTACGGAGAATCCTTGTATCGTACGGCAGTAGCATTGGCTTCAACCGCGGGCAGCGCGGTCCAGGCAGCCGGACAAACCAAACGCACTTCGAGCGCAGGGTTTTGGATGAACGTTGCCGCAGCATTGGCCATGCTGTTTGCCCTGTGGCGTTTTACCCGCCCTGAGCGGCGTCATCCTTTTCAACGTTGGCGGCGGGGCGGGTATTGGAGCACCGGCCAGGGTGGATTCGGGGGAAATTTCGGAGGGTTCGGCGGGAGCACGAGAGGGCAGGGGTTAAAGTAACAAAGGGGAGGGATCGACATGCATTCCTTGCCGGCCCCCTCCCTTTGCAGCAACTGTCACGCTTACAGCGGCTTGTGGTTTTCAAACGTCATGGTGCGCGTCACCGTGGCGCCTTTTTCATAGGAAATGATTCGGCGGGTCGCCGGAAGATCCGCATTGCCCACCCTGGCATGAGAGTCCGAAAAGCTCTCCACGTTGGCCAGTGAGCCGTCCTTGGGTGAGTAGTAATACACGGTATAGCGAGTCGTCAGATATTTCTCGTCCTGCGTCAATGCGCTGTCCTCGACGTTGATCGTAAAGGCCACGTGCGGCATCTTCCGGTTGATCTGGGTGATGCGGTCATCTTTGACACGGTAAGTGGAGCCCATGGAATCACCCAGACCGATCCGTGGCCCCTGGGGATGACTTTCTTCGCCCTGAAACGATAAATTGTATTTTCCATCGGATTCCTCGAAGTTTCGCGGCCCCCGATGCGAGGCGATCATGGAAATTTGACCTTGAGCCCACTTTTGAAGCTCTTCATTGGGAAGAGACACTTCGACTTCTTTTGAGGACTTGACCGTGACTTTCCCGATGGTTTCCTCACCATTCACGTTGATGCGAAGATCGGCTTCGAATCCGCCAAAGTTATCAGGCCAGCGTGACGTTTTTGTAAACGCACGTCGTAACAGCTCGCGAGCCTTGGGGTCTTCGGTGGTTTCGGTTTTGGCTTCATCTCGTGTATAGGTTTCCATTGTGGCGTTCCTTCCTTATGAAAACAATCGGACATGGATAAATGAAAAACTCTTTTGCCATATCATAAGAAAAATCGACGGAGCGCGACAACTGGCGTTTTCCGCCAAGCGGACCCGTCCTGGCGCAAACACACCGCATCGAGGTTTAATCCGATAGTGATAATTTGGTAACATAGCTTAGAAACTCATTTCTTGAAAACAGTAGGTTAAGATGACAAATACAGATTTTTGCTGATGACCTTTCCCTCTCAATTCCGAGTCATTGTTTCCTTCGTGATCCTTTTCACCTTTCTGTTGTGCAGTTGGGGAAGCCTTTTTTGCCCCATGGGCTATGCGTCAGACGAAGTGGTTCCCCATCATTCGACTTCTCAGGACAAGCCCTTGGAAAGTGACACTGGGTGTCCGGAGTTGGCCATAGCTTCCGTGGTCTCTTTGGGAGATATTGAGAGGTGGCTCGGGAAATTTGAACAAGGGGGATAAGTGACATTTCTGCTCACGAGCGGCATGATTGCCGTGAATGAGGAGGACCCATGACGAGA